>ERZ1699650.153-NODE-153-length-20735-cov-10.974903_pt1 | contig 20735 bp, 23 predicted proteins | sample MGYA00581512_ERZ1699650 | MGnify/ENA primary metagenome ERZ1699650 (study PRJEB42348, sample SAMEA6618698) | metagenome | isolation source: Polyester-degrading enrichment culture growing on monomer terephthalic acid, Te | collected 2019-05-17 ... | reverse complement strand
AGCATGCCGATCACCTCGGCGCCTTTTTCATAGACCGTGGCGGTGTAGAAGTTGTTGATTTCCTGGAAACTCTCGGGCCGCACCGGGTGGCTTAGCGGGCCGTTGTCCTCGGGGAACTGCCGCCCGCGCAGGTCATTGGCGTCGTCGATCCGCTTGACCGGCGCGCTGCGCATGTCCGCGGTGAACTGCGCATCGCGGAACACCGTCAGCCCCTCTTTCAGGCAGAGCTGGAACCAGTCGCGGCAGGTGATGCGGTTGCCGGTCCAGTTGTGGAAATACTCATGCGCGATGATCGCCTCGATCCGCTCGAAATTCATGTCGGTGGCGGTTTCCGGGCTGGCCAGCACGGCAGAGGAGTTGAAGATGTTCAGCCCCTTGTTCTCCATCGCGCCCATGTTGAAATCGTCGACCGCGACGATATTGAAGATATCGAGGTCATATTCCCGCCCGTAGACCTCCTCGTCCCAGCGCATCGACCGTTTCAGCGCATCCATCGCAAAGGCGCATTTGTGCAGGTCGCCCTTGCGGACCCAGATGTTCAGCTCCACCTCCCTGGCCGACCGCGTGGTGAAACTGTCGGGGTGGTTCACCAGGTCGCCGGCCACCAGCGCAAACAGATACGCGGGCTTGGGCCAGGGGTCGTGCCATTCCGCCCAGCCATCGCCCTGCCCGGCCTTGTTGCCGTTGGACAGCATGACCGGCAGATCGCCCTCGATGCGCACGGTAAAGACCGACATCACGTCGGGCCGGTCGGGATAATAGGTGATCTTGCGAAAGCCCTCGGCCTCGCACTGGGTGCAATACATGCCGTTCGACATGTACAGCCCCTCCAACGCGGTATTGCTGGCCGGGTCGATCTCGACCTCGGATTCCCAGGTGAAGGCGCCGTCAGGCACATCGCAGGTCAGCCCCCTGGCGGTCACTTCGGGCGCGACCTCCGCCCCGTCGATGCGGGCCGAGACCAGCGTCAACTGCTCGCCATGCAGAAAGAACGTCCCGTCCGACGCCGACGGGTTCGGCGAAAACCGGATTTTCGACAAGACGCGCGTGGCCGACGGCGCCAGCCGGAAGGTCAGTTCCACGCTTTCGACAATATAACCAAAAGGCGTGTAGTCCTTCAGATAGATGGTTTCGGGCGTGGCCTCGGGCGCGGCGTCTTTCATCGATGGTATCCTCTGTCCGGCGGCTTGGGGAAAGATGTGCCGCAAGTGGTACGCAACATGCTGACGCGCGACAAGGGCTTCCGCCCGGGCCTGGGTCTGGGCCTGGGCCTGGGATTGGTCCTGTGTCTGGGCTTGGTCCCGGGCTTGGGTCTGCGAGGCGAAGGCGCGCGGCCTGTGACGTCCCCGGCATTTGCCTCAAATTCGCCGAAAAGGTTCGGTATGCCTGTACCGGTCAACCTCCGGAAGAAGGAGACCCTGGCAAGAGCCCGCAGGCCCGGAAAGGCCCCGCCTGCGACAGCAGGAGAGACACGTCATGACCGAACCCAAGCGGGACATCCTGGTGCATTTCGACTATTTTCGCGCCTTCGCGATCCTCTTTGTCGTCACCGGGCATTGTTATGGCGACTGGACGCTTGACACGGTGGGCGAAATCGTGCTGGCGGATCTTCTGACCGGCGGGTCGGCCTTGTTCGTCTTTGTCTCGGGTTTCTTCTTTCAGCACCTCTTCAACCGCAACTTCGATTACCGGCGGTTTCTGCAAAAGAAGTCGCGCAATGTCCTGCAACCCTATCTTGTCCTCATGACCGCCTACCTGGCGCTCGTGCTGCTGGTGAAGGGCGCCATCACCTTTCCCGTCAGCCTGGGCGCCGGGGCGGGCGCTGACGCGGCTCTTGCGGTTGCGCTCAATGTCCTGACGGGCGCGTCGCTGACGGCCTATTGGTATGTTCCGTTCATCATGCTTGTCTTCCTGGCCTCGCCGCTGTTTCGCGCGATGGCCCGCCAGGGCGATGTCACGGTTCTGGCCCTGGTCCTGACCGGCCTGTCTGCGGCCATGTACATCGAACGCCCGATGCAGAACCTGAACCCGTTTCACAGCCTGCTGTATTTCGCACCCTTCTACCTGGCTGGCATCCTCTATGCCAAGCGGGCCGATCAGGTGAACGACTGGATCGATCGAAACCTGCTGGCGCTGGTGGCGGGCCTGGCGGCGATCCTGCTGCACATGGCCAACGAAGGCCAGGTGGGGAACATCCTCAAAGCCTCGCCCTTCGCGCCGCTGGAGCACCTGGATTACATGGTGCCGCAAAAAGCGCTGCTGATTCTGGTTCTGATCGGCCTGACCCGCAGGTTGGCCCGGCATCCGATCCCCTGGCTGAGCTATCTTGCCGGCATCAGCTTTCCGCTGTTTTTCATTCACCCCTGGGCGCTATTGCTGCAGGACAAGCTGATCGCGGATCACTTCACCGGGTTTCCCGGGTTCCTGGCCCGAACAACCTTTGTCATCTTGCTGTCGCTCCTGACCATCCGGGTGCTGAAGGCCCGGCTTGGGTCACGCTCGCGCCTTTTGATGGGCGGATGACCGCGGGGCCGCCGCCCAAGCGCATGCCGCGTCCGCCCTCACGTCAATCCCTGCGCATAGTCCACCAGCTGGTCCACCACCGTGCCCCAGCCGTCGTAGAAGCCCATCTCTTCATGCGCCTTTGCCTTCTCGACCGAGCGGTGCCGCGCCGTGGCCGTGTAGATCGTGCCGCCCTTGCCGTCCGAGGCCAGGTCAAGGATCGCCGTCATGAACGGATCCGGCGCGGGCTTCCAGCCTTCGGAAAAGGCGTCGGAAAAGACCAGCCGCGTTTCGGGCAGGATCTCCAGGTAGACGCCGTGGTTCTCGATCAGGTTGCCGTCGACCTCGAAGGTGGTGTTGAACCGCCCGCCGACCCGCAGGTCGATTTCGCAGGCCGTGACCTTGTGCGGGCGCGGGACAAAAAAATGCGGGATGTGCTGCGGCCGGGTCCAGCATTCCCACACCAGCGCGGGCGGCACCGGCAGGGAGCGGGTGAATGTCAGGTCGGTGTCAGGATCGATGTTCATTGTCGCGTTCCTCCATAAGGTTGGTCACGTAGTCGTCAAACCGGTCAAGCCGGCCCTCCCAAAGCACCCGCTGCTCCTTGAGCCAGTGCAGCGCCGGGCCAAGCGCCTCGCCCCGCATCTCGCAGATCCGGCTGCGCCCGACCTTGCGCGTCACGATCAGCCCGGCGGCTTCCAGCTTGCGCACGTGGTCCAGGAAAGAGGGCAGCGCCATGTCCCGCCCGGCGTGCAGCTCGGACACGCTGGCCGGACCGCGGGCCAGCCGGGTCAGGATGTCACGGCGCGTCGGTTCGCCCAGCGCGGTGAACAGCGTATCGAGTGAGACATCAAACTTAGCCATAAACCTAAGTAACTTCAGCCCCGCGAGTCGCGCAAGAAAAACTTAGGTCACAGCCTAAGCTTTCCGCCGCGCCGGTGGAAATCCCTGCTCTCCGCCCTAGGTGGCCTTTGGTCAGGCGCATGAGGCGCCGCAACTCTGACCAGGGAGATCAACATGTCTGCACCCGATACCAACCTCGACAAACAGAAACGCCGTCACGCGGGTCCGCTGGGCGGCATCCGGCTGAGCCTGATCGTCGTGGCGCTGCTGTTCGCGGGCTTCCTGGCCTGGACCTTTGCGCAATCCGACGGGCCCGAGGGCGCCGAGACCCAGGTAGACGGACGCACCGGCACCCTGACCGAACAGGAGTAGATCACGCCGCATTATCCGGTTTTCCCGAAAGGTCCATTCGGACACAGGCGCATCACAGACCTTGCCGGGTGTCGGGCCAATGGCTTAGGACATGTATACCATTGCGCACATTCGGCGGAGAGAAAGAACATGAGCACACGCGTGGACCGGGCCGGGCTGGCCGTGGACGAGATCCTGGCCGATTTCATCGAGCAAAAGGCCCTGCCGGGCAGCGGCGTGGAGGCTGCGACCTTCTGGGAGGGACTCTCGGCGCTGGCGCATGAGCTGGGGCCGAAGAACCGCGACCTGCTGGCCAAACGCGCGGACCTGCAAGGGCAGATCGACAATTGGCACAAAGGCCGCGCCAACCAGCCACATGATGCCAAGGCCTACAAGGCGTTCCTGGAACAGATCGGCTATCTCCTGCCCGAGGGCGGCGATTTCACCATCGAGACACAGAACGTCGACCCCGAGATCGCGCTGGTGCCGGGGCCGCAGCTGGTGGTGCCGATCACCAATGCCCGCTTTGCGCTGAACGCCGCCAATGCGCGCTGGGGCTCGCTCTATGATGCGTTTTACGGCACCGATGCGATGGGCAAGCTGCCGCCCAAAGGTGGCTATGACAAGGGCCACGGCGCACGCGTGGTGGCGCGGGCGCGGGTTTTCCTCGACGAGGCCTTCCCGATTGAAGGCGGCAGCCACGCCGACGCACGGCGCTATCACATCCACAACGGCGCGCTGCTGATCGACGACATGCCGTTGGCCGAGCCGGGCAAGTTCGCAGGCTACACCGGCCACGAAAAGGCCCCCGACACGATCCTGCTGCGCAACCACGGCCTGCACGTGGAGCTGGTCTTCGACCGCACCCACATGATCGGTGCGCGCGACCAGGCCGGGCTGGCTGACGTGGTGATCGAAAGCGCGATGTCGGCGATCATGGACTGCGAGGATTCGGTCGCCTGCGTCGATGCCGAGGACAAGGTTCAGGCCTATTCCAACTGGCTGGGCCTGATGAAGGGTGACCTTGAGGCCAGCTTCCAGAAGGGCGGCAAGACCATGACCCGCCGTCTGAACGAGGACCGCGTCTACACGGCCGCCGACGGCTCGGAGCTTGTGGTCAAGGGGCGCGCGCTGCTCTGGGTGCGCAATGTCGGCCATCTGATGACCAACCCGGCGATCCTGACCCGCGATGGCGGTGAAATCTACGAAGGCCTGATGGATGCGATGATCACCGTGCTGATCGCCATGCATGACCTGAAGCGTGACGGCGGCAATTCGGTGCATGGCTCGGTCTACGTGGTCAAACCCAAGATGCACGGCCCCGAGGAAGTGGCCTTCACCAACGAGATCTTCGACCGCGTGGAACAGGTGCTGGGTCTGCCGCAATACACCGTCAAGATCGGCATCATGGACGAGGAGCGCCGCACCACGGTCAACCTCAAGGAATGCATCCGCGCCGCGAAAAACCGCGTGGCCTTCATCAACACCGGCTTCCTTGATCGGACCGGCGACGAGATCCACACCTCGATGGAGGCCGGGCCGTTCAGCCGCAAGGATTTCATCAAGCGCAAGGCCTGGATCGGCGGGTATGAAAACCAGAACGTCGACATCGGGCTGGAATGCGGACTTCAGGGCAAGGCCCAGATCGGCAAGGGCATGTGGGCCATGCCCGACGCGATGGCGGCGATGCTGGAGACCAAGATCGAACACCCGAAATCGGGTGCGAATTGCGCCTGGGTGCCCTCGCCCACCGCGGCGACGCTGCATGCGCTGCATTACCACAAGGTTGACGTGATCGCCGTGCAGGACAAGCTCAAGCGCGGCGGACGGCGGGCCTTTGTCGAGACCATCCTCGACATTCCGCTGGCGTCCTACCAGGCTTGGACCGACGATCAGATCCAGCGCGAGGTCGAGAACAACGCCCAGGGCATCCTCGGCTACGTGGTGCGCTGGATCGACCAGGGGGTCGGCTGTTCCAAGGTGCCCGACATCCACGACGTGGCGCTGATGGAGGACCGGGCGACCTGTCGCATTTCGGCGCAGCACATTGCCAACTGGCTGCATCACGGGGTGGTCAGCGAGGCCCAGGTGCGCGCGGCGATGGAGAAGATGGCCGCCGTGGTCGATGGCCAGAACGCGGGCGACCCGGCCTATCACCCGATGGCGCCGGGTTTCGACGGCATCGCCTACCAGGCGGCCTGTGACCTTGTGTTCAAGGGCCGCGAGCAACCTTCGGGCTATACCGAGCCGGTACTGCACCCGCGTCGGCTGGAACTGAAGGCCGCACAGGGGTAAAAGTGCGTCATCCTCGGGCTCGACCCGAGGAACCCCCACCGCACATCACCACCGTCATCCTCGGGCTTGACCCGAGGCCCCCCACCGCACATCACCACCGTCATCCTCGGGCTTGACCCGAGGACCTCCTGCCGCAAAGATCCTCGGGTCAAGCCCGAGGATGACGCCCCCGATGGCGCCGCTCCCCCGATGACGCCCCTCACGAGAGACGCCGCCCCCCAGCGCCCCTCCCCCCAGCGCCCCCCCTCCAACGCTCCCCCCAAGCCCCCTCTCCGCCCACCCTGCGCTCATCGCAGACCCACCGTGCATTCCAGCCCGTTGTGTTCCCTGCCAAGCCCGCCCTATATTGGCCAAAAGGCGCAAGAGGACATACATGGCCCGCCCCATCGTCGGCATCATCGGCAACCAGTATCTGATCAACGACCAGTATCCCGCCCACGCCGGCGGCACGATGAACTCCGAGGCGATCTCGGGCGTGTCCGGCTGCATGCCGATGCTGATCCCCGCCGATCCCCGCTTCGTCAGCGTGGCCGAGCTTCTGGAAACCTGCGACGGCTTCCTGCTCACCGGCGGGCGGCCCAATGTGCATCCGTCCGAATACGGCCACAACGCGACCGAGGCGCATGGCGCCTTTGACCGCGCCCGCGATGCCATCACCCTGCCATTGGTGCGCGCCTGCGTCGAACGCGGTCAGCCGTTCCTGGGGATCTGCCGCGGGTATCAAGAGGTTGCGGTGGCGATGGGTTCAACCCTGCACCCCGAGATCCGCGATCTGCCGGGGCGGATGAACCACCGCATGCCACCGGATGGCACCCTGGAAGAGAAGTTCGCCCTGCGCCACCCGGTGCGCTTTTCCGAGGGCGGGGTCTTTCACCGCTTGATGGGCGCGCCCGAGGTGATGACCAACACGCTGCACGGCCAGGGCGTGATGCAGCCGGGCGCCCGCTTCGTCATCGACGGCTGGGCGCCCGACGACACGCCCGAGGCGGCCTATATCAAGGATGCACCCGGCTTCACGCTCTCGGTCCAGTGGCACCCGGAATACGACGCCGCCAACGACCCGGTATCGCGGCCGTTGTTCGCGGCCTTTGGCGAAGCGGTCCGGGCCTGGGCTGCCGATCGCTCACCGCTGCGCGCCAGCGCGTGATCCCCGCCTGCCTGGACTTCTTCGGCTTGCCCACGACCACGGCCGATCACCTGCGGCGCTGCGCCGACATACAAACCTGAGGACCACCAAATGGACTTGATCAAGAACACCTTCAAGGCCCGGCTGCGCGCCGGCGAACGCCAGATCGGCTTCTGGAACACGCTGCCCGACAGCGGGCTGGTCGAACTGTTGTCGGGCTGCGGCTATGACTGGCTGCTGATCGACAGCGAGCATTCGCCGCTTGATCCCCGGGCGGTGCTGCCGCTGCTGCAGGCCAGTGATTCCTACCCGACCCAGGCGGTGGTGCGCCCCGGCTGGAACGACAAGGTCGAGATCAAGCGCCTGCTCGACATCGGCGCCCAGACCCTGCTGGTGCCCTACGTCCAGAACGCCGAGGAAGCCCAGGCCGCCGTGGCCGCCGTCCGCTATCCGCCGCATGGGGTGCGCGGTGTCTCGGGCGGATCGCGGGGCAGCCGCTACGGCGCCATCCCGGACTATGTCCAGCGCGCGGAACAGGAAATCTGCCTGCTGGTCCAGGTCGAAACCGTCGAAGCCGCGGCCCGGATCGAAGAGATCGCGGCAGTGGATGGTGTTGACGGCATCTTCATCGGCCCCGCCGACCTGGCCGCCTCGATGGGCTACCCCGGCGATCCGGGCCACCCCGAGGTGCGCAAGGCCTCGGCCGACGCGGTGCGGCGGATCGTGGCGGCGGGCAAACCGGCAGGCTTCCTGTCGGCTGACCAGGGTTACGTGCGGGAAATGGCTGACGCCGGCGCAACCTTCCTCGCCGTTGGCGTCGATTCCGCCCTCATGCGCCACCATGCCATCAACCTGCGCAAAAGCTGGGACTGACACTGGACCAAGGGCGCGCCACGTCCCCCCAGGCGCGCCCCGATCCTTCGTCTTGCCCGCAAGCGTCAGAGGGCGTGTGTTGGGGCGTCACAGGTTTGTGCCCAATGGACGGCGGGGGGCTGGCTGGCCACCAGCCGGTCGACAGGCACAGGGCGCGGCGCAACCACGCACAAACGCCCGCCAGGACTACCATCAAGCCCGCGGCGGCCAGACCGCGGGCCGCAACCTTGGCCTCTGGACCGACAACGGCCGGCAATAACTCTGTTGTTTCAGCCAGTTGGCCATGTCACGCCGCTTCGCCTCCGACCGCATCGGCCCCCAGTCCGCCGCCACCCCGCGCCAACGGGTGTCGCGCAGGGCGATGGCGCCATCGCGTGGCACGGTGATCGCCATGATCCGCAGCGCGCAGGACAGGTTCGCCGCCCCCACCATCAACGCCGCCCCGCTGCCCGCCCGACAACCGCGCCAGCGCGCCGTTGCCGGCAGGATCTGCAACAGCCCGTACCAGCGCCCGCCGCCGCCCACTGCCTTGGGGTCATAGGTGCTTTCGTGCTTGGCCAGCGCCGAGGCAAGTCCAGCCCAGAAGGCCGCGCGCGCCTCGGGCGGGTTGTCGGCATAAGCCGGGCACCAGGCCTCCACGTCGCGCGGCACTTCGGACACCAGCGGCGCCGCATGGCCCTGAAGCAACGCGCTCAGCATGACCCGGGTCCAGAGCGCCGCCTCTGGCCGGTGCCGAAAACGCGTGTTGGGCAACGTGGCGCGGCGCATCTCGGGGCGCAGGCTGGTGACAGGGGCCAGACCGCTTGCCACAACCGGGTTCTCGACCGGCAGGGCCGCGGCCTCCTGCGCCGCCATCCGCCCCGTCGTCGCAATGACCAGCGCCAAGGCCGTCAACAACCCGCCCATTGCCAGCGGAATTCTGCCCAGTCCGGCAACAATCGGCTTGTCCCCGCCGCAAATCGCACCGGAACACACTGTTTCCGCCATTGTTCTTCTCCGACTTGCCACGGCTTTGCCCCAAACTTTAGTCAAGTTGCCCCCAGGATGTTCGAGCAACGTGAAAGAATATGATGGAGCTTTTGAAACCTCTCAAGGACCAGATCCGCGCCGTGCTGCCGAAGCGGCGGGATCCGGCCAGCTGTCAGGTCAGAGCAGATGCGGGCACAGCGGGTAGAGCAGGTACAGCAAATACGGATCCAGACGGGCAGGCCTCGGAGCGCATGGCCGCTTTGGGCCGTCCGCTGCGTCATGTCACGCCGGAACGGACCGCCTGCGAATCCTTGTTCCGGCAGGGCCGCGATCTTGCGCGGCAGGAAGCCTGGGACCGGCTCTCGGCGCTTCTGGCCGAAAAGGACCGCGCCGGAGCGGTAACCCCCGCCGGCACCTCCGAGGCCGAGGTGCTGGCCTCCGGCGCCCGCTCTGACCTGAGCCTTGCGTTGCGGGCGGCCTCGCAAAGCGGCGCGCTGGCGGCCAGCAACCCGATGCTCGACGGGTTGGAATCGCTGGACGAAGCGCTGCGCGAAAGGGTCGGCGATCGCTACTGCGCGGCGCTGATCGCGCTGGCGCATATGGATGCCGGCTGGGCCTGGTACAAACAGGGCTGGCAGCGCGGCCGCCCGGAACAACACATCGACCGGTTCCGCGCCTCGTTCGACCGGGCGCGCGAAGCGCTGGACTGGTATTCGCCCCTCACCTGCGATTCGGCCTTTGTTGCCTCGACCCGATGCGCGCTGCTGGCCGGGCAACCCGATGCCGAAAGCGCGGTGACACAGTCCTATGACCGGCTGATTGCCCTGGCACCGCATATGCCCGGGCATATGCGCGCTTATGGCCTGCACCTTCTGCCCTGCTGGTTCGGCAGCCACGCGGTGCTTGACCTCCAGGCCCGGCGCACCGCCAGCACCACCACCGAGACCTGGGGCGCCGGCGCCTATGCCTGGGTCTACATTGATGCGCTGTTGCTGGACCCGGAGTGTTTCGGCACCCTTGACGCGCGCTTCTTTCTGGCAGGCATCGACGACATCCTCAAACACGCACCGGGCCAGCACACCGCCAACATGATCGCCGCATACCTCAGCCGCATGTTGGCCCAGCCCGGCCCCGACCGCGCGTTGCGCCGCGCCCTGACCGCCCGGCGCGACCGGCTGATCCGCAAGGAGATGACCGAAACCCATGCCTGGGTCTGGTCGATCGCCGATATCGCCTATGCCACGCCCGGCTCCGTCCACCTGGCTGCAGAGGACACCGCAGACCACGGCATGATGCAGGCCTGGGACGCGATCTCTTCGGTGCTGACGCGCGAACGCCTGTCACGTGGTGCCACGCCGCGCCCGGCGGGCTGAGCGACAGGCTGAGCGGCAGGCTGAGCGGCGGGGCCTGAACCGGGCTTGCGGAATGGGCGCAAGGCCCCTTGCCCCCTTCCGGTCCCTGCCCTAAACCCGGGTCGTTCCAGAAACAGGAGGCGGGCATGCTGGACCTGACATACGAGACCCCGAAACCCAAGGTGATCGCCGGGGCCAAGCACGACTGGGAACTGGTGATCGGCATGGAAGTGCATGCCCAGGTCTCCAGCCAGGCCAAGCTGTTTTCCGGCGCTTCAACGCGCTTTGGCGCCGAGCCGAATGCCAATGTTTCATTCGTCGATGCGGCGATGCCCGGCATGCTGCCGGTGGTCAACGAGTATTGCATCGAACAGGCAGTGCGCACCGGGCTGGGGCTGAAGGCGCAGATCAACCTGAAATCGGCCTTCGACCGCAAGAATTATTTCTATCCCGACCTGCCGCAGGGCTACCAGATTTCCCAGCTTTACGAACCGCTTGTCGGCGAAGGCGAGGTTCTGGTCGAGCTGGGCGACGGCACCGCGCGGCTGGTGCGGATCGAGCGCATTCACGTTGAGCAGGACGCCGGCAAGTCGATCCACGACATGGACCCGACCATGTCTTTCGTCGACCTCAACCGCACCGGCGTGGCGCTGATGGAAATCGTCAGCCGCCCCGACATTCGCGGCCCCGAGGAAGCGGCGGCCTATGTGGTCAAGCTGCGCCAGATCCTGCAATATCTGGGCACCTGCGACGGCAACATGCAAAACGGCAACCTGCGCGCGGATGTGAACGTTTCGATCTGTCGCCCCGGGCAATACGAGAAGTACCAGGAAACCCAGGACTTTTCGCATCTCGGCACGCGTTGCGAGATCAAGAACATGAACTCCATGCGCTTTATCCAGCAGGCCATCGATTACGAGGCCAGGCGGCAGATTTCCATCCTGGAATCCGGCGGTTCCGTGGACCAGGAAACCCGGCTCTACGACCCCGACAAGGGCGAAACCCGGTCGATGCGGTCCAAGGAAGAGGCGCATGATTACCGCTACTTCCCCGACCCCGACCTGATGCCCCTGGAGATCGAACAGGGCTGGGTCGATGACATCGCCGCGTCCCTGCCGGAACTGCCCGACCAGAAAAAGGCCCGTTTTGTCAGTGACTTCGGGCTGTCGGACTATGACGCCTCGGTGCTGACCGCCGAGACCGCCAGCGCCGATTACTTCGAAAAGGTCGCCGAGGGTCGCGACGGCAAGATGGCCGCGAACTGGGTCATCAACGAGCTGTTCGGACGGATGAAGAAGGAAGACCATACCCTGGCCGACAACCCGGTGAGCCCGGAGCAGCTGGGCGGGATCATCTCCTTGATTCAAAAGGGCGACATCTCGGGCAAGATCGCCAAGGACCTGTTCGAGATCGTCTATACCGAGGGCGGCGACCCGGCGAAGATCGTCGAAGAGCGCGGCATGAAGCAGGTGACCGATACCGGTGCCATCGAAAAGGCCGTGGACGAGGTGATCGCGGGCAACCCGGCTCAGGTGGAAAAGGCCAAGGCCAACCCCAAGCTTGCGGGCTGGTTCGTGGGCCAGGTGATGAAGGCCACGGGCGGCAAGGCCAACCCCAAGGCGGTGAACGAGATCGTGAGCGCCAAGCTCGGGTTGTGAATTGGCCCGTCTGCGCGACAGGCTCCTGGTGCATAATGAACGGGTAAAGCTCCTTGCGGGCTTTTCCAACGCCATAGCCCTGGGGTTTATCGGCTTTGCCATCCTGCGCCCCTTGACCGACGGCAGCATCGCATTGGACGGGCTGACCGCCGGTTGGGGGATCGCGGGGCTGGCATTTCACGGGGTGTCGCACTATATATTGGGCATGCTGCGCAAGGATGAGCCCAATGACGAGCTTTGAAATCGCCGTTCCCTTCCTCGCCTTTGTCGTGATCGGCGTGGGTATTGCCCTGCTCAAGCGGGACACCCGCCGCATCGATGCATTGATCGCCAAGTCGCGACGGCAGCCCCCCGCAGAGTAAGCGAAACACACGCGACGCTCCCCATTTGGAAATACGTTGCCGCGCGCGCCACATTGCACCGGATTGCGATTTGTGGTCTTGGACCGCCCATGACGAGATATGACTACAAGGTGGTGCCCGCCCCCGAACGCGGGCTGAAGGCCAAGGGTGTGAAAAGCGCCGAGGCGCGGTTTGCCTTTGCGCTGGAACAGTTGATGAACGAAATGGCAGCCGAGGGCTGGGAATACCAGCGGGCCGAGACCCTGCCCAGCGAAGAGCGGCAGGGGATCTCGGGCAAGCAGGTGGTCTATCGCAACGTGCTGGTGTTCCGGCGCGCACGCGAAGACGACATCGCGGCGCATGAGCCGCGGCTTCTGGACCCGCCCAAGGAAATCCCGGTGCTGGATGCGGCGCGGATGGCGCGCGACGATGCTGAGGCCCCCACCACCGCACAAACACCGGAGGATGCTACGAATACGGCAGAGCCGGTGAAGCAAGCCAGCGACGGGTAACGGGGGCCTTGGGGAGGTGCGTGAAAACCACGCACCCTGTAACAATGCACCCTGTGATCACGCACCCTGTGGCGTGTCGAGATCCAGCGCGAGGGCGTGGATGGCGGACATCAGCTCCGGGCCCAGGGCGGCATGCACGGCGCGGTGACGGGCGATGCGGGACTGGCCGGCAAAGCCGGCTGCACGCAGGGTGACGCGAAAGTGGCTTTCGCCGCCTTCCTGGAACCCGGCATGGCCGCGATGCGCCTCGCTTTCGTCGATGACGTCAAGCACCTCCGGCGCGAAAGCTGCCTCAAGCTTTTGGCGAATTTCTTCCAAACGTTTCATGAAATTTTTCCCTGCCCCTTTCCTCTGTCCACCAATGGTCTAAACTGCCACGTCCGAGTCGAAAAGGTGCGAGCCATGAGTAAACCAGACCCCTTCGGTTTTGATATGTCGGTGTCCTCTGCAAAGAAAAAAAATCCGCGCGGAAGGCGAAGCATGTCGGGGGCTTCCGAGACGTCGCAGCGTGTCTGCGATCACGAGGGATGCAAGGAAAAAGGGCTCTATCGTGCGCCCAAGGCACCGGATGTGCTGGATGATTTCTTTTGGTTCTGCAAGGACCATGTGCGCGAATACAACGCCAAGTGGAGCTTCTTTGACGGCAAGACCGAGGCCGAGATGAATGCGCAGGAAAGCTCGGACAAGGTCTGGGAGCGCAAGACCAAGGCCTGGCGCGATCCCGAGGCCAAGGCCTGGGCGCGGCTGGGCATCGAGGACCCGCATCAGGTGCTGGGCGAGAATGCCACCCGCAACCCCGGGCGCGGGGCGGCCACGGGCGGACGGCGGCTTCCGCCGACCGAACGCCGCGCGATCGAGATCCTGGAGGCCAAGGAAACCTGGACCAAGGTGGAGATTCGCAAGGCCTACAAGAAGCTGATCAAGGTGCTGCACCCGGACATGAACGGCGGCGACCGCTCGCAGGAAGAACAGCTCAACGAGGTCGTGTGGGCCTGGGAACAGGTCAAGGAAAGCCGCAGCTTCCCCGAGAAATAGGGTCTGCGAAGGCCGCTCCTTGGCCCTTCCGGGCCGCCTCGCGAAGAGGCGCGGTCACGGGCCGATGTGCGGCCGCATCAGGCGGGTCGGAATTTCAACGACACCCCGTTGATGCAATGCCGCTTGCCGGTGGGCTTTGGCCCGTCGTCAAAGATGTGGCCCAAATGCGAGCCGCAGCGGCGACAGTGGCATTCGGTGCGCACCATGAACAACTTGCGGTCCGCTCTGGTGCGGATCGCATCCGGCTCTGCCTGCCAGAAGCTGGGCCAACCAGTGCCGCTGTCGAACTTGTGCGCCGAGGCATAGAGCGGCAGGTCACAACCGCGGCAAAGGTACTGGCCCGGGGTCTTGAGGTCGTGCAGCGGCGAGGTGAAGGCCCGCTCAGTCGCCTCTTCGCGCATCACCGCGTATTCGAGATCACTCAGCATGGCGCGCCACGCGGCCTCGGTGCGGGTGACCGCAAAGCGGCCCGTGGCCGCCCCTGCCCCACGCGTGCCGCCGATCAGCGGCAATAGCGCAGCGGCGGCGCCGGTGGCAAGAAGCTGTCTTCGGTGCAGTCTCATGGGATCCTCCCTGGTGGTGCAACTTTGGGGGGCATCTATGCCCCAGGAAACGAAGGTGGCGGGGCGAAAGGCAGCCCCACCACCAACCCGCCCCCGAAAATGCAGGGACGGGCAACCATCGTGCCGACATCATACCGGAATACCTGCCAACGCATGGCACGATGGTGTTCCGGGTTACATGGCCGGCAGAAGCACGGTGTCGATCACGTGGATCACGCCATTGGACTGGTCGACATCGGCGATTGTCACCTTGGCGGTGCGGCCACGCTCGTCTTCCAGCATGATCTCGTCGCCCATGTAGGTCGCCTGAAGCGTACAGCCGCCCACGGTGGGCACCGGGTGCGTACCGCCGTCATCGTCGATCATGCCCTTGATGGCCATCGACATGGCATCGGCGGACACCACGTGGCAGGTCAGGATCTTCGTCAGCTGATCCTTGTTTTCCGGCTTCAGCAGCGTCTCGACGGTGCCATCGGCCAGCTTGGCGAAGGCATCATTGGTGGGCGCGAAGACGGTGAAGGGGCCGGGGCCCGAAAGCGTCTCGACCAGGCCCGCGGCCTTGACGGCGGCGACCAGCGTGGTGTGATCCTCGGAATTGACGGCGTTCTCGACGATGGTCTTGTCGGGGAACATCGCGGCCCCGCCGACCATCGGGTTGCCGGTTTCCGCGTGGCTTTCGGCGCTGGCCAGCGAAGCCGCAAGTGCGAGGGCAGCCGAGGTGATGGTGATCTTGGCAAAGGTCATGAGTATCTCCTGTTGTTGTCCGCACGACCCTCTGGCCGCGCTCATCAGGAGAAACGGGGCCCGGGCGCAAAAAGTTTCGCGCCCGGCATCACGTTCGGATCACGAGGCCGTGATCGCTCCGGTGGCAAGGACCGCGCCGGTCGGCTGACCGGTGGGCGAGCCGCCCGAGGGTTCGTCCGAAATCGCCAGCACCGCGCCTTCCAGGCCCGGGCGCAGGTCTTCCGGCACCGCCAGGGCCACGACGACGCCAGGCTCCAGCAGGCCCAGCGAGACCGGCGCATTGTCGCCCTGAATCAGCCAGAGCTCGCGCGAGCGGCCCGCTTCGGGGAACAGCCCGACCAGTTCGGCCGTGACCTCGCCGCTGTCGGGATCAAGCGCAATGCGCGCCACTTCGCCAGTGTCCTCGGCGGTCAGCGCGGCGGTCAGCGGCGGCACCTCGGGCAGGAGCCAGCCAAGACGCAGCGCCGCAAGGGCCAGCCCGGCGGCAAGCGCCCCGCCCAGCAACGCCTGGCCCAGGCCGAGACGGCGCCAGAACGGCGTGCGGCGCGCAAACAACCGCGCCTCGATGGCTGGCCATGCGGCGGGCGGCGGGGTGACCTCTTCGACATCGGCAGCCAGTTCGGCGAAATGCTCGGACCAGGTATCGCACAGGTCGCGCAGGTCAGGCTCGCGCAGCAGGCGGCGGGCAACATCCTGTGCTTCGGCCGCAGGCAGCAGGCCAAGCACGTATTCAGCGGCCAGCACCGCGTCGTCATCTGGCGTTTCGGTCACGTCGCTCATCGGCTCAGACAGACCCTCAGGCTTTGCAGGCTGCGGCGCAGCCAGGTTCTCATTGTGTTGAGCGGCACGGAAAATCGCTGTGCCAGCTCGGCATAGGTGGCCCCGTCAAGATAGGCCAGGCGCACGGCATCGGCGCGTTCGGCCACCAGCTCTTCGAGGCAGGCCTCGATGCGGGCGCGCTCATCCTTGCGGACAAGCTGTTCGGCGGGGCCGGGATCGGGCGTTTCAAGCCGGTCGATCACGGTCTCGCCACCGTCGGACTGGCCCGTGACACCGCTGCGTGTCTTGCGCGCCACGTCGATGGCATGGTTGCGCGCCACGGTGATCAGCCAGGTCATGGGCCGGACCCTTCCCGGCTGATAGGCTTCGGCACGTTGCCATATCTTGACATAAACTTCCTGCAACGCATCTTCCGCCTGGGCCCGGTCATGCAAGATACGCAGGCACAGGCCAAAAAGTTTCGCCGAGGTAGCGGAATACAATTGCCCAAAGGCCGCGCGGTCGGCCATCGACACCCGCGCCAGCAATTCGTCCAGATCCGGTTGTGCCAAAGCGGCTGCCCTCTTGTCGCCTGTTCAGCCGTGGACGATAGGGCGCGGGCCGCCAAGAGCAAGAGGACAGCACGAGGAAGGCGGAAACCTGTCCGGCTGCTCTTGTGCCTGCGGCGGATATGGTGCAGTCAAGCGGGCGCGTGAAAAGACAGTACCGGAGAGGACGCGAGACAATGGCGGACGGTGTGATCGACCCCAAAGCAAGACCTTCCGAGGAGATCTCGGTCCGTGATGTGTTCGGTATCGATACCGACATGGTGGTGCATGGCTTCCCCGAGCGGACAGAGCGGGTGCCGGACATCGACAGCACCTACAAGTTCGACCCCGACACCACGCTGGCGATCCTCGCGGGGTTCCGCAACAATCGTCGGGTGATGATCCAGGGCTATCACGGCACCGGCAAATCGACCCATATCGAACAGGTCGCGGCACGTCTGAACTGGCCTGCGGTGCGGGTCAACCTTGACAGTCACATCAGCCGGATCGACCTGATCGGCAAGGACGCGATCAAGCTGAAGGACGGCAAGCAGGTCACCGAATTCCAGGAAGGCATCCTGCCCTGGGCGCTGCGCAACCCGACCGCCATCGTGTTCGACGAATACGACGCGGGCCGGGCGGACGTGATGTTCGTGATCCAGCGGGTGCTTGAGGTCGACGGCAAGCTGACGCTGCTTGACCAGAACCAGGTGATCAACCCGCATCCCTATTTCCGCATCTTCGCCACGTCGAACACCGTGGGCCTGGGTGACACGACGGGGCTGTATCACGGCACGCAGCAGATCAACCAGGGTCAGATGGACCGTTGGTCGCTGGTGGCAACGCTGAACTATCTCTCGATCGACGCGGAATGCGCCATCGTTCTGGCGAAATGCCCGCATTACAACACCGAAAAGGGCCGCAAGCAGATCAAGCAGATGGTCACCGTGGCCGACCTGACCCGGACCGCCTTCATGAACGGCGATCTGTCGACCGTCATGTCGCCCCGGACGGTGATTGCCTGGGCACAGAACGCCGAGATCTTCCGCGACCTGGGCTATTCCTTCCGGGTGTCTTTCCTCAACAAGTGTGACGAGCTTGAGCGCCAGACCGTGGCCGAGTTCTATCAGCGCTGTTTTGACGAGGAACTGCCCGAAAGCGCGGCGAGCCTGAGCCTGGGGTAAAGGCTCCTCGGGCCCTTGCGGCCCCTCCTCGCCCCGCCGCGAGAGAAAAAGCGAAGACAGCCCGCAAGGGCGGATGAGCGGCGCTTCGGCGCCGCTTTGCTGTATTGGCACCCCATCGTCTTGCCGGATCAGACGAGGAAATCATCCCCGGGGAAAAAGTCATCACCCGGAAAGAAATCATCACCTGGAAAGAAATCATCGCCCGGGAATTGGGTCTCGACCGGATTGACATCCGCCGGCGTGAAATCGGTCCGGTGGTTGTGGTTGATCTGTACGGCAATCTCATCATTCGACGGGATTGCATTGGCACCGGAAAAATCGAAAACAAATTCATCACCATTCATTGATCTGGCTCCTTCTTGTCTGATCCAGTTTGTGTTGGTGCCCCATGCCTACACAATCGCCGCCGCGGTTTCAGGTAGGGAACTCCGGACGGTCGGGAATCCCCCACCCCGGTCTTGAAACCTGGCGCACCCGCCGTTGCCGCCGGGGCACGTTGCAAAAGTTTTCATTCCGCCCGATTTTCAGGATGCATTTTCACTGCTATGATTAATTCATGAGCGGTTTGAAAACTTTTACCGGTTCTCTTGCGCTGGCGGTAATTTCCTCCCTATCGCCGGCGCAGGCCTTTCAGACCGGTGTGGCGGATGTCTTTGCCACCTGCACCGGGCGCCTGTCGGCCCAGATGGAGCATCAGTGGATGTTCGACGGCCCCGGCTCGGAACGCACCGAGGCCCAGCGCGCCGCGATGATCAGCCTGCTGGAAGCCACGATGCCCCCGGACGCCGGCCGCGATATCCTGGCGCGGCGCATCGATGCCAAGATGGCGCAGGCGGCGCTTTTGACCCGGGCGACCTTCAATGCCGACACCGACGATGCGCGCCGCGCCGGGCACCTGGCCCAGGTGCGGATCGCTGAATGCACCAGCCTTCTGCTGAGCTGACCCACCGCTTCTTCGCGCAGTTGGCCGGGACAAATCCTGCCTTCAGCGCCGTGTATATACTTTGCATTGACAGGCAATATACCGTCGTCATAGACTCGTTACATGACCCGAAGATCCCGCCTGATCCGTCAGGCGGTCCTTTTGATCGTGTTGATGGGGACCGCCGCGTCCGCTTCGCCACCCCCGCCGGGGGACAGGGCCGAGGCCTTTGCCGTATGTGCCGGGCGGCTCTGGGCCCTGTCGGTACGGCAGAAGGCGGTCGGCGATCCCGAGCATGAGGTCACCGGCCTGATGCGCGACGATTTCGACATGTTGCTGGATGCGGTGTTGCCTGGGGCCGAAAGCGACGCCCGGGCCACGCATTGGCGCGTCGATGGCTGGGTTCAGATCGCGCATCTGCTGGCGCGGCACCAATATGCCGATACCTCGCGCCGTCGGGACCTGGCCGCCGCGCGCATGGAACAGCGGATCGCAACCTGCCGCAGGATGATCCCGCGGCGCTAAGCGCTCGGGTTTCACGGCGCGCGCCCGTGTTTCGCGGCGCATGCTCTGGCCATTGCCGCGGCGGGGGATTAGGGTGGCGCCGTTTTCAACACCGCTTGCAGGCAGACCCATGGCGCAGACCGACAACCCCGCCGATCCGTTCAAGAAAGCCCTGGCCGAAGCCACCAAGGTGATGGCCGACGACCCGGAGCTGACCGTGAGCTACACGGTCGACCCCTCGGGCGTTTCGGGCGATGCCATGCGCCTGCCCCAGGTCAGCCGCCGCATGACCCGCGACGAGGTGCTGCTGGCGCGCGGCACCGCCGATGCGCTGGCGCTCAAGCACAAGTACCACGATGCCACGACCCACAGCCGCTATGCGCCGCCGGGCGACATGGCGCGCGATCTCTACGAGGCGATGGAAACCGCCCGCTGCGAGGCGATGGGCGCACGCGACATGCCCGGCACCGCGGGCAATATCGATGCCAAGATCAGCGCCGATGCGCTCAAGCGCGGTTTTGACCAGATCACCAAGGCCTCGGATGCGCCTTTGCCGGCGGCGGCGGGCTACCTGATCCGGCACCTGGCCACCGGGCGCGACCTGCCGCCGGCGGCCGGGAACGTGATGCAGCTGTGGCGCGATTTCATCGAGGACCAGGCCAGCGACCAGCTGGGCGACCTGCAGACGATCCTGTCCGACCAGGGGCAATTCGCCAAGTTCGCGCGGCGGATGATCAACGACCTGGGGTATGGCGACCAGCTGGGCGAAGACCCCGACGACCTGGAAGACGAGAGCGAGGAACAGGCCGAGGACAGCGAGGACGACCAGGAAGACCCGGATTCGACCGGCCAGGACGATGACCAGGACGACCAGACCGAGGCCAGCCCCGAACAGAGCCAGGAGGAACAGCAGGACCCGAGCCAGGCCCAGGTGACGATGGACGACATGTCGGACATGGAACAGGGCGAAGAGACCGAGCTGCCCGAGGGCGAGGCCCCGATGGAGCCCCCTGCCCCGGCGCCTGTTTCCGAGGCTGATCCGCAGTACGTGGTCTTTTCCTCCGAAAACGACGAGGAGATCGCCGCCGAAGACCTGGCGGATGCGGCGGAGCTGGAACGCCTGCGCGCCTACCTGGATCAGCAGCTGGAGCCGCTGAAAGGCGCGGTGTCACGACTGGCCAACAAGTTGCAGCGCCGGCTGCAGGCGCAGCAGAACCGCAGCTGGGAGTTCGACCGCGAGGAAGGCATCCTGGATGCCGGGCGGCTGGCGCGGGTGGTGGCCAACCCCACGACGCCGCTGTCCTTCAAGGTCGAAAAAGACACCGAGTTCCGCGATACCGTGGTGACGCTTCTGCTCGACAACTCCGGCTCCATGCGCGGGCGGCCAATCTCCATTGCCGCGATCTGTGCCGATGTGCTGGCCCGGACGCTGGAGCGGTGTTCGGTCAAGGTCGAGATCCTCGGCTTTACCACCCGCGCCTGGAAAGGCGGGCTGAGCCGCGAGCAATGGCTGAACGAAGGCCGCACGCAGCAGCCCGGGCGGCTCAATGACCTGCGCCACATCGTCTACAAGCGTGCCGATGCGCCCTGGCGCCGGGCGCGGCCCAACCTCGGGCTGATGATGAAAGAGGGGCTGCTGAAGGAAAACATCGAC
>ERZ1699650.152-NODE-152-length-21207-cov-20.558009_pt1 | contig 21207 bp, 13 predicted proteins | sample MGYA00581512_ERZ1699650 | MGnify/ENA primary metagenome ERZ1699650 (study PRJEB42348, sample SAMEA6618698) | metagenome | isolation source: Polyester-degrading enrichment culture growing on monomer terephthalic acid, Te | collected 2019-05-17 ... | reverse complement strand
TATCACCCGGTTAACCCGGTTCTCCAGCATTTCCTGACCGCTGGAAACCGGTTGGGGATTCAGACTCAGGGACGCGGCATGATCGGATACAGCAGCCAGATCCAAGGTTCCATCCAGGATGTTCTGCCCCAGCTCACCTTGCCAGAGGGCATAGCGTGACTCTACAAAATCGCTCAGTACCTTTTGCTCACGCAATTCGGCCGCTTTCATGAACGCCAGCGCAATGGAATCCATAGCGCCTACAATGGGCATGAAAGAAACCCTCGGGTGCATTCGAGGTGCGGCGCAGCTTGGTGTCGAAGTTGATGCCACAGGCGGTGAAACCGCCCGCCTTGATGATTCCACAGAAGCACAGCATCACCTCTCCATGTTCATCGCCCACTCTGGCAATGAACATTACTAAGCTCTGGATGGATTAGAAAGTTAGCGGCAGGCCTGGGTCTCTAGAACTACCAATCCAGTCTCAAAACTTAAGCACCTTATTCTCAACTTTTGTTCCTTTAGATGGCTTCCCGGTATCATAATCTCTAACGACCGGGGCATAGCCATCGCCTGGCCGCGGCCTGAATGCACCCATCCAGTCTTGCTTGCCATTTAAACGCCATGGTCTCATTGCCCACTCGTAGCTTCTGAATGGGTCCCTGATGCGATTCATATAGGCTAAAAGACTGTCGTGTAACCTGTCTCGTATATGAGCAAAGTCTTGGTTATCAATCAAGTTTACCAACTCATCTTCGTCGTTTTTTCTATCATATAGTTCATCTGTACTTAAAAGGTTTATTACCAGCTTATAGTCAGACTCTACCCAACACCTTACGGGTATGAAACCTCCGAAGCTGTCATGCTCTATCTCGTATCGATTGAACTCTACCATGATCCCATCTTCACTATCTCCGAGGTCCAGGATATTCCTCCCAGGTAGCATGTCAGGCACAGTTATTCCGGCAAGATGCATTAGTGTTGGTAGAATGTCTATATGACTTACAGGCGTATCAATGGTCATAGGTGTTGAGGCATAAGGAGGCCTCATGATCAGTGGAACCTGTGTGATGTCGTCGTACATAGCTGCGCCTTTACTGACCAGTCTATGTGCACCCATCATCTCTCCATGATCTGAGGTAAACACTACCCAGGTATTTTCCAAATCACTTTGATCCAGAGTGTCGATAACCCTTCCGATCTGATCATCAACATAATCATTGCACCCAAAGTACAATGGGTGATTATATCGCCCATCGCGGTCCACAGGACTTCCCATAGCATCGGCCCAGAGTCTGTGATGCTCTGGTTTCTTTTCAAGAGTATCGAATGCTTTCTTCCCTAATTCATAGTTAAAGCTCTGATATCTTTTCGCATACTCTGGAGGGCAAGTAAATGGATGGTGAGGTTCATCATATGACAGTACGAGCAAGAATGGCTTACTGTCACCATTCTCACTGGCTAAATAGTGTATAGCTTTGTCACTGATGCGGTGAGCCCAAGTGAACTCAGATGAAATGTTGTGTTCTTCGAGGTCTTCAATGGAGTTGAGCCCATTTCGCCAAAGGTCTACTTCGTCGTCAGTCAAGTCACTAAGATAGTTGGCACCGTCATACCAATAGTCAGGGTTCCACTCATCTGGACAAATGCCAGTCCCAAAGTAATCATGCCCATCAAGATGCCATTTCCCGATGTAGCAAGTGTCGTACCCCGCGTCTTTGAATCGACGCCCCATTGTTTCAATATTCTTACCTGGTGCTAAGTTGTTTGTCCAAGGTCCGGATTGATTCGAGTATATCCCCGTAAACAATCCTGCCCTTGCAGGCGTGCATATTGGCGCGCATGTGTACGCTGAGGTATACCGTATGCCTTTAGACGCCAAACCGTCTATATTGTTTGTATTCAGTGGTTTATTGCTATAACAACCGACCATATTTGTAGCCTGGGTGTCTGTCATGATCAGAATAATATTCGGCGGTCTCACGCTAGCTCCTTTATCGTAAAAAGAGGGCCCTCAAGGGCCCTAAATCGAGGTTAGGATCGTCCGGGAATCAATTTTGAGGAGTCAGGAATTGATGATGATCGATTTCGGATGAGGCGCACAGCGGCGATTAAAACAGCCAGGATTAGTACAACCACAGATAGAGCTTTCACAATAGAGCCGGATTCGGATGTTATTCCAAGTGGCGAGAGGACAAGATACAGGCTCAAGAATCCGAAGATGATGATCCATGAAGCCAGTTCAGCATGCTTCCATGGGGTAATGTCTACATCTCTGGTGTATTGGATGACAACGGGTTCTGGTAGAGGGCGCAACCAACGAATGACCCCCATAATGGCTAGCATTAGAACAAGATTGATGCCTACCAGGTTTAACCAGTGAACTTTTACAAACCCAAGGTCGTCTCCCATTGCAAAGTGCGTGGTATAGAAGAAAACCATGCCAAACCCTAGACCTGCAAAGGCTGCACTAGAGGGTGCCCGCTTTGATATGACACCAAGAAGGATGACAGCGAATATAGGAACGTTAATCACTGCCATAATCGTTCGCATCAACGTGTATAAACTATCAGCCGTTGCAATGTAAGGAGCAATTATTATGCATAGGATAATGGTGAAGGTTCCAAACAGACGGCCGATACGTACCGTTTCTCTATCAGAAGCCTCCGGTTTTATGATTTGTTTGTAGATATCCAAACTTACCACTGTCGACAGGCTGTTTACCCCACTATTGAAGGAGCTCAAGATCGCGCCAAACATCGCTGCGCCAAAGAATCCCGTCATCCACCCAGGTAGGATCTCACGAACCAGTATAGGGTATGACATGTCTGCGTTTATAATGCCAGTAGACACACCATCACTTTGCTTCATTGGAATTTGTAGCAAGCCATCTTGATACAATTGCCACGCGATGATCCCCGGAAGAACCAGCATGAATACGCCAAGTATCTTCATAGCAGCAGCAGCTAACACACCTTTTTGGCTTTCTGCTAAGTTCCTGCCTGCAAAGACGCGCTGAACGATCGCTTGGTTAGTGCACCAATAGAAAAGGTTGATGATGAGAACACCTGAAATGAGACCGTGCCAAGGAATATTCGAGTCGCTCGAGAGACCTGGTGCGTTAAGCCTATCTGGTGCTTCAGCAACTAGAGTACGAACCCCGTCGAGAACGCTAGAGTCGCCAAGGATGTATAGCCCAATTATCGGCACCAGTAGTCCAGCAATAAGCAAACCAACGCCGTTAACTGTATCAGATACAGCTACTGCTTTTAGTCCACCAAATACAGCATAGATACCACCGACAACACCCAGGGTTATTGTCATTAGCCAAATTGATGCCCCCTCACTAATCCCTAGCAGTCCAGAGACGTCAAAGAGCTTCCCAAGTGTAATTGCACCTGCATAGAGTACGAATGGCAAGAAACCAATGACGATGGCATATAGGAAAATGAACGATGCGGTAATACGCATCTTCTTACCGAAGCGTTTTTCCAGAAACTGTGGAACCGTCGTAATACCTGCCTTTAGGTACCGAGGAAGAAAGACAAATGCCAGAACAATCAGGGTAAGTGCTGATGTGGCTTCCCACGCCATAACATTAGCTCCATTCCTAAAAGCATTCGCATTCAGGCCCGCTAATTGCTCTGCTGAGATGTTGGTAAGGAATAGCGACCCAGCAATTACATACCAGGACAGACTTCGGCCAGCCAGGAAGTAGCCTGATTCTGTACCCAGGTCGTCATTTTTAGTTTTAAAGTAGGCTATCAGTGCCACAAGGGCAGTAAACAGTAAAAACGATGCAATAGTCAGCATGCTGCACCCTCCAGACCAGAAGGCTCATTTGGATTGTACATTGTTCTCTCCAGATTGAGTTTTATTATTAATGTCTAAACTGGTGATTGCTGATGCAGTTTTCATCTAATTCTGATATCAGCTTGAATATTGTGCTTCTTGGATAACTGGATAAACATGGTTAAAATGTCGCAATGAATGTAAAAAACGAAACCCCACACAATACGCCTATTGTCCTGGACAAAAAGGTTATGTCCAGTGGACTTACGCTAGTTGCCTTGTGGGATACCCTAGGGGACTCCTCTTACGAAGTGATATGGCCCCGAGATAAGCGACTTCCACTCGACCCTCGAAATATCATTGTTGTCTATACTCGACAGGGTCATGGGGAGGTGTTACTAAAGAATGGTACTGTACTGACTCTTCAAGGACATTGTGTTGTTTTTTTAAAACCTGATTCTATCAGGTCTTATCGATGCGTTGGTTTACTGTGGAAAGTTGTTTGGATGGAACTGGTACCAACAGGCGCACTTATATTCCCAATTGGAACCAGTATTATCCTGGGTGAGGGTGAGGCCTGCATTGAGGAGTGTGATCTGGCAATTTCACACTTGCAGCATACTGCCTTCGCTTTTCGGTCGTATGGAGCAGCCATTGTCACGAAGCTTATCCATGAATGGTTGACTAAGGTCAGTGACTTATCTGCACGAACTGTGGGACAAGAAAAGGTAGAAGTTGTAATTTCTGCGTTGCATCGAGATTATAAAAGAAACTGGTCGGTAAAAGACATGGCTGACATCGCTGGTTGCAGCCAACAGTACCTACGCAAGATTTTCGCTATTTACACCCGCACCTCTCCAAAGCAGTATAGCGTTCGCATTAAGGTTTATGTAGCGCAAACGCTACTAGAGCGACAGGGGTATACCGTTCAGCGAGTTGCTGACGATCTGGGATTTCACGATTCGTTTCACTTCAGCAAAGCATTTAAGGCTATTACAGGTAAGTCACCTTCTCAGGTTAAGAGGGTATGAAGCGTAGTAATGGCTGAACCGTTTCTCATTCACTCAGTGAACATCTACACCACTATAATACCAGTGTTCATACGATTCAGGTGGTAGATCACTATTTCTGCCTCGCTTACACAGCCTGGAATCATACCCAACGATTTATTTGAATATGCCCAGCTTTGCTGCATTTCTCGTTGAATATACTCTTCGCTTAATCTGCTCACGTTTGAGCAATCGAAAATGTCTTCTGCTACTGCATTGTCTAGACAGGTGTCTGGCAAACCGGTGGCGGTTCAGTCACATCGGGCAGCAGTTAATCCGAATTTTTTAACGGATGCTCACCTGATCTATTGGTCAAAAACGCCAATTCGCTAAATTAGACCCGCAGAAGGTCAATTAGAGCAGGGGTGACGCTAATAAACGGCCTATTATTTGGTAGGGTGGACAGGAAGGTGATAACGACGAAATGTTCGTGGAAAATCGCTCAAAATCAGCGAAATGGCCCGCCCGAGAGGATTCGAACCTCTGACCTCCGCCTCCGGAGGCCAACTCAGTTTGCGGCGGCAAAGGTTCGTAATCGGTGTTAATAACTATAAATCAACTACTTAGCCGAATTCAACCTCTTTCTAAAACACCTATTAAATAGCCATTCTAGACGATTAACGCCAATTTCTAGGCACAAGTGATAACAAATTAGTGTAATCAAAACCGACAGAAATGACCGCCGCCCCCTTGGCAGCCAGCTTAATTCTCAAAAATTCATGCTAAAAAAGTGTTAACATTTTTTTGTCCCAATTTTGTTAAAGATAATGACTGTAACTAAGCTTATTGCTTGATGACCTCGCTTGTTTATAACCCAACTGGGAGTCTTGATTCGCGCTAAAGAGGGGGGTTCAATGAAAAAAGAAGGTTTTTACTGAGCAGGCACTATTGGAGGGGCTTGATGCTGAGGCTGTCCACGCCGATGAACTGGCTAAACTGCTCCCGCAAGAGCTGACACCCCTTGAGAGGCTCAAAGGCTCTGTCTTGAGCTACGAACGGCCCTTCGACCCCGCATGGGAATGTTATTTTGATTCAGAAAAATATGCCCCGTCTAATCCATGATGAATCGGGAGCAGACCCTGCATAGTCACGAGCAATACCCACTCATTGCGCTGACGTCACACCACCTCGTTGGCCTTAGTGTGCTACGAAGCAACATTACCTCATCAACTGCATAAAGGTCATTTCCGTTGACTGGACTAGTGTATAGATTTGCGGGATTCAACACTGAAGACGGCTCACGGGGCGATAAATACAGTTTTACCGAGCGTACATGCGCGAACGAAAACCGTCGCTTTATTGCAATTCGACTACTGCCTTGATGGCACAGATCGACGTGGGAGGATCCCTGGAACGCCATGCGCCTAAGACCTTGAGCGTAACTTGCCACCGGGAAAGCGAATCGCCGGGCATAGCACGCCAAGAAAAAGACTTGCTCTATCGGTGCCTGACTGAATTGCCGGCCTTGACCTGAACGCTCACAGAAAGACCTGCACCAGGTAAATGATGATCAGAGGAAGGCACCCGTTCCTCCAATTCATACTTCGCGATGCCCGTACCGGTGCGAAATGCGAACACCATCCCATATCAGCGTCAAGTGCCCACCCTGGGTAGTAGGGCCAAGGGCATCAGGGCGCAGCACTGCGAGGCAGGCGCGCCCCTTGGCACGAATGCTTGAGTACTTGTTCCCATACTCGCCCTGCCCCCGCCACCGTGCTGCGAGGGCCTGGCAAGACCACACCAGCTGGTGTCCGGGTTCAAAAACTCTGGGTGTGTATCCTTCGTGATCGCGCTAAACTCAATCCCCTGGTCAGGCTTGGTCATGTATTGACGCATAGTGATGTCCGTTGGTCGCTCCTTACTAGCTTCCATAAACCGGGCCCGGTGGAACGACACTTCACCCAGAGCAACGCGAAGCTCACGAGCGCCGTAATAGCCCCCGTACTGACCGTCTGTAAACCGGCTGCCAAACCCAATACGAATGAACGCAGCCATGATTGGAGTATCGCCCGGCCCGTACCGCGCCTGATGCTCGGGCACCATCGACACCATACCGCACTCCTGACGCAGCCGGTCGTGGGTGTTCCCATCCAGAACCGCAATTGCCTCAAGCTCGGCTGCACACCGGGCAAATTCGAAGAGAGCTAAGGTGGAGTGCCTGCTCAGCACAAGGCAGTGAATCGGCTTTGACTGCGTTTCTTTTGGTACTACGAGCAACAACCTCTACACTAATCAACGAAGTGGCGGACGCTAGCCAGCGCCATGAAATCCAAAATGGTCAGAAGCTCACGAGCACGACGGTCGTTGAACGGTAATGGGCTATTCTCCCGGTCAATCTGGGTCATCACCTGCTGGGAGCCCTGAACTAGAACATGCAGCCCTTTGTAGATTCCCAGCAGTAAAGACCCCCGATCGCGCACATCACGGCTAACACTGACATTCTAATGTTGCATGCCCTTGTGCATGGTCGACTAGGGAATCTGGCTTATTAAATGCATGCTTTCGAATGACTTGGTCGACCGAACATCGCTCTAACGCGGTAAAGGATAGACGGATAATTTGTTATTACAGAACTGGTCAAGATAGTTGACGTACTAAATTAAACATTGTTTGCTTTACGGTAAGCTATCAGACTATTTGAACATTCTCTAAATTGCGACTATATCTCCAAGCTCTACGTAAAAAACAATAATAGAGTTGGAGTTTATCATGTTAGTCATAATTCACGGCTGGAGTGACAACTATAGTTCATTCAAACCATTAGCTAATAAACTTGCTGCTCCCGAGCCCGAAGGTATCTCAGCAGATATTAGACACGTCAGACTAGGGGATTACGTCTCACTAGATGATCAAATAGGTTACGATGATTTAGCAGAGGCTTTGCAACGAGCTTGGATTGATGAGGGGATCCCAACTACCCCACATAGCGTAGATATGGTGATACACAGTACTGGTGGCCTGGTGGTAAGACATTGGCTCACTAAATACTGCACTCCGGATACGACACCCATTAAACGGCTTCTAATGCTAGCTCCGGCCAACTTCGGTTCTCCGTTAGCTCATACGGGACGCAGTATGATGGGGCGAGCAATTAAGGGCTGGAAGGGAACGCAACTATTTGAAACCGGAACCTATATACTAAAAGGCTTAGAAATCGCCAGCCCTTACTCCAGTGAACTCGCGGAAAAGGACCTTTTTAGTGATCAGCAATTCTACGGTCCAGGCCGTATTTTATGCACTGTGTTGGTTGGTAATACCGGCTATAGAGGGATCTCGGCACTGGCTAATCGGGCCGGAACGGATGGTACCGTAAGAGTTTCTACAGCAAATTTAAATGCAATTAGTGTTGAGTTAGATTTCACTAAACCTGATGAGGTTTATTACAGCCAACATCGCACAAGCATTGCAACTGCTTTTGGAATAGCAGATAGGGAAGATCACAGTTCTATAACTGCGAAAAATAGTGGACCTCGCCGAAGCACAACTTGGGACCTGATCCGAAAATCATTGCTAATTACAGATGATGGTTTCACCGAATGGCAGAGACAGCTGGAAGTACATAATGAATCTGTCACGTTACGAGCGGAAAAGCGTCGTAGTTCCCATTTCAACAGCTTTCAAAACACCGTCGTTCGGGTCGTCGATAATCACGAAACTCCGGTAACTGACTATGTCATTGAGTTCTTCGCCAATGACGATAAAGGACAACGTAACCGCATACGGACTCAACGATTGCAAGAGGAAGCAATCAACAACGTACACACTTGGTCAGGAGATGCTTCATATCGAAGTTTCTTAATAAATTGTACAGAACTATACCAAATCCTTGACAAATCTGAAGATCGGCTAAATATAAGCCTGACCGCCTCACCTGAATTAGGAAACAGGCTAGCAGGTTACAAAACATACACTGATGAAGACATTTCTACCCTCTCCTTGGATCAGAAACAACTCAGGACTCTTTTTCGACCACACCGTACAGCATTGATCACTATAAAACTAAAGCGTTATCAGCAGGATAAGGTTTTTCGTTTTAGAAAAGCGGAAAGTCAATAAGAAAAATATAAGGAGCAAGTACAGAGATAAGCTTAAATACGTGGGAATTTAGCTACCTATTATCGCTAATCGTATGATTGAATATTGATCAACCTTGACTTCTATGCTGCAATTTTTTAATGAAAATGAGCAAAAAGGGCTTCAAAGAAGTACTTTTGATGGTATTGAGATACCCATACTTGTTGACTATCAAAGACGAATTACGATAGCTTAGATATATGAGGTAGGGATGTGTGTCGCGGTAGCAATCGCAATCATTTCTTTACTTGCAAGTTAGCTAACCAAAGATTGCTCCGACACATGTAAGTTAGACGGTCAACGAAAATTACCGATATTGTCTGTCTCAAACTAACTACATATTCAGGCTGCTGCTTGATGGTAGCTCTAATGGAGATATTCCCGCTGGATTTTGGCTACCGATAAACAGCCGCTCCGAAACCGTAGTGGAATCAATGATAGCATTGAGTCGTTCGATCTCAGTAATTGCCGTGATATTCTCTGCTCGCCCCGCGACATAACCTAGATCGCCGAGTGCACGCTCGATGACCATGGGCTCCAGCCCAGGATACTGGAACGCAGCGACATATCCTTCCTTTGCATCATTCCAGTCGCCAAGATCGGAAGATGCATCCGCATAGGTAATGAGCGAGTTCGACGCGATTGCGGGCGCATTGTCGCCGGCCAGCCAAACAGCCTGTAATGCTGCTCCCCGCGCGGTCGCGAGGGTCAAGGACTTGAATTCATTGTCATCCGAAAGCCTAGCCGCAAGCATTTGACTGTCGGATAAACCCTTGAAGTAACGCGCGAATTCGAGAGCCGCGTTCTCAGTGTTGGCAGCCTCTTGCAGAGTGGAACTTGAAACAACGAATTGAGGTGCTGTATCCAAACTGAAATCATCAGTGGAAACATTAAGGCCAAGTGTGCTGGCATAGGAAAGGGATGCCAGCACCGCCATTCTGCGCGACCTTTCGGGGTCGGAGGATTGCAATGCCAGCGCGTACTGCAACAACGCGTCTGGTCCGGATTTAGGCTCAACTTCGCCTGTGATGGCCCTTTGCGCGCTCTCAGCTTCGGCCAGACTAGTCGCGATTTCAGTTGTATTGATTCGTAAATTTCTCGCTTCTTCTCTTGGGAGCTTCGCCTCACGGCCGGAAAGTGCCGTATCTATTACACAATACCAGCGAATGGAAAACGGGTCTAAATCCTCCCCACTTCCCAACGCTTCTCTCTCGCTAAAAGTCGACTCAACGATATGACGGATGGCTGCATGAAGAAGCGCGTTCGTCGGCCGGTTCGGATGATCGGGGTCGCGCAATAAAAGTGACAGATCATTTATCGGGGAATTTACAAGAATATAAGCTGTGTTTTCGACTTCCGAGAAAAAGTGCGTCTCCATCCACGTCACCAGCAAATCGCGCAAGCACTCAGCTGGAATTGCGATACCGTAACTCTTTTCAATATCTGATGACTTCTGAAGGATGAACCCTAGCGTCAGTGCCTTGCTCTGAGGGTCAGTTACCGGTGCCCCACTGTCGCCACCTCTTGACTCGAAGCTCAGGCGATAGGTACATTGCATTTCGCTGGAGTCATGGTCGAACGAATCAGCAGCCCAGGTGCCTTGATCCTCAATCAACGAGGTTGAATTGGCGAAATAGGATTGTACGATTGCGCGTCCAAATGATTTGGTGCTTGGGCCGATAGCAATCCGACGTTCACGCAATTGATTACGAGTTTCCTCGTCATTGATCTGTAGAAGTGCAAGATCTCTCGGCTGATTCTCCTTGGGTAAATCCCCGTTTGTTCCTGTTTCACCTAAAACAGCGATGACTGTTGCAGTCGTTTCTTTGTCGAGAAAGCCTTCAAAACCCTTGAAAACAAGGTCAACACTCGCGCCTACGGCTGCGTGGCCGAATTTCTCTTTAATCGCATCCAAGACGACATGTCTCGGTGTGAGTAAAAGGCCAAGCCTCCCGTCCACGACAACCGCATTACCTCGATAGTCCTCCAGGCTTCGTTGGTCGGGGTCGTAAACCTTTGCAATTGTCCGATTTTCATACTCAAGGTTTACCGGCGGGCTGGAGTAGTCGTCTGCAGTGCTGCTGCAGTAATCAACCTCTTCTCCTAGGGCTGTCGACATTAAGAAGCATATGGTGGCAAATAATGAAACTTTTACACCCGTCATATCAGTATTCGAATTTCAAGACTATACGTTGGAGTTCTGAGGCCGAGATCGAACCGTCTGAACCTAATTCGATAGGAGGGACCGCGATACTGACTTCCCCGTTTGCATCCTCTGTCAATGCGAACTCTAGAGCGATGACAAATTCTTTGGCTTCGAGCGGCGGCTCACCTCCGATGGCGAGGCTACGCGCTGCAGCCCCCTCAAAAATCGCACTTGCGAGGGTCGAACGGATCAAGTCGCTGGCAGGCGACACGTTCTCCGATGCTCCTGCCCCGGGTGGTGTTAGCACTATCCGGACATTCGAGGTCACCGAGTTCATTCGTGCGGCTCCGAGTTTGATTATCCAAAACCCCACCCGCCCGTCGACTTCAACCCGGTTGACGACATTAAGTTCTACTTCAACCTCAGACAGTGGCATCATCTCGTTCTTCTGAAGCTGGTCTTGCGCATCGAGTAGGGATAACTGGATCGTCTGGATCATAGATGAAAGGGTAACTTCATCTGTACTGCCTAGAGCTGGGTGCATTGTAAAAATCATTAGAAATGATAGGCAAAGGATTTTCAGTTTCATTGGTCCGTCCCTCAAAACTTCACGATCTCCTCCAAAGGTATTTCATTTCCAGACAGAACTACACAGCTTCATTCACTTAGACTGCCACAAATTGTATGACGGTACCTTCAGGAAGGCTCTTTTGCTATATCTATACTCATTCGAGCATTAATAGGATGTGATTGTCGCTCACGTTTTCCCCGTAGGCCAACCACTTCCTATTTCGATTTGCCCGAGTTCACCTGTCAAAACTCATCTTCATTTACGAAGCCGCACTCTCACCAACCTACTATTAAGCTAGTAGGACTCTTTATAGTGGTCAAGTAATTTAGGACACGATTTAGGGCTAATAGGTTCAAGGCTAATAGTAATCTATAGGAGCAACCACATTTGTAGTCAGCAGGAAGATCCAACTTGAATATTTAGAAGTCTCGAAGCGAGTTACATGAAGTTGGTAGTAGGCTTGTGAAATGGTAATCCCCCCTTTTATAAAGGAGGTCAAAAGTAGAGCTTAGGCCGCTAATAAAGTAGTCGATGCCCGACAACGGCCCCTTCCAGAACGAGACTGGCTGTACTATAGAGGACCTAGAGCAGACGCCTGCGACTTGATTATTTGGAGAACTTGGGAACTAGCAGGTCAAGCCCGGCCAGGGCATTCGTCTGTACTTGACGTGTAATCGGTGGATGGACGCTGCTTTCTGCGAGTTGGAACCCATAGATGAGGGGCACAAACCTCCTGGAATTCCTGACCCAGGCTTAGTAGGAACCCATGACGTGGACTTGCTTCTCGGGAATGCCCGACCGTTTAGGGGTGAGTCGGCACCTACAACAAGCTCCAGGGCTGCATTGATCAGTGCCGGGCAGTGGCGCAGGGCTCGGCGGGCGGGCGGGTGGGCGGGTGGACGGGTGGGCGACAGACTAGGTACCTTCCCGCCCTGGTATGCCAGCTCGATCCATCGCTATGAAGAGTCCCTGTCTAGCGTTCCGTGGCATTGGAAACCTGGGGCCTCTGGAGACAATCGCAACGCCCGACGTCGCCCACACGGCCTGGACGAACTGGGTGAGCTCACCTCCATAAGCTTCAGCAACTGGTGCTGCTCCCGTTGACAGAATAGTGAATCACTGGGCCCCAACGGTTACTGCCTAGTGAATGGCTGGCGTTCGTCGACTGCTGCCATGAGCCCTAAGCGGCCTTAAGACACCGCCTACCAGTGAGAACGTAGGATCATGCTCCAGTGGACCTAGATACTTAGGCTCTATCCAATGAGGTTGTTGGGGATGCCTCGAGAACGAAGCTGGTTACGTTGACCATTTTGAGGAGGACCAACTGAGGCGACGCCTTCTACCTCAATATATTCTCATGTACATTCTCTGGGTGTGCTATCTCCCTCCAATATTTCAGAAAACGATAACGGGTATCATTAATGTTTAGTAAACTCAGAACTTCCCTTGAAGAAGCAGTGGCAATAAAAAACAGGACTAGGGCTGCATCCAGAGAATCTAGTTATACCGTAGTGGATGTAAAATCGATTCGATCACAGTTCGGCGCCTCACAACAGGAGTTTGCAACAGCGCTCGGCATTACCACTGATACCCTTGATAGCTGGGAGAGCAAACGAAAGCATCCAACGGGACTATTTGCAAAGAGGCTGGTGGCCATACGGGACAAACCTAACTATTACAAAGCACTCGTCTCAAGCTAATCCAGGACTCAAGGGCGTCAATGGGTACTACGAATAGAATACTTGATTAAAGTTTTTCAACTACGTCAAAGAAAAACTTGTAGAAAACCGTCTAATTGCAGAAAAACCGGAATTAGACCGAACACACTCCACGTCCGGACATGGATCATAGCCCCATACACAAACTTAGGGGTTAATGATGAGATTGAAAACTGCAAAACACACCTCCTTCAAGATCTCAGAAAAATTCGAACGGGCTGAGCTGACTCTACTTTCGAGTCGTGCGACTATTTCGCAGGCAGACACCACATTTCTTTCCAGCGAACAGGTTTCGAGATTCACCCGACTGAATCCAATAATCGGTTACCGGAAATCCTCCCAGCCTTATGTGTCTGTGGTATATGGATTTCACCAACTAGAGCTATTTGCCATTCTTCCAAAAAAGGAATATGTCACTGTTCCATACATCGAAATCATAGAGCCCCCTAGCATAAGCATATTCATAGAAATGGAACTTTTTCGAATCGTATTGTCACAGGTAGAAACGAAACCATATGGAGCGCTACTTGATTCTTACCTATCACATGTAAAAACTTTTGCCGAAATATCACAAAAACCTTTCTACAAAAAGACGAATTTCGCAAACTTTTCAGGAATTGATCGGCGCAAACTATCATTATCTATAGATACACCGGATTTTACTTATAAAAAGTGAGCAGACTAAGAATGACAATTGAATCACCAAAAACCACAGTTTACGAATTACTTGATTCACCTGAGGATGCAAAGGGACCCAAAAACGTCCTTAAGCTACTCAAGAAGATCATAAAGGGGATCAATCAGTTGATTACAGTCAACGACGATGAACTTGAAGATCTCATAACACGTACTGAAGGTCTAATTAAGGCATGCGACAGTATTCTAATCGACATAGAAAGTGGTTCGTCAATACTTTGTGAAAGACCTGAGTCGCCTAACCCTCTGGTCACAGTAAATACTGTATACGCCGAGCTCTATCGAATTTCACAAAAAACAATTATTTCTGAATCACACATGCCTGTTTTATCAGCTGTATTTTCGTCTATACTAATTTCAAATACGTTACGAATTAGTGACAGTATAATCCCAACGGTTAACATTAGGTCTGGATTACGTGAGCTGAGACGGTTGGTTGAAAAAGAATCGTATGTTTGTGGCGACTCAAGACCATCAATCTACGGCTTTGTTAAAGATAATAGCTCGATTATCCCAGGCATAAAACTTGAATCGATTAGGCGGTTACTAGGAATATCAATGGGCTTGGAGCAGCCTCAATCCCGCACCCGAGAGTTTAGTCAAGATAATAACAGCCCCACTTTCAGCCTAGAAAAAACAACTGAACTAAATATCAGTAACGGGTTTCATGAACAGGTTCGCATGCAACACACCCATTCAGTAGAACTGACAACTACGCAAGTACACCAGTTTCGATCCTATGGGCTGCAAATAGCCGATAGCGTAACCGAGGTTAGCCAGGTACGCAGCGAAACACTAATACCTCAGGCCCTAACCTCAGACAGGATCAGCAACGGTCAAAACAGACGCAATATTGCATCGGCCTTACAACGGACGAATCAATCGCTGTCAACAGAGTGGAACCGTCTGAACCAATTTGACATAGCCATGCTGATAAATTCAGTATCACTGGATGAATCATTAAATAGCCAGGGGAGTACGACCGATGCTTGTCTCCTGAACATCATATCACTACTCACAGGGCGGCCCCATACAGAGGTCCTGATGACTCGTCTATATTCATCCCCAGAGACTGTACCAGAATCGCTAAACACAACGCCCCTGGCTCTATGCCCAAGCGGTGGGTTCTGGCAGGGTCAGGCCGCTCTACCAAACCGCGAGCGACAGCTGAACCCTCAGTGGGAAACCAACCTAACCCCTACTACTGGTCAAGTGAGACTCCCAATGCCGCAGGTGATTAAACAAGCACTGGAAAAGTTCCACAGCGGTAGGTCTGGCTACCTATTTAAACAATCTGAACACCAGAATATCTCTGAATTGGCTAAGTCTCTACTGACCGACCTGAATTATGAACACGGAACTCGATTAACAATGACCCGTATTCGACAAACTCTATTCCATGCATTGTCTGATGGCGGTGGTGACTCAGTTGATGCGATGTTCATTACTGGACAAAAACCTTCGAATGGCCATCATGCTGGGGCTTACTACTATAGCCCAAAAAACACATTTCTTGCTGAACGATACAAAACCGTTGTTAACGAAATTCTACGGGGAACTGATGCAGATCCGAACTGTACAGTATTTCGGCCAGACGCCTCTGTTACCATTGGCTCCCCCCTATCGCCAAGAACTGATCGATTACCATTACTAGTCTCCGACTTAAAACTCAATATCAAAAAGTCTAAAAAAGAAATAGGCAGTGTTAAAGGGTTATATGATCTACATAATGCCTACACACTGTATACAGTTTTTCTAATCTCATTTGCGACAGGTTACCGCGCTGTGGCTTCACCTATGTCTCGGGATAGCGACTTGAATCGTGAGTCTGGTGTTATTGTTATTGCTGACAAAATTGGAAATGATCTCAATCACGCGCGTATTGTACCAGTACCAGATGCCGTTCTTGTTCAACTGGAACACTATGAAAAGCATCGAGGGCGAATGAGAACAATTCTTAACTTGTACCATTCCATCGATATTCCAATTCAAAGGCTGTTTTTCGTGGCCAAGAAGAATAAAACTCTAATCAGTGTGCCCGTTCGGCCTGAACAAATTGCGGAATATGCTAGTGAGTTCTTTGACCTTCCTATCAACATAAACCGTCATTTCTTACGTGGAGCACTTAAGGAAATAGGCGTCCATGGCGAAATTGTAGATGCATATCTCGGTCACTGGAACATTGGACAGGAACCCGTCAGCAAATATTCAACGTTTAGATCCACTGAGTACAAGAGAACTCTTCTCCCAGCACTTAATCTACTGATGTCAAAAATCGGTTTTACACCGCTACGAGGACTGGTATGAGCAATCCAGCTTTAAAGCCTGATAGCTTCCATGGCGACGAACTCCGCACGCATAATAGAACTCAGATAGCTCAACGTGAACGCCAAAGAATTGACGAGCTATTATCAACGGATTTTCATGAATTCTCTACCGGATCTATAGTTCCAAGAGTAGATACCGACTTCATCAATACTATGTTTGACAACATTGTTGGTGAGCAAGGTACTCGGCATCATACACTGCGCCACAACCACCTGGTTAAGCGCATCAACGAAATTTCAATTAAATTCAATTATGAAGCTGACAATTTCAGACCTATTCAAACGCTCGGATCCGAATCGACATTACATACTCCTAAACGTTTTATAAATTTGGAGTTAGGACAAGAAGTTGAGCAATTATTTTGGCTAGATCTCAATCAAAAAGAATGCGAATCCAATTTTGATCAATTTGAACATGATACACAAAGACTGGTATTTTCTATTGTATGGTTTGGTGGGATCTGCTCCATGCAACGACTGACCTCAATCCTCAGGGTAATACCATTAGGCGTTTACCAGTATAACGACTTAGTTTGGCTGGAAACCAATGGCTCCAATGGGCTATGGCGATACCTGCCCGACGCGGTCACTCTCAAATTACTGGAGCGCTGGTACAAAGATCATGGCAAGCGATCAATTTCAAGGTGTGATAATCCATCACTGACCACCTATCTTAGGAATATTGAATTTCAACATCGAATGACTATCAGGCAGATAATGGAGGCCTCGGAAACTAGATTGTCGACTGACGTCGAGGCCCTGATTCCATATCTACTACGACAGGTGGACTCAACCACCTCTCTCTCCCAGGAATCTTGGTTGCGGCTATTAACCAAGAAACAACCTAAGGTAAACAGTGATCCTCAACTACTAGAGCCCGAAGTGCCTGTTGTCACGAAAATTAGACCGTCACACAACAGGTCAATTTCCGTTGCATTGGCTGAAAAAAAACGGCTACGAGAAATAATTAAGGACAGGTTTCAATCCAGTGGAAGGCAGCGCACATTGAGAATGCTCTCTGCGATACAGAGTTTAAGTAGCGAAGAATCGTTACCGACAATCATGATTGCGTTGTGTTGCTGGACTGAGAAAATGCTTAAATACGGCGGAAGTAGGAAGAAAGATCTCAAGCCTTCGAGCATCCGTCGATACCTAGATACGATAAGTATTCCACTAATCGAACAACTGTGGGATATTGAAAATCTGCTAGATATGGATCCAGAAGAATGGGAAACCTGCTACAGCAATATTATCGGCAACGCGATATCTGGCAACCAGTCATCTGACCGATCTGATCGATTGCAGGAATTTCATGATTTTCTGGTAGGGGCTATCGGTGCTCCCAGGATTCAACTAGCCAGCAATGGTACCGCAAGAGCTGTTGATGCAGATATAGTCACTCCAGCGGAATTTCGTCGTGCATTGAACCTAATTCAGCACCAGTCAAGTGGTGAACGACTCATCAAAACTCGACAATTGGTGCTGATTCTGGGCTATCGCTGTGGATTGAGGCGTACAGAAATTGCCAAATTGCAGGTTCGAGATATACAGGGTCTGGTGAGACCCAAACTGTCCAAACCCATGTTACTGATCCGCCCAAACTCAATGGGAGACCCCATGAGTAGCAATCTGAAATCTCACCGAGCAAGGCGCCAACTACCTTTAAATACGCTATTAACCAGTGACGAGCTTGATCAACTCAGTAGCTGGATTATACAACGCCAAAATGAAGCTTTCGCTGATGATGTAAACCTGAAAATCCCGTTGTTTTCGAGCAACCGATTTACGGACGAATTGATCACGGATTATCAGGTATTTTCACCAATCACCAGAGCGATCCAATCGGTTTCTAACTGTAATGATCTCAGGTTTCACCACCTCAGGCATTCCTGCATTTCCATCCTCGGACTCAGATTCCTCGGCACCGAATCCTCACCAACCCTCCCTGAGGAATGGGCCTGTGACGATGAGGGGCAAATTGCCCTACCCCATTGGGGTCGCGATTTGTACGCTGTTTGTGAGGGTGTTCCAGACGGGCATTTGACTCGCCAGAGAATCAGGCTGCTCAGTCTGATTGCTGGGCATGCCTCTCCTGGGCAAACAATTTTCAGCTATAGTCACCTGCTCGACTACGCCGCTTATTGTCGTATAAGGGGTGCCCACTTAAGACCACTGTCTAGCGACAACCAAGCGGCACTCCTAGGGGTTACTCCAGAGAGCCTGCGCGTTCGTCGCAGTAGGAACAAGCTTTCAGGCCCCACTACAGCGACCCAGTTATCTGCAAAATTCCCACCTCGCTGGCCGGCAGGCATTCGAAGGAAGCTTATCGACCTTAAGAAAGCGCCAGCTATCAGGAGCAGTACAGCGTCCGCAGTGATGGCTGATAATGAAAAACCTCAGAGCGCATTAGCGATCTATCACGCCTTCTATCGTATCGTCAGACTGCAATTTCAGGGTGTTGAACCGGAGATCGCAATAGAGCAATCAGCTGAGCATTATCAATTGGATCCTAGAATGCTTGAGGAGCTTTATACAGTGGGCCTGTTCCTTATGCAGTCACCAAAACACAAGGGACGCTCAACAGGCTACTCAGAGGATGGTAGGCGGTCAGTAGATACGGTCAGATTCAAGAAAACTAAAGGCGGTCAGAAGCGTCCAGAGCTACCCTGTTGTCCTGCACCACCTACAAAACAAAGCGCCCTGCCGCTGATCGAATACTGGTACGAGAAGTTAGTTAATTGGTATGGCTCGCAACCCGACGTAGCTCACAGAGCCCTGTCCGCTTTCGATAAATCCGCTCAACGTAGCCATACCCAAGTGCGTTTCAGATCCGTGAGAAAAACGAGGCTTTACAGGGTTTTGATTGATAATCTGAATCTAAGTAGCCAAATAACCGTAGAAGTCAGGCCTTCGTTAGATCCCGCTTCAGCGTCTACACTCAAGCACTACTGGTCTCAGCAGCTAAGCGTTAACCTGGATCAGGTTATAATTCTTAAGGACCGCGAGCCTGCCGGCAATAAAAACTCAATGGGCGTTGCTCATATTGTGGTTAACCCGGTTGAGGAATTTGGGAGAGCAGCATTACAAACGACTTTGAGCGGAATACGTTTTGCAGTTTTTATGGCGCTTGTAACAATTAAACAAAAGCATAAATAACATATCAAGACTACTCCAACTGGGCGAATGAGCTTTAATTTCATATATAGATCTGAGTTTAATGCAGGAGCTACGCTTCTTTGGTAGCTCCTACCCTATTTTTTCCTAAATGTGTGCGATCGTAGTCAGAGAAGACTCACTGTTAAATCACGCCTAAATCCCTGCAAAATATTTGGTTTATTCGTCATTATCTACCAACCATCCATCGAAAGCCTCCCATGCATAGACAAACGCAAACACTGGAGTAATTACAGCATGCCACAACAGTTGCTCGGCCGACCACCTTATTGAAAAGTCACGTGCGATGCAGGACATCCCTAAAATATTCCCACCCATCCACAGCAAGAAGAATGATACATCCGCTTGAGTAGGGCTAAATAATGATAGAGGGATCAACCAGGCGGATGACAATATCAAAATCAGCGATGGGTTAATGAAGTTGCAAGTCATTTTCAATAGTGTTGTCATGTCATTTTCCTCAAGTAACGGTATGAGGTTTTACAGTACAACAGATTGGCATCCTGGCAAGCGCTCCAAAGCCACATTCTAAAAAGCGAAATGCAGCCTAAACTAAACACCGCGTACTGCGTGTAATGGCTAATATAGTTAAGTCAAAGCGCCTAAAGATATGGCATCATGGCTGGCGAGTAGCGGATACCTATACTAGTGCACTGTCATTCTTTATCGACTGGAAACAAAACATGGTTCTTAACAAAGTACTCCTCCAGTGTATCAGCCGACTCAGCAAGTCCTTCGAAATCAAAATGATCGACTATCCCCTCGGTTATGTAACGCTTTATTAGCTGCTCCTGTGTCAAGCCTAGCTCCCTTGCTGCCTTCTCGACTAAGCTTGGCAAGGTTTCTCTATCATCGAAAGCGATGTGATATTCGATCATTCGATTCGCCTCTCTCTTTTGGTGCACTCTGACGGCTGCACGAACCATCTCCAGACGTTTACTGCGACCACTAAAAAACAATTGCCTTATCTGCTGTGCGCCGCACCTTACCTGCTGCGGCTACGCTACTCTGTAGCATCCACCTTCGAAATTTACCGCTCTTTATTATTTATCATTCAGCCAATGCACTTAAGACTAGTAAGCATTGGTAATCCCCCCTTTTACGAAGAAGGCCACTTGTAGAGGGTAGGCAACCGCGACCAGTTTCTGTTGTGGGGTAATGTCCCAGAGTGCCATGTTGGGTCGTTCGTTATTGTAAGCCCAAAGCCACTGGGTTGCATGTTCCTGTACCTCGTCGATGGAGTCGAACAGATAATGGGCTAGCCAGTCATATCGCACGGTTCGGTTGTAACGCCCGATATACGCATTCTGTTGAGGATTGCCTGGTTAGTTAAAGACCAAAGCAATGCACTGCACTGCACTGCTTGTTAGCACAGGTAGCGAGTGCACCACAGATGTCTTCTATATCATTGTAAAAAACCGGTATCTATATTCCATTTACTACAAGTATCTGTTTTATAGTTACTATAAGTAATTATCATGTAGTTACTCAGAGTAAATGCCTTATATTTACTTCTGGTAACTATCTCATATGCAATAGAAGGCATTTACCAGAAGTAAATATTTTTTAGATACCAGTCTAATTAGCTGGCGAGTCCTAACCAGCACGATGGGACCTACTGAATACCGCTAAGCCAATCTCGCCACAGGCACTTCATCAAACCGGGTCGTATACCGAGGCG
>ERZ1699650.151-NODE-151-length-21835-cov-11.204683_pt1 | contig 21835 bp, 17 predicted proteins | sample MGYA00581512_ERZ1699650 | MGnify/ENA primary metagenome ERZ1699650 (study PRJEB42348, sample SAMEA6618698) | metagenome | isolation source: Polyester-degrading enrichment culture growing on monomer terephthalic acid, Te | collected 2019-05-17 ... | reverse complement strand
GACGTGGCCTATGCCTTCAACCAGTATCACCTGATCTCTGCCCCGGTGGTGGATGACGAGGGCCGGCTGGTCGGTGTCATCACCATCGACGACGCAATGGCGGTGCTGGACGAGGAACACGAAGAGGACATCCTGCGCCTGGCCGGGGTCGGCGAAGGCTCGCTCTCGGACAAGGTGATCAACACCACCAAGCGGCGGCTGCCCTGGCTGGCGGTGAACCTGGTGACGGCGGTGCTGGCCTCGATGGTGATTGCCCAGTTCGAGACGGCCATCGCCGAGCTGGTGGCGCTGGCGGTGCTGATGCCGATCGTGGCCTCGATGGGCGGCAATGCGGGGACGCAATCGCTGACCGTGGCGGTGCGCGCGATTGCCACCAAGGATTTGACCGGCGCCAACGTCTGGCGGGTGATCCGGCGCGAGGTGCTGGTGGGGCTGGTCAACGGGGTGATCTTTGCGGTGATCATGGGGATCATCGGGGTTGTCTGGTTCGGCTCGCCGGCGTTGGGCTATGTGATCGCGGCGGCGATGGTGATCAACCTCGTGGTGGCGGGGCTGGCCGGAACGGTGATTCCGGTGATCCTGGACAAGGTCAAGGTTGACCCGGCGCTGGCCTCGGGGGCCTTTGTGACGACGGTGACGGACGTGGTGGGCTTCTTCGCCTTCCTCGGCCTTGCGGTCATGGTGCTGCTGTGAGCGGGCTGGAGGCGCGCAAGGCCGCAGCGCGCAAGGCGGCATTCGCACGCCGGGCGCAGGCCCATGCCAACGCCGGACCGGGGCGGGCCGGAGCGCTGTCGTCGCTTTTGGCGGGGCATCGCGGCGTGCCGCTGGCGGGCTACATGGCCATGCGGACCGAGATTGACCCGCTGCCCGCGATGGAGGAGGCCGCGGCCCACGGCCCGGTCTGCGTGCCGGTGATCGAGGCCCAGGGCCAACCGCTGAAATTCGCCCTGTGGGAGCCGGGCTGCGCCTTGGTCGACGGGCCGTTCGGTGCCCGGGTGCCGGCGGTGCTTGAGTTCATCGAGCCGGAGATCCTGATCGTGCCGCTGGTGGCCTTTTCGCGCATGGGCGGGCGGCTGGGCTATGGCGGCGGCTTCTATGACCGCACGCTGGAGATGCTGCGCGCCAAGCGCCCGACGCTGGCGGTGGGCTTTGCCTACGCCGGGCAGGAGGACGCCGACCTGCCGCTGGAACCCACCGATCAACCGCTGGACATGATCGTGACCGAGCAGGGCGTGATTACGCCGTAGGGTGCGTTTTCAACCCACCGTCCCTCACGCGCCGTTCCGCAATGGTGGGTTGCAAGCCCAACCTACCGCCAATGTCTGCGCAAGGCCGTCCCCGCAGCCGTTTCACGGACCGCAGGGGGCCGATCTCTTGCCTCTCGTCAAGAACCCCCTTGCCCTGAGTGCCAAGCCCCCTTACCCCGACGCACATGCGAATACTCTTTCTTGGTGATGTCATGGGCCGCGCGGGCCGGTCAGCTGTCAGTGAACGGCTGAAATCCCTGCGCGAGGCATGGAAACTCGATTTCGTGGTGATCAACGGGGAAAACGCCTCCAACGGGGCGGGGCTGACCGGCGATCATGCGAAGCTTCTGCTGGAGGCCGGGGCTGATTGCCTGACCCTGGGGGATCACGCCTTCGACCAGCGTGACATGTTGCAATTCATCGACAGCGAGCCGCGAATCCTGCGGCCGCTGAATTACGCCAAGGATGCGCCGGGGCGCGGTGCGGCCATCTTTGATGCCGGGCGCGGGCGCCGGATCCTTGTGGCACAGGTGCTGGGGCAGGTCTTCATGAAGCGGCCCTTCGACGATCCGTTCTCCGCCATCGACGCGGTGCTGCGCCGCCATCCGCCGGGCGGCCAGGTCCAGGCGGCCATGGTCGACATGCATTGCGAGGCGACCAGCGAAAAGATGGGCATGGGCCATTTCTGCGACGGTCGTGCCAGCCTGGTGGTCGGCACCCACACCCATGTGCCCACCGGCGATGCCCAGATCCTGCCCGGCGGGACCGCCTACCTGACCGATGCCGGCATGTGCGGCGATTACAACTCGGTCATCGGCATGGAAAAGGCCGAGCCGATGCGGAGATTCGTCACCGGCATGCCCAAGGCACGGTTCAAGCCCGCCGCCGAGGAAGCCACCCTGAGCGGTGTCATGGTCGAAACCGACGACCGCACCGGCAAGGCGCTGGCGGTCCACATGGTGCGCCAGGGCGGGCGCCTGCAACAGGCCGGCCCGAATTGAGGCACCTGCTGCATCGCAGCACTTGCTCCCGCCGGCGCCAGCGGTAACACTGCGCCGGGGGGCGCTGAAGGGACCTTGATGAACCAGCTACTGGAACTGTCGCAGACCGGCGAGGCGCTGCTGGCGCTGGGTGTCGTGGCCATGATGTTCGTGCTTTTCGTGCGCGAAGCCTATCCGACCGAGGTGGTCGCCATCGGCGGCGTTGCAGTGCTGCTGGTCACCGGGGTGCTGCCCTATGACCTTGCCATCGATGTGCTGTCCAACCCGGCGCCCTGGACGATTGCCGCGATGTTCCTGATCATGGGCGCGCTGGTGCGTACCGGCGCGCTGGACGTGCTGACCCGCACCGCCGAGAAAAGCGCCCTGGTGGCGCCGAAACGGGCTGTGGCGGGCGTGCTGCTGATGGTCATGTCGGCCTCGGCCATCATGAACAACACCCCGGTTGTGGTGGTGATGATCCCGGTGGTGGTGCGGCTCAGCCAGACGCTGAAGGTGAAGGCCTCGAAACTGCTGATCCCGCTCAGTTACGCGGCGATCATGGGCGGGTCGCTGACCCTGATCGGGACCTCGACCAACCTGCTGGTCGATGGCGTCGCGCGGGCCCAGGGGTTGGAGCCTTTCGGCATCTTCGAAATCCTGCCCATCGGGTTGGTGGTCTGCTGCACCGGGTTGGTGTTCCTGACGATTCTTGGCCCCCGGCTGCTGCCGGACCGGGATTCGATGGCCAACATGCTGTCGTCCGACCGCTCGAAGATGAAGTTTTTCACCGAGGCGGTGATCCCGCCGGAATCCAACCTGGTGGGGCGCGAAGTGCTGGGCGTGCAGCTGTTCAAGCGTGACGGCGTGCGGTTGATCGACGTGATCCGTGGCGATACCTCGCTGCGCCGCAACCTGACCGGGGTGACGCTGGAGGTCGGTGACCGCGTCGTGCTGCGCACCAAGATCACCGAGCTGATGTCGTTGCAACGCAACAAGGAACTCAAGCGCGTCGACCAGGTTTCGGCGGTCGAGACCACCACGGTCGAGGTGCTGATCTCGCCGGGCTGCAAGATGGTGGGCCGAAGCCTGGGCGACCTGCGCCTGCGCCGCCGCTACGGGGTCTATCCGCTGGCGGTGCATCGCCGGTCCCAAAACATCGGCCGCCAGCTTGACGCCATCGTGGTCAAGGTCGGCGACACCCTGCTGCTGGAAGGCGCGCCGGCGGACATCCAGCGGCTGGCAGTGGACATGGACCTGGTCGACGTGTCGCAACCCTCGGCCCGGGCGTTCCGGCGCGAACATGCGCCGATTGCCATCACCGCGCTTCTCGGCATTGTCGTGCTCGCGGCGCTGGGCGTGGCACCGATCCTGGCGCTGGCGGTGGTGGCACTGGCGATCGTGCTGCTGACCCGGTGCATTGACGCGGACGAGGCGTTTTCCTTTGTCGATGGCCGTCTGCTGGCGCTGATCTTCTCGATGCTGGCGGTGGGCGCGGCGCTGCAACACTCGGGCGCGGTGGCGCTGATCGTCGATGCCATCGCCCCCTGGCTGGCGCAGATGCCGCCGCAACTGGTGGTGTTCTGCGTCTTCCTGCTGACCACTGTCTTCACCGAAATCGTGTCCAACAACGCGGTGGCCGTCATCATGGCGCCGATTGCCATCGCCCTGGGTCAGGCACTGGGGCTTGATCCACGCCCGCTGGTGGTGGCGGTGATGATTGCCGCCTCCTGCGCCTTTGCCACGCCGATCGGCTATCAGACCAACACGCTGGTCTATGGCCCGGGCGGCTACAAGTTCACTGACTTCATGCGCGTGGGCATCCCGATGAACCTGGCGATCTCGGCACTGGCGAGCCTGGCCATCCCGCTGATCTGGCCGCTTCAGCCGTAGCGCTGGACAAACCGCCGCAGGATGATCTCGGGCTGGGTCACGCTGGCCGCATGGCACTGCGCGATCAGGGCATCGGCGGTCTCGGGCGGGAAATAGCCGTGGTTGCGATAGATGCGGATGCGTGCCTCGAAGACAGCGCCATCGGCCTCCGGATGAAACTGCGTGGCATAGACGTTTTCGCCATGCCGCACCATCTGGAAAGGGCAGGGGGCGGAACTGACCAGGTGCGTGCAGCCCGGCGGCAGCGCCTGCAAGGCCTCCTTGTGGCCGACAAAGGCCTCGAACTCCCGCGGCAACCCCTCCAGCAGCGGATCACGCAGGCCATCGTCGGTCAGGCTGCAATCGGTCGGACCCACCGGCTCGCCGTAACGCGCCTTTGAGACATCGGCCCTGAGATGCGCGCCAAGAATGCCGATCCCGTAGCAACAGCCCATGAAAGGATGATCGCTATCGGTAATCGCCGGCATCAAAGACAGCACGGCCCGCTCGATCCGCGCCTCGACCTCAGATTTCTCCTCGGGCGTATCAGACACACAGCCCGGCCCGCCGCCAACGATCACCCCGGCATAATCCCGCGGGTCCAACCCCTGCGGCAGGTCCTCGCAATCCAGCCGGATGCGATGACATCGCTCCGCCGCCAACCCGGCCTTGTCCAGGATCGCCCGGTATTCATCGTCCGAGGCATCGCTCTCGGGTCGAAGCTGCAAGATCAGAAACTGTCCCATGTCAGGCTCCTAGTGCTACATGCCCGAAAGCAAAAGTCCGCATCTTCTCTGGTTTGAAAATATCCCGGGGAGTTTGAGGGGCAGCGCCCCTCATCGCCTGCGTGGCGTGAACGCAGACAAACCTGTGCGCCGCAGGCGCGCCTTTTTGCGACCCCCGCTCACAACGGCCAGAACACCAGGATCGCCGGAATCGACACCGCGATCACCAATATCTCCAACGGCAGCCCCATGCGCCAGTAATCGCCGAACCGATAGCCCCCGGGTCCCAGGATCAACGTGTTGTTCTTGTGCCCGATGGGTGTCAGGAACGCCGCCGAGGCCGCCACTGCCACCGCCATCAGGAACGGATCGGGCGAAACCTCCAGCGTGCGGGCCATCTGAATGCCCACCGGCGCCGCGACAATCGCCGTGGCGGTATTGTTGAGCACGTCCGACAGCGTCATCGTCACCACCATCAGCACCGTCAAGACTGCCCAGACCGGCCACCCCTCGGTCAACCCCACCAGCGCCCCGGCGATCAGCTCGGTCCCGCCAGAGGTCTCCAGCGCCGCGCCCAGCGGGATCATCGACCCCAGAAGCACCACCACCGGCCATTCGATGTGATCATACAACTCGGCCAACGGCAGGACCTTCAGCAGCACGTAGGCCACGACCACCAGCCCCAGCGCCACGGGAAGATAGATCAACCCGAAACTCGCCGCCGCCACCGCCCCGGAAAACAGCCCGATGGCGGTCCAGGTCTTGGAGTTCTCTGTCACCGCCAGCCCGCGGTCGGCCAGCGGCAGACAGCCCAGCCAATCGACCACCGACCCGGCGCTTTCGCGCGGTGCGAGCAACAGCAGGATGTCGCCCGGCTCGAGTCGCGTCTGGCGCATCTGCTGGGTGATCCGCCGCCCCTTTCGGGAAATCCCCATCAAGATGGTGCGATGCCGCCAGGCAAGACCCACGGATTGCACCGTCTTGCCATTGATCCGGGCAGTATCGGGTACCACGACCTCGATCAGGCTCAGCCCGTCGCCTTCGGCCTTGAGGAGTTCTTCGCGCCGATCGTCCGAGAAATTGAGATCCAGGGTCGAGCGGAACTCGTCCAGCGCCTCGGGCGAGGCCTCCAGCACCAGCGCGTCACCGGCTTCGATCAGGGTGTTGAGCACCGAACCATAGCGCCGCTTGCCGTCACGGATCAACCCGAGGATGGCCACGTCCGCCTTGTCGGCGGCCTCGGTCAGGTCGCGCACCCTTTGGCCGATGACCTTGTTGTCGGAAGGCACGGTGAGCTCGGCGATATAGGGATCCAGCTCGCGGGCATTGGCCAGCGCATCGGCCCGCGACGGGATCAGCCGCCAGCCGACCAGCGCCACGAAGATCAGCCCGGCAATTGCCGCCACCCCGCCGACGGGCGCGAAATCGAACATCGCAAAGGGCGCGCCCAGGGTCTCGCCCCGGATCGAGGCAATGATGATGTTGGGCGGCGTGCCGATCAGCGTGACCATGCCGCCCAGGATGGTGGCGAAGGACAGCGGCATCAGCGATTGCGCTGGCGAGCGCCCGGCCTTGCGCGCGGTCTGGATGTCCACCGGCATCAGAAGGGCCAGGGCGGCGACGTTGTTCATGAAGCCCGACAGCACCGCGCCCACCCCGCCCATCAGCGCGATATGCCCGCCCAATGCCCGGCTTTGATCCACCAGCGTGCGGGTGATCAGCAGCACCGCGCCCGACCGCACCAATCCGGCAGAGACCACCAGCACCAGCGCCACGATCAGCGTCGCGGGGTGGCCGAAGCCGTCAAAGGCATGCTTGGTGTCCACCACGCCCAGCACCACGCCCAGCAAGAGCGCGGTGAAAGCCACGATGTCATACCGGAACCGTCCCCAGAGCAGGAAACCGAAAACGGCGGCGAAAAGCGAAAACAGGATGATCTGGTCCGAAGTCATGCGCCATCTGACCCTTTTGACGGCCTGCGCGCAACCGGCTTGCGAAGCCCCGCCTCACTGGACTATAGAAGCGCCTGATCAGCAGACAGTGACGTGAGGCAGCCATGGCCGGCCATTCCAAATGGGCAAACATCCAGCACCGCAAGGGGCGTCAGGACGCGGCCCGCTCCAAGCTCTTTTCCAAACTCTCGAAAGAGATCACCGTTGCCGCCAAGATGGGCGACCCCGATCCTGACAAGAACCCGCGTCTGCGGCTGGCGGTCAAGGAAGCCAAGTCGCAATCGGTGCCCAAGGATGTGATCGACCGCGCGATCAAGAAATCGCAGGCCGGCGAGGGCGACGATTACGAAGAAATCCGCTATGAGGGCTATGGCCCTGGCGGCGTGGCGGTGATCGTCGAGGCGATGACAGACAACCGCAACCGCACCGCGTCGACCGTGCGTTCGACCTTCACCAAGGCGGGCGGCAACCTGGGCGAGACCGGATCGGTCGGCTTCATGTTCGAACGCAAGGGCGAGGTGATCTATCCTGCCTCGGTGGGCGATGCCGATACCGTCATGATGGCGGCGATCGAAGCGGGCGCCGAGGACGTGGAAAGCTCGGAGGACGGCCATGTCGTCTATTGCGCCGATACCGACCTCAACGAGGTCTCGACCGCGCTTGAGGCGGAGCTGGGCGAGAGCTCTTCGACCAAGCTGATCTGGAAGCCCACGACCACCACCGAGCTGGACCTCGAGGGCATGCAGAAGCTGATGAAGCTGATCGACGCGCTGGAAGACGACGATGACGTGCAGCGCGTGACGGCCAATTTCGAAGCCTCGGACGAGGTGATGGAGGCGCTCTGACGCGCCTGTCCTTTGGTGGCTTGCCCGTTGATGGCCTGACCTGATTGTCTCGGCCCGTCGGGCCGAGACACCACGCCGCAGACCCCCGCCCTGGCCCTCCCCGACGGGGGAGGGAACCCTTTGGCGGACCGACCCCGTCGAAATTCCCGCGCGCGCCCCGTGCCGGCGCAGGCGGCGCTCCGCGCGGCGGCTTGGGCAGTGATTGCACCCGGGTCGCGTTCCGCTAAGCTGCGATTTCATAAAGAGTCAGCAGTGGGGCAGGAGCGGGCCATGCAGGTTTCAAGACGGTTTTTCGCGATGGGCGCGGCGGCGCTTTGTCTGACAGGCTGCGGCGGCGCGGCGGTGCGCAGCAGTGGCGGCGCGGGGGGCGGTCTTGCCGCCGATCTGCGCCCGCAGCGCAACGCCGCCTATGACGCCTGGGTCGCGGGGTTTCGCGCGCGGGCCACGGCGCGGGGCATCTCGGAGGCCACCCTTTCGGCGGCCTTTCGCAACACCGGATACCTGCCCGGCGTCGTCACCCGCGACCGCAACCAGACCGAGTTCAAGCGCACGCTGGAGGATTACCTCTCCATCGCCGCATCGGATGAACGTGTGGCCAAGGGTCGTGCCGCGTACCGCCGGCATCAAGGCAGCCTGAAGGCGATCGAGGCGCGGTATGGCGTCGACGCCCATATCCTGACCGCGATCTGGGGGTTGGAGAGCTTCTACGGCGAGCGGCAGGGCAAGATCCCGGTGATTTCGGCCACCTCGACCCTGGCCTTCGATGGCCGTCGCGGGGCGTTCTTCGAGGCGCAGCTGCTGGCGGCGCTGCGCATCATCCAGGCCGGGCATATCAGCGCCGACCGCATGACGGGAAGCTGGGCCGGGGCGATGGGCCATACCCAGTTCATCCCGACCACCTTTCAGGAATATGCTGTTGATTTCACCGGCGACGGGCGCAAGGACATCTGGGCCGCCGATCCTTCGGACGCGCTGGCCTCGACGGCGTCCTACCTGTCGCGCAGCGGCTGGCAACGGGGCCTGCGCTGGGGGGCAGAGGCCGGGCCGGGTACGCCCGCAGGACGGAGCCTGCAACCCCAGGCCGGCGGGCCGGTCTTTTCCGTCACGCGCAATTTCAATGCCATCAAGCGCTACAACAATTCGGATGCCTATGCGCTGGGTGTCGGGCATCTTGCCGACCGCATTGCCGGGGGCGGGCCGCTCCGGGGCAGCTTTCCGCCGGATCAATATGGTCTGACCAAGGACGACCGCATCCGCCTGCAATCCCGTCTGAACGCGCGCGGCTTTGACGCCGGGACGCCCGATGGGGTGATCGGGGACATGACGCGCGAGGCGATCCGCGGCTTCCAGCGCCGACAGGGGTTGGAGGTCACGGGCACGCCGTCGCAGGCCCTGTTGCGCATGTTGGCCTGAGCACGGCCCTTGAAGAAGGGGGCCAGCCCCCTCGCCCTTCGGGCTCACCCCCGGAGTTTGACTGGCAAGATGAAGCAGGGGATCGCGCGCGGGGTCTTCTCTGGTTTGAAAATATCCCGGGGGGGCGCCCCCAGCCGGTCGATGTGTGCAGGCACGGCGAATTCAAGTGCGCCAAAGTTCGCTTCAGGAAATCGCCGCGCGGGCTTGGAACCGCGCGGCGCCGCGCATAGGTGCCTTCCAAACGGAGATGCACCATGCAACATTTTTCCCTGCTCGACCTGTCCCCCGTGCCCGAAGGCCGGACGACCGCCGATGCGCTGGCCCATACGCTGGATCTGGCGCAAGAGGCCGAGGCGGCGGGCTATCACCGCTACTGGCTGGCCGAGCATCACAACATGCCCGGCATCGCCAGCGCCGCGACCGCGGTGCTGATCGGCCAGGTGGCCGCCGCTACCCGCACCATGCGGATCGGGGCAGGGGGCATCATGCTGCCCAATCACGCGCCGCTGGTGGTGGCCGAGCAATTCGGCACGTTGGCCACGCTTTTCCCCGATCGGATCGACCTTGGACTGGGCCGGGCACCGGGCACCGACATGGCCACCGCCCGGGCGCTGCGCCGGCATATGGCGCCCGAGGATAGCTTCCCTGCGGATGTGCAGGAGTTGATTGCCTACCTCGGTGACGGCACCGCGGACGCACGGGTGCGCGCCATTCCCGGTGGCGGTACCAATGTTCCGGTCTGGATCCTCGGCTCCAGCCTCTTTGGCGCGCAACTCGCGGCGCATCTGGGCCTGCCCTATGCCTTTGCCTCGCATTTCGCGCCGACCATGCTGGAAGAGGCGTTGGAGACCTATCGCCGGACTTTCCGGCCCTCGGCGACGTTGAAGGAGCCGCATGCGATGGTGGCCGCCGGGGTCTGTGCCGCGGAGACGGAAGAAGAGGCACACTTCCTCCGCTCGTCCCAGGTGTTGGCCTTTGCACGGCTGCGCATGGGGCGGCCCGGCAAGCTGCCGCTGCCGGTCAGGGACCTGCGCGAAGAGGTGCCCGAGGCGTTGATGGCGCAGGTGGACCATGCGCTCTCGGTCTCGGCGGTGGGCACGCGCGAACAGGTGAAGCGCCAGTTCGCCGGGATCATCGAGCGGTACAAGCCCGATGAGCTCATGGTGACGGGGATGATCCATGACCACGCCGCGCGGGTCCGGTCCTTCCGGATCGCCGCCGAGGTACTGGTCGAGCTGCGCGACGCACGGGCCGCGGCCTGATACCACGCAAGAAGGGCGCGCCCCGAAGGACGCGCCCTGACAAGCTGCAACAAGGGAGGAGAGATCAGTCGGCCGAGGCCAGCTGTTTCGGCAGCTTGAAGGTCCAGACAGAGCCACCCTGGTTGAGGTAGTTGACCTTCTTGGCCACTTCGCCGCCCCAGAGCGGCACCGCGCCACCCCAGCCCGAGGCCACGGCGACATATTGCTCGCCGTCCATCTCCCAGGTGATCGGCTGGCCGACGATGCCCGAGCCGGTCTGGAACGACCACAGCTTTTCGCCGGTCTCGTCATCCAGCGCGATCAGCTCGCCCTCGGGATTGCCGAAGAACACCAGCCCGCCGGCGGTGGTCATCACGCCCGACCAGAGCGGGGCGTCGTTCTTGTATTCCCACTTCCATTCGCCGGTGTCGGGGTCGATGGCTTTCAGGCTGCCGATGTGATCTTCGTAGTTGGGCTTGATGGTGAAGCCCGAGCCAAGGTAGGCCGCGCCCTTCTTGTAGGTGATCGGCTCGTTCCAGATGTCCATGCCCCATTCGTTGGACGGCACGTAGAAGTTGCCGGTCTTCTGGCTGAAGGCCATCGGCATCCAGTTCTTGCCGCCCAGGAAGCCCGGCGAGGAGAAGACCACTTCACCCTTCTTGCCGTCGGCGGCGTCCGCAGGGTTGCCGGGCCGGTTGTCCTCGTTGAAGATCGGACGGCCGGTCTCGTCGATGCCTTCGGCCCAGGTGATGTCCTTGACGAAAGGCGTGGCCGAGACGAAGGCGCCGTCTTCGCGGTTGAGCACGTAGAAGAAGCCATTGCGATCGGCGGTGGCGAAGCGCTTGTTGCCCTCCCGGTCGGTATAGGCCACCACCTCGTTGACGCCATCATAGTCCCAGCCTTCGCGCGGCGTGGTCTGGTAGTGCCACTTGATCTCGCCGGTGTCCGGGTCGATGCCGAGGCGCGAGGCGGCATAGAGGTTGTCGCCCGAGCCATCGTTGCTCTGGCCCGCGTTGCGCAGCCACGAATTCCACGGCGCCGGGTTGCCCGCGCCAAAGACCAGCGTGTCGGTGTCGGCGTCATAGGAGCCGCCCAGCCAGGTCGCGCCGCCGCCCGTCTTCCACAGATCGCCGGGCCATGTCGCGTTGAGCGTGCCGGTCATGGTGCTTTCTTCGCCGTTCAGCGTGCCCATGTGGCCTTCGATCACCGGGCGGGTCCAGACCTCGTCGCCGTTCTCGGCGTCGAAGGCATAGACCATGCCGACCACCCCGAACTCGCCGCCCGAGTTGCCGACGATGACCTTGCCATCGACGATCAGCGGCGCGGCGGTGTAGGAATAGCCGGCCTTGTAATCGGCCAGTTTCTTGCGCCAGACCACGTCGCCGGTGTCCTTGTTCAGCGCCACGATGCGCGCGTCCAGCGTGCCGAAATAGATGTTGTCGCCATAGATCGCCGCGCCACGGTTGATCACGTCGCAGCAGGGCAGGATGCCTTCGGGCAGGCGCGCGTCGTACTGCCAGAGCTCCTTGCCGGTCTGCAGGTCGATGGCATAGAGGCGGCTGTAGGAGCCGGTGACATACATCACCCCGTCATGCACGATCGGCTGGGCTTCCTGGCCGCGCTGTTTCTCGCCGCCCATGGAAAAGGCCCAGGCGGGCACGAGGTTCTTGACGTTGTCCTTGTTCAGGATGTCGAGCGGCGAATAGCGTTGCAGGTGGCGGCCCATGCCGTTGGTCAGCACGTCGCCGGTCGAGGCCTGGTCATTGGCCAGATCGGCTTCGGTCACCTCGGCCTGTGCCATGCCGGTGGCCAGGATGGCCGCGGTCACCGCGGAAATAAACCGGTTCATTCAGAGTCCTCCCAATGGTTTTTTCACCCCTGTCCAAAGATGCGTGCGGCGCCCCGGGTGACAGGTCATGAAAATGACTGGCCGAAGTATTCGCATCCAAAGTTCCGAAATCTACGCGCCAATGGTCGTACGACCCTCGGGGGCTTGACAGAAACGGTGTGAGTCGTTCCGGCGGGGGCTTGGACGCTGTTGGCGAGGGCGACGCCCGGCTGCTTGTGGGACCAGTCCCCCCGTCCCGGAGCAAGTCCGGGACGGGGCGCGTGGGTTGACGTTCGTCAACAGCCGGGACGGGGGAGCGGGTGGGCCGGGCATTTGCTTCGGAGCGCGCACCTTGACGTGAGGTGACTCCTCTTTTCGTCGCGGCCCATGCTTTGGTCTAGGTTCGCGGACCGAGGCAGGGCGCTAGACTTCGGGTCAGATTTGGGAGGAATCGTCATGTTTGCGAGACACACCATCCTTGGCGCCGGGTTGGCCCTGGCGTTGGGCACTGTTGCGGCGCTGGCCGAAACGCCGGTGCTGCGCGCGGCGGTGCTGAAATTCGGCACCGTGAACTGGGAGCTGGACGTGATCACCCACAACGGGCTGGACCGCGCCAACGGTTTTGCGCTGGAGGTTCAGGGGGTGGCCGGTGGATCGGCGGCCCAGGTGGCGTTCCAGGGCGGCGAGACGGATGTGATCGTTTCGGACTGGCTCTGGGTGGCGCGGCAACGGGCGGCGGGCAAGGACTTTGTCTTCATTCCCTATTCCCGGGCGGTGGGCGGCGTGCTGGTGCCCGAGGACAGCCCCGCGACGTCGCTTGCTGACCTAAAGGGCGGCAAGATCGGCATCGCCGGTGGGCCGCTGGATAAATCCTGGCTGATCCTGCAGGCCTATGCCGATCAGGTGCACGGGCTGGACCTCAAGGCCGAGACCGAACAGGTCTTTGGCGCGCCGCCGCTGATCTTCAAGACCGCGCTGGGTGGTGATCTGGAGGGGGCGATCAACTATTGGCACTTCATGGCCAAGATGGAGGCCGGCGGCATGCGCAAGCTGATCGACGTGGCCGATGCGGCAAAGGCACTGGGGCTCGACCCCGAGACGCCCTTGCTGGGCTATGTGGTCCGGGGCGAGATGCTGCGCGACAACCCGGCGCTGGTTCAGGGGCTGGCAGCGGCCAGCCGCGCGGCCAAGGACAAGCTTGCCGGGGACGAGGCCGAGTGGGACCGTCTGCGCCCGCGCATGAATGCCGGGAGCGATGCGGAGTTCGAAGCGCTCAAGGCCGGGTTCCGCGCCGGTATCCCGGCCTCCGGCCCTGTGGACGAGGGTGCGGCGGCGGCCATGCTCAAGCTGATGGCGGAGCTGGGCGGCGAGGATCTGACCGGCAAGGCGACAGAGCTGCCCGATGGCGTGTTTCTGAACGATGGCAGCTGACGGGTCGGGCGTCATGACCCGGGTGCAGGCGCTCGACCTGCATCTGCGCGGCTGGCAGGTGGCGGGCCGGGATATTCTCGGCCCGATCTCGCTGTCTTTGGCGCGGGGGGAAACCGTGGCGTTGGTTGGGCCTTCGGGCATCGGCAAGACCTCTCTGCTGCGCATCATCGCCGGGATCGAGGGCGGCATCGATGGCAGGCTGGAGGTCGCCGGCCCGGTGTCGATGGTGTTTCAGGAGCCGGTGTTGCTGCCGTGGAAAAGCCTGTCCGACAACCTCTGCCTGACCACCGGCTGCCCGCCCGACTGCGCCGCGCTTTGGTTGGAGCGGGTCGGTCTGAAGGGCCGCGGCGATGACGTGCCGGGGCAATTGTCGCTGGGCCAGCAGCGGCGGCTGGCGCTGGCCCGGGCCTTTGCGGTCAAGCCGCGTGTGCTCTTGCTTGATGAGCCTTTCGTGTCGCTGGATGCCGGGCTGGCGGACGAGATGATGACGCTGTTCGAAGACCTGCGCGCCGGCAGCGATGTTGCGACGCTGCTGGTCACCCATGCCCCGGACGAGGCCGCGCGCCTGGCCGACCGGCAGCTTTTGCTGGGCGGCAGCCCGGCGCGAATCACCGGCTGAGCCGGACAGGGGAAGGCCCGGGGCAAGGGGCTGGCCTTTGCCATCAAAGCCCGCCAAACTCCCGGCGCACAGCCCGGGAGAGACCTGCATGACCCAAACCGAGACCCAGACCGCGCTGCAACGGCTGGCGCTGGCGCTTGTCGGCGCGATGGCGGGGCTGGCGGCGTGGTTTTTCGGCGAAATGGCCGACACCATGTTCCACAATCCGCGCCTGTTCCTGCTGTCGGTCAGCTTCGTGATGGGCGGGTTCGCGCTGTTCCTGGGCATTGTCGGCCCGCTTGGCTGGACCCGTGCGCTGGCCGGGGCGATGGGGCTGGCGGCGCTGGTCTCGGGGCTGCTGACATGGGCCACCTTCCGGTTCGACACGCTTGAGCCCTTCTTCGACAGCGGCCTGCCGATCGCGGCGATGGGGTTGTTGTTGGTCATCGGCACGCCCTTTGTCTCGGCCGGGTTGCAGCGGCGGGGCGGGGTCCTTGACTACCCGCTGTTGTTCGATACCGCCTGGGCGATCCTCGTGCGCTACATGGCGGCCTGGCTCTTTACCGGCGTGGCCTGGGCGTTGGTGTTTTTGTCGAACGCCCTGCTGGAAATCGTCGGTGTCACGGTGATCGAGGACGTGCTTGAGATCGATCCCGTGCCCTTTGCCCTCACCGGGCTGTTCCTGGGCCTGGCCATCGCCATCATGCACGAATTGCGCGCCTATGTGTCGCCGTTCCTGGTGCTGCGGCTGTTCCGGGTGATCCTGCCGGTGCTGACGCTGGTGGTGGCGGTCTTCCTGGTGGCGCTGCCGCTGCGCGGGCTTTTCGGGTTGTTCGGAGACCTGTCGGTGGCGGCCACCCTGATGGCGGTGACGATCGCGGCGATCACGCTGGTCACCTCGGCGCTGGATCGCGGCCCCGAGGACGAGGCCCAGGCCGCCGCCATGCGCTGGGGCGCGCGGATCATGTGCCTGATGCTGCCGTTCCTCGCGGCGGCGGCGGCCTGGGCGGTCTGGCTGCGGGTGGCGGCCTATGGCTGGACACCCGAGCGGCTGGCCGCGGGCCTGAGCGCGGGGCTTCTGCTGGGCTATGCGGTGCTCTACGCGCTGTCGGTGCTGACGCCCGAATGGGCAGCACGGATCCGCAAGGTCAATTTGGCGATGGCGCTGGTGGTGCTGGCCTTGGCGGCGCTCTGGCTGACCCCGGTGATCCAGGCCGAGGCGATTTCGACCCGCTCGCAACTGGCCCGCTACGAGGCGGGGGAGGTGACGGTCGAAGACCTTGCGCTTTGGGAAATGAAGGACGATTGGGGGCGGGCCGGCATGGCCGGGCTGACGCAGTTGCGTGACATGGCGGCGGCGGGCGACGATGCGCTGGCAGCAGCGCTGGACCGGTTGGACAGCGCGACAAGCCGATACGCCTTCGAGCAGGCCCCGGAGACCCCGACAACCGAGGCCGAGATTGCGGATGTCCTGGCGCTGCTGGCCGTCTATCCCGAAGGACAGGAGATCAGCCGCGCGGAACTGGCCACCCTGTCGCCCGACGTGCTGGATCAGCTTGCGAAAAGCTGCACGCTTGGTGATGCCGAGGGACCGGGTTGTGCCGTGGTTCTGGCCGATCTCGACCCCTACCGGGAGGGCGAAGAAGGCATCCTGCTGCAACGCACCCAGGGCCAGCGCCGGTTGTTCGTGACCGGGCTGAGCCGGGTGGACGGCGCATTGCGCACCGGGCGCGATCTTTATGCCGATGTGACCGGGGTGCAGCTTGGGGTCCAGGTCGACCAGATGCTGAAGTCCCTGGCGGCGGGTGACATCGTCATTCAACCCAGCGGGAGGCAGATGATCACCCTTGGTGGCACAAGTGTAATTCCGTAGCATTTTAGATGTTGGGAATTCCTTAACGGATCCTGCGCCATGCTGCCCGAAACGGAGCTTTTGGCGATGCATGGACTGATCAATCGCGCGATCCAGTGTTTCTACCGCGACACCTATGGTGCGCCGGCCTGGGCCGAGATCGTGCGCGGGCTTGATCTCGACTTCACCGAGTTCGAGCCGATGTTGCAATACGAGGGCGTGCTGACGCACCGGTTGATCGATGCGATGGCCGCGGCGCTGGGCAAGGACCGGGAATTCGTGCTCGAGGATGTGGGCACCTTCCTGATCACCAACCCCGAGGTCGAAGCGCCCCGGCGGCTGTTGCGCTTTGGCGGCGATACCTTTGTCGACTTCCTGCATTCGCTCGACGATCTGCCCGACCGTGCGCGGCTCGCGGTCGAGGACCTGGTGCTGCCGGCGCTGGAGCTGCGTGAACACGGGCTCAACCAGTTCAGCCTGCGGTGTTCCGGCGATGCGCCGGGGATGGGCCATGTGCTGGTCGGCGTGCTGCGGGCAATGGCCGACGATTATGGTGCGCTGGTCTTCCTGGAACATGCGGGCACGGTACACGGCGCCGAGGTGGTCGAGATCACCTTGATCGAGGCCGCCTTTGCCGAGGGCCGGTCATTCGAGCTTGGCATGGCCCGAGCAGAGGAGATGTGATGGACCGTTTGTGTGACCTTCTCGACGTGCTTTGCCCGATGCACCTGGTGCTGGACCGAACCGGCCACATTGCCCATGTCGGACCGACATTGGCCAAGCTCCGCCCTGGCGAGATCATCGTTGGAGAGCGTTTTCTCGAAGTGTTCGAACTGCGCCGTCCGCGGTCCGTGACCCGGATGCAGGAGCTGGTGGGTTTTGCCGGCCACAAGCTGCGCCTGCGGTTCCGCGAGGCGCCCTGCACAGGGCTGAAGGGGGTGCTGCTGCCGGCGCCCGATGACAGCGGCGGGGCCATTGTCGACCTCTCTTTCGGCATCTCGGTGGTCGATGCGGTCCGCGATTGCGCCCTGACCGCGGCGGATTTCGCCCATACCGACCTGACCATCGAAATGCTCTACCTGGTCGAGGCCAAATCCTATGCGATGGAGGAGTTGCGCAAGCTCAACCTGCGGCTTCAGGGCGCCAGGATCGCTGCCGAGGAACAGGCCTTTACCGATACGCTCACCGGGTTGAAGAACCGCCGCGCGATGGACCACATCCTGTCGCGGGCGTCGACGGGTGGCGGACGTTTTGCGCTCATGCATCTTGACCTCGATTTCTTCAAGGCGGTCAATGACACCAAGGGCCATGCCGCCGGGGATCACGTCCTGCAGGAGGTGGCACGCATCCTGGTAGAGGAAACCCGGTCCGAAGATACCGTCGCCCGGGTGGGCGGGGACGAGTTCATGCTGTTCTTTGCCGGGCGGATGAACCGGCGGCGTCTTGACGACATATCGCACCGGCTGATCCGGCGGTTGGAGGTGCCGATTGTCTTTGGTGGCGAAGACTGCCGGATTTCCGGCAGCATCGGCATCACCATGAGCGAGGATTACCCCGAGATCGACATTCCCCGCATGCAGGAGGACGCGGACCTGGCGCTGTATGCCTCCAAACACCGCGGCCGCGCCTGCCACACCTTCTTTGACCTGTCGCTGCGCAATGCGGCCTTTGTCGGCGCCGCTCCGCCGGGGCGGGACGCGGTCAGCTTGCCATGAGCCGTTCTGCCGTCATAGCCTGCGCCGTGAACCAGCGGGCAGAGGGTCATGACGGATTACACGCTGTACTATTGGCCGATCCCGTTCCGGGGGCATTTCATCCGCTACGTGTTGGCCTTTGCCGAGGCCCGCTGGGACGAGCCTGGCACCGATGCGCTGACCTCGCTGAAATCCCGTGCGCCGCAGGACCAGCCCTATCCCTTCATGGCGCCGCCCTTGCTGGTCGATCACGAGGCCGGTCGCAGCCTGTCGCAGATGCCGGCGATCCTGATGTATCTTGGGCGCTGCCACGAGCTGTTGGTCGATCCCGACCGCGACCTGCGGCTGATCTGCGATGCCTCGGACATCCTGTTCGAAATCACCCGCTACCACGGCACTGCCATGTGGGATGCCGACAGTTGGGCCGCTTTTTCCACCACGCGGCTGCCGCGCTGGATGCAGTTGCACGAGATGCTGGTTCAGACGTCGGGGGCCGAAGGCTATCTCGATGGCGGGGCAGAGCCGATGCTGGGCGACCTTGTGCTGGCGGCGCTCTGGCACACGATGGTGGACCGGCTACCACCGCTGCGCCCGCTGCTGGAAAGCCAGGCACCGGCGACCGCTGCCCTGGTCGACCGGGTGGCGGCGCTACCGCGGATTGCGGCGATGCGCGACGGCTGGAAGGCGCGCGCGCCGCGCTATTGCGCGGGCCAGATCGAGGTTTCGCTCTGCGAGGTGCTGAAGATCTGAGCCAAGGTGATGGCGCAAGGCGAAAATCGCCGTTACCCTGGACCAAAAGGAAGCGGCGCAATGGCCCGGGATCACGATCTGCGCAGGAACGAAGAGGCGGTCGACACATCGCCACCCGCCGATGCCGCGCTGCATTTCATCGGGGTGATCCGCACGCCCTTCACCCGCCGTGAGCTGTGTCCCCGCCAGGGGCGCATCGACGGGCCGGAGTGTCGGTTGATCGTGACCGCCCCCTGGACCCCGGGGCTTGCCGGCTTGGAACAGTTCGAGAGCGCCGATGTGTTGTACTGGCTTCATCAAAGCCGCCGCGACCTTGTCCTGCAAAGCCCGAAGTCCGATGGCCGGGTGCGCGGCGTGTTTTCCCTGCGCTCGCCTGTGCGGCCCAATCCCATCGGTCTGTCGAAGGTACGGATCGTTTCGGTCAGCGGCAACGAGGTCGTGGTGCGCGGGCTGGACTGCCTCGATGGTACGCCGCTGATCGACATCAAGCCCGACCACTGCGCCTATACGCCGCTGGCGCCGGACAAGCCCACGGCGGGTTAGGGGTCTTGCGCGAGAGGCGCTGACCTGACAGAAAAACTCGGATGGCTGATGTGTCCCTCTCCAACCGCGCGGCCCGGTCCCGTGGTGAACCCCTGAAAGCGCTGCGCGCGGCTGCTTTCGCGGTGGCCCTGCTGTGCCTTCTGCCGATTGTCGCGGTGGTCCTTGCGTCCTTTGGCGGTGGGGTCGAAACGCTGGCCCACCTGGTGGAGACCGTCCTGCCGCGGTATGTCGGCAACACGCTGGTGCTGGTGATCGCCGTGGCCTGCGGCACCCTGGCGGTGGGCACCGGGGCGGCCTGTTTCGTGACCATGACCGAGTTTCGCGGGCGGCGGCTGCTGGAGATCCTGCTGGTGCTGCCCCTGGCCTTCCCGGCCTACGTTCTGGCCTATGCCTATACGCACCTGCTGGACCATCCCGGCATCGTGCAGACCAGCCTGCGGGCGCTGATGGGGTGGGGCCCGCGGGATTACTGGTTTCCCGAGATCCGCAGCCTGGGCGGTGCCGCGCTGATGCTGACGCTGGTGCTTTATCCTTATGTCTACCTGCTGTCGCGCGCGGCCTTCCTGGGGCAGAGCGCAAGCACCTTTCACGCCGCCCGCGCTTTGGGCAAGACGCCGCTTCGGGCGTTCCTGCTGGTGACCCTGCCGATGGCGCGCCCGGCAATTGCCGCGGGTGTTCTGCTGGCCACGATGGAGACCATCGCCGATTTCGGCACCGTGTCCTATTTCGGCGTGCCGACCTTTGCCACCGGCATCTACACCAGCTGGTTTTCCATGGCTGACCGGGCGGCGGCGGCGCAGCTTTCGCTGGGGCTTCTGGCCTTTGCGCTGACCCTGGCGGTGCTGGAACGGCGCAGCCGGGGCGAGGCCAAGTACCACGCCGGCCAGCGGGTCGAGCGGTTGGGCCGCCTGCGGCTGACCGGTTGGTCCGAGGTGGCGGCCTGGGCGCTTTGCGTCATCCCGGTGCTCTTGGGCGCGGTAATCCCGGTGATCGCCCTGGCGATCATGGGGCAGGGCTCGGGGCAGGACCTGCTGAGCAAGCGCTACGTCGATTTCATTCAGAACTCCCTGATCCTGGCCGGGACGGCGGCGGTGCTGACGGTACTGGCGGCCATCGTGCTGGGCTATTTCCACCGGGCATCGCGCAGCGCCGGCGCGCGCTGGGCGATCCATGCCGGGCGGTTGGGATACGCGGTGCCGGGCGGGGTGATCGCGGTGGGGCTGATGGTGCCCTTCGCCGCCTTCGACAACGCGTTGGACGCGGTGATGCGCGACTGGTTCGGGGTGTCGACGGGGCTGCTGTTCACCGGGTCGATCTGGGTGCTGGTCTTTGCCTACATGATCCGTTTCATGGCCGCCGCCATCGGCGCCTATGAGGGAGGGCAGAGCGCGATCAACCCCAACCTCGACGCCGCTGCGCGGATGTTGGGGCAGACGTCGTATGGCACGCTGCGGCGGGTGCATCTGCCGATCCTGACACCGTCGCTGTTGACAGCCCTGCTGATCGTCTTCGTGGACGTGATGAAGGAATTGCCGGCGACGCTGATCCTGCGGCCCTTCAACTTTGATACCCTGGCGGTCCAGGCGCATCGGCTGGCCGCGGACGAGCGGCTGGAAGGGGCGGCGGTGCCGTCGCTGGTGATCGTGTTGGTGGGGTTGCTGCCTGTGATCCTGTTGTGTCGCAAGGTCGGGCGCGGCTAGGGCGTTTCGGGAAAACCCCGGACCACGAAAACCCTGCCACGCCTTCGGCGCTCTCGGGCTTTTGCTGATGCTGGATGGCTCAGGTATTCCCCGAAACGCTTTAGGGCGCCCTTCGCGCCTTTCCTGAACCGTGCCACCCCGGGTGAAACGTTGCACGCGTGACACAATCAAGTGTCTTGAGTTACTCCCAAGTTTGCGCACGTAAAAGTTGTGCTGACGTTGTTTCCGCTATTTTGGAAAGCCCGGACCGAGCCAATTTGCCAGTGTTTTCAGGCTCAATTCCGATTTCGGCACATCTATCCACATCAGAGGTGACGCGGATGTTGTTGGATTCCCCGCTGAAAACTCCGGATCGATCTCAAAAAGGGCTTTTTTGGGGCGGGGAAGTGGAGTATTCTCAACGGTAATGAAACGACGTGGCCCGAATTAAAAGAGGCCACGCGAGGTAGAGCGGTGTAGTTATGAATGCGATTGAATATGTCGTCCGCACATCTGCGGGCGCAGTACAGCGTGATGTCGTCCATGCGGATGCGGATAGCGCGCTTGTCCCGGTGGCTCCGGGGTCTGAAGTTTCCTTCAATTTGTCTCAATCCGACCTGCGCGGGTATAACCGCGTCGGCGAGGATCTGCACATCGAGCTGGCGGATGGTCGGGTTGTCGTGCTTGAAAATTACTTTTTGGCGGCGGATGAGCCGCGTTTGTTCATCAGCAGCAATGGCGAGCTGCACGAGGTGTTTTTCGCCGAGGGCGCGAACGGCGTTCTGTTTGCGGAATACGGCAAAAGCGCGGAATGGGGGAAGTGGTCCCCGGATGATGCGCTGATCCACATGGGCGATCCCGAGGTTGCCTCGGTCGAATCCTACAATGCGGGCGACAATGACGTCGGCATGTTGGCCACGGGTCTGCTTGGTGGCGGTCCGCTGCTTGGCTTGCTGGGTCTGGCCGGCGCGACGGCGGCCGGTGCGGCGGTGCTGGGCGGAGATGATGAGTCCGACGGGTCGGATGATCCGGTAGACGACGGGACGGACGACGGCAGCGACGACGGGTCGGACGAAGGCACCGATGAGGGGACCGACGAAGGCACCGACGGTGGGACCGATGAAGGCACCGACGAGGGGACCGACGAAGGCACCGACGGTGGGACCGATGAAGGCACCGACGAGGGGA
>ERZ1699650.150-NODE-150-length-21903-cov-3.501236_pt1 | contig 21903 bp, 18 predicted proteins | sample MGYA00581512_ERZ1699650 | MGnify/ENA primary metagenome ERZ1699650 (study PRJEB42348, sample SAMEA6618698) | metagenome | isolation source: Polyester-degrading enrichment culture growing on monomer terephthalic acid, Te | collected 2019-05-17 ... | reverse complement strand
CCCGCGCGACCTCTTCCAGGCGCTCGACCTGGAAGTCGACAGCACCGCCACCCGGCCGCACAACTTCTATGGCGGCTGGTGGTATTTCGCCTTTCCGGTGGACCGGGTGGCGCATATGCCGTTTCCCTATTTCGTGCGCGGCGACGATGTCAGCTTTTCGCTGGTGCATGATTTCGACATCGTCACCCTGAACGGCGTGATCTCCTTCCAGGACGAGGATTTCTCGGTCAAGGAAACCCCGCTGACGGTCTATCTCGACCTGCGCAGCCACCTGTCGCATCACCTGGCGCTGCCCTCGATGGAGATCGGCCGCACCGGGGTGGCGGCGATCGTGCTGCGGTTCTACCTGCGCGCGCTGCTGGCCTGCCACTACGAGACGCTGCAGGCCATCGGCCTGGCGGTGCAGGACACGCTGGCCGGGCCGGAGTATTTCGCCGATCACGCCGACATGGCGACCCGGCGCCAGGAAATCGGCGCGCTGACCCGTGACGAACGCTGGCAGCCCGAGGCCGAGGCCCACCGCGCGCCGCCGCGCTGCTGGCTGCCCTCGTCGCGGCTGTTGCCGCGGCTTTTTGCCAAGGCCACGCTGAACGGCCACCTGCTGCCCGGCTTCCGGCGGATCGGCAACCGCATCGTGCTGCCCGCGGCCGAGCGTGGCGTGCGCCGCCCGCTCTGGGGGGCCTCCGAGATCACCTATGTCACCGCCGACGGCCGCCGCAGCTACACGGTGCGCCATTCCAAGCGCCGGGCGGTCCGCGTCAGCCTGCCGATCCTGCGCGACCTCTGGCGCCTCTGGCGCCGGTATCCCGGCCTGCGCGACAGCTGGCGCCAGGGCTACCAGGCATTCACCCGCCCCGACTTCTGGCAGCGCAAGCTGGCCCTGAAGGACACCGACGACCGCGCAGCCTGAGGTTGGGGGCGGGCCCCTGGCCACCAGATGTCATGACGGGTGTCTTGACCGGTATCTTCAAGGCCTCCAGGACCTTCACGCGCCCGCCCACCGGGCTCACCGGGGGCAAAAGGCAAACCCGGGGGCAAACCGGGCAACATGCGCCCGGGATCGCCGGTGGGCACACCACCGCATGGCCCAATCCCCCCGATGCCAGCCCCGATCAGAGCGGGGCTGTCACGAAGGCCGGGGTCTCCTGGCCGCGGTCGAGGAACACCGCCGCGGTGTCCAGCGCCTCGCGGATGGTCACATCCATGTCGAGGTAGCGATAGGTGCCCAGACGGCCGACAAAGGTCACGCCGGTCTCCTTCTCGGCCAGCGCCACGTAATCCGCCAGAAGCGCCTTCTCGCGCACCTGGCGGATCGGGTAATAGGGGATGTCGTCGGGGGTGCAGGCGCGGGAAAACTCGCGGTAGAGCACCGAGCCCTCATGCGCCTCCCAGGGCGAGAAATGCTTGTGCTCGGTGATGCGGGTGTAAGGCACGCTCTCTTCGCCGTAGTTCATCACCGCGCAGCCCTGGTAATCGCCGTCATGGGTGAAGCGCTCGAAATCCAGCGTGCGGTAGCCCAGCCGCCCCAGCCGGTTGCCGAACCAGCCATCCAGCGGGCCGGAATGGAACACGTGATCCCAATCGCCCGCCTGGGCGCGGTCGAACCCGGTCTCGAGGTGCACCGCGATCTTCGGATGATCGAGGATGCGGGCGACCATCGCGGTATAGCCCTCTTCCGGCATGCCCTGGAATTTATGGAAGAAATAATTGTCGTCGTAGTTGAAGCGCACCGGCAGCCGTTTCAGGATCGAGGCCGGCAGTTCGGAGGGATGCACCCCCCATTGCTTGATCGTGTAGCCCTTGAAGAAGGCGTCATAGAGGTCGGGGCCCACAAAGCGCAGCGCCTGTTCCTCGAAGGTCTGCGGGTCTTCGATCGAGGTATCGGCCACCCCGGCGATGAAATCGCGCGCCTCGTCGGGGCGCAGGGTCTTGCCATAGAACTGGTTGATGGTGTGCAGGTTGATCGGCAGGGAAAAGACCTGGCCCTTTGCGGTGGTCTTGACCCGGTTCTTGTACGGCAGGAACCGCGCAAAACGGTTGACGTAGTCCCAGACCCCGGCATCGTCGGTGTGGAAGATATGCGGCCCGTAGACATGCACCATGACGCCGGTCTCGGCTTCGCGCGCAGTGTGGCAACTGCCCGCCACGTGATCGCGCCGGTCTACCACGGTGATGTCATGGCCGGCCTCGGCCAGCACCCGTCCGATCACCGCGCCGGACAGTCCCGCGCCCACCATGAGAAGCTTCATCGATCAAAATCCCTGCCGCTGCAATCGGCGCGCTTTTGTCACGGGCGGGGGGGGATGGCAATGTCGCCCGCCCCGGGCAGGCCTGTGCTGACCTGTGCTGTGCGGACCCGTGCTGCGCGCGGCAGGGTGATGCGATCCGGCAACATGTCCACCTTGCCCCAACGTCCACCAGACTGTCGGGCGCGCCCCCCTCGACAGGGCTTGTCGAGAGATCTTAAGGTTCTGTTTGCACAGGGTATCGTACCAGATGCCGGACTGTCCAAGGAGGGGTCGGGTGAGATGTGGTCTCCATTCCGCGCAGGCGCAGGCCTGCGTATCTTGTTCTCAACACGGCGGGGGGGCTCTCCGGTCCGGGTCCTTGCCGCATTGCTGGCCCTCATCCTCGTGCTGCCCATGACCCTCACCGATGCCCAGGCCCGTTCCCCGGACCGCCCGGTGATCCTGCTGGGCTGCCCCGGGGGGGCCGATCCGCTTTGCCAGGCGATGATCCAGGCCCTGGCCCGGGCCGCCGCCGGGCCACAGGTGATCCGCCGGGTGGCCCAGAGCGCCGCCACCCCGACCCGCCCCGGCGATCTCGGGGTCAGCGTGCATGTGGCCCGCGCCCAGGGCGGCGCGCTCAGCGTTCACCTGGAATGGCAGACCACCCCCAACGGCCCGCGCCAGACCGGCCCGGCCCGGCGGATGGAAGAGCCCGCCACCGCGCAGGCCCCCGCCAACCCGCAGGCCTATGACCGCTTCACCCATGATCTGCTGCGGGCCACGCCCGCGCTGCACGCCGCGCTGACGGCGTCCTGATGACACCTGTTTCCGCTATGCTCCGAGGTTCCTGACATGTGTACCCTTTGTACCGCCACCGCCACCTTCGACCCCGCCCGTCACCTGGACGACTTCGGCCTGACCGACCCGGCGCTGGCCAACCTGACCGAAACCACGGATGCGGCCGCGGGCGTCGATACCACCTATTCGATCCAGGTCGGCGACACCTTCAGCGGCGAGCTGAGCGTGGCCGGCGACCGCGACTGGGTGGCGGTCACGCTGCAGGCGGGCGAAAGCTATGACATCGACGTCCTGGCCGGCGGCGCGGGCGAGGGCACGCTGTCGGATTCCTACCTGCGGCTCTACGATGGCAACGGCAACCTGGTCACCCAGAACGACGACGGCGGGGCGGGCTATGATTCCGCGCTGACCTTCACCGCCGGCAGCTCGGGCACCTATTTCATCTCGGTGGGATCCTATTCCGACAATTACACCGGCAGCTACCGGGTCGACTTCGGCCTGACGCCTTCGGGGCCGACCGGGTCGACCGGCACGCTGGACGAGATGGCCGATTACCTGACCGATGGCTACTGGAACGACCAGGGCTTTTCCGGCTTCCAGTTCGACACCTCGGGCAGCAACCAGATCACGGTGGACATCACCAACCTGACCGCCGAGGGCCAGCATCTGGCCCGCTGGGCCTTCGAGGCCTGGGAAATGGTCGCCGACATCGACTTTGTCGAGGTCAACAACGGCGCCGACATCAATTTCGACGACAACCAGTCCGGCGCCTTTGCCGGACCCGACAGCGTGGTCGGCGGCTTCACCACCACCGCCACGGTCAATGTCGATGCCAACTGGCTTGCCACCTATGGCACCACGATCGACAGCTATTCCTTCTCGACCTACATCCACGAGATCGGCCATGCGCTGGGCCTGGGCCACCAGGGCGACTACAACGGCAGCGCGATCTACGGCATCGACGACACCTTTGCCAACGACAGTTACCAGCTCTCGGTCATGTCCTACTTCAGCCAGACCGCCAACACGACCGTCAACGCCAGCTATGCCGAGGCGGCGACGGCGATGATGGTCGACATCATCGCGATCCAGAACCTCTATGGCGCGCCCGGCAGCTCCGGCGCCACCGCGGGAAATACCACCTGGGGCGGCAGCAATTCCACGCTGGGCACCTACCTCGACGCGGTCTTCGACGGGCTGGCGGGCGGCAACGGCGATGGCAACCTCTCGGGCAACCCGGTGGCGGTGACCATCTACGACCAGGACGGGCATGACCTTCTGGACCTGTCCTACAGCACCACCAACGACCGGATCGACCTGCGCGGCGCCAGCGTCTCGGACATCGGCGGGCTGATCGGCACGCTGGCCATTGCCCGCGGCACCGTGGTCGAGGACCTGACCGCCGGGGCGGGCAACGACACGATCACCGGCAATGGCGCCAACAACCGGCTGGTGGCCAATGACGGCAACGACACGATCAACGGCGAGGACGGCAACGACACGATCAACGGCGGCAATGGCAATGACGTGATCAACGGCAACGCCCAGGGCGACCTGGTCTATGCCGGCAATGGCCATGATGTCCTCGCCGGCGGCTTTGGCCGCGACACCGCCTTTCTCGGCAAGGGCAATGACACCTATACCGATGTCGGCCAGGGCGGCTGGCTGGGCGGAGACCAGGTCTTTGGCGTCGGCGGCAACGACAATATCTCGACCGGGGGCGGCAATGACACGCTCAATGGCGGCCTGGGCCATGACACCTTGAACGGCGGCACCGGCAATGACCTGTTCAACGGTGGCACCGGCGCGGATGTCTTCATCTTCGAAGGCAACGACACCGGCGAGGACACGATCTCCGATTTCACCTCCGGCGACGACCTGCTGCGGCTGGACGATTCGCTCTGCGGCGACGGGCTGAGCCGGGTCGAGGTACTGGCGCTGGCCGATGACAGCTCGGGCCGGGTGGTCTTTGACTTCGGGGACGGCAATATCCTGACCCTCGACAACCTGACCAGCACCAACCAGCTGGCCATCGCCGACCTGGAAATCATCTGACGCGGCGGCGGGGGGCTCCGGCCCCTTTCGGCCCTCTGCCGGCCCCCTGCCCCGCCACATCCACTCTGGCCCGAACACCGGCCTGAACACCGGCCCAAACTCTGGCCCAAATACCGGCCCACCCCGGCGGCTTCAGACAAACCCCATGTCCGAGGCATCGATCTGCGATGCGCTCACCCCATCCAGCAACAGCTCGGCGCCGGTCCATTCGATCCAGACGCCGCGCGGCGCATCGGTGATCTCCAGGTCCTCGTACCGGCCCTCGCTGGTGTCAAACAGCAGCTGGTCCTGGCCGGGGTCGAAATCGGTGATCTCGTTGCGCCCGTCGCCGTCATGGAAGACAAAGACATCCGCGCCCGCGCCGCCGGTCAGGATGTCGTGGTTGGCCCCGGCCTCCAGCCGGTCATCGCCAAGCGCCCCGATCAGCGTGTCATTGCCCGCGCCGCCCAGCAGCGTGTCGTTCTGGCCGCCGCCATGCAAGCTGTCATTGCCGGCACCGCCCTCGATCAGATCGCGGCCGTATTGCCCCTCCAGCCGGTCATCGCCAAGCGCGCCCAGAAGGTGATCGTGCTGGTCGCCGCCCAGCAGCGTGTCATCGCCCGACCCGCCGTGCAGCCAGTCGTTTCCGGTGCCGCCCAGCAGCCGGTCATCCCCGGCCTGGCCCTCCAGCCGGTCAACGTCATTGGCGCCGTCCAGCGTGTCATTGCCATCGCCACCGCGCAGCAGGTCGTCCATCAGCCCGCCATGCAGCCAGTCATTGCCGGTGCCGCCATCCAGCGTGTCATAGCCGTGTTCGCCCTCCAGCCGGTCATTGCCCGACCCGCCGCGCAGCACATCGGCGTTGGATCCGCCCAGCAGCGTGTCGTTGTGATCGCCGCCCTCCAGCGTGTCATTGCCATTGCCCCCATTGAGCAGGTCGCGGCCACGGCCCCCATCAAGACTGTCAAACCCGCCGACGCCCAGCAGGATGTCGTTGCTCCTGCCGCCCAGCAGCGTGTCATTGCCCCAGCCGCCATAAATCGAATCGTCACCCGCGCCGCCATCGACAAAGTCCCAGCCCCCGCCCGAGGAAATCGTGTCATCGCCGTCGCCGCCGTACAGGGTGTCGCGGCCATATTCACCGCCCTGCGGCATGTCGTCGATCAGGTCATCACCATCACCGCCATAAACCAGGTCGCGGCCCAGGCCCGAGAGGATCTCGTCATTGCCGGCGCCGCCATGGATCACGTCACCCGCAGAGCCGCCCTCCAGCATGTCATCCCCCGCCATGCCATGCAGCGTGTCATTGCCACCGTGGCCCTGCAACGTGTCGCTGTCGTCCGCGCCCTGCAGCAGGTCGTTGCCCTCGGAGCCGACCGCCGTGTCCTGCGTCCCGCCACCGCCCCCACCGGTGCCACCACCGGTATCCCCGCCAGTGCCACCACCGGTGTCCCCGCCGGTATCGCCGCCAGTATCACCACCAGTATCACCGCCGGTGTCGCCACCAGTATCACCACCAGTGTCCCCGCCAGTCCCGCCGTCGGCGGGCAGCACCAGCGGGCGGTCGATCTCCCAGGTGATGGCGGAAAAGATCTGCGCCTCGCTCAATGTCTCGCCGTCGGCCGAGCGGATCTCGGTGATCTCGCCGCCGGGGAAATGCAGCTCTGCCCCCCAGCTGCGTTCCACCACCTCCAGCCGCGAGCTGTCATAGAGCATCGGCACCGCCGAGAGATCGAGCATGTCCTGGCCGGGCTGGAAATCGGTGATCACGTCACGCGCCCCATCCGCCTCCAGCACAAAGAGATCGGCCCCCGCCCCGCCGGTCAGCCGGTCGGCCCCCGCCCCGTCCAGCATGATGTCGTCGCCGCCACCGCCGTTCAGGTCGTTGGCGCCGCTGCCGCCGACCAGCATGTCATCGCCGCCGGTGCCGGCAAGCGCGCCGCCCGTGGTGGTCATGACCTCGCCCAGGTCGGCCAGCGAAACGGTGACATGGCTGACCCCCAGGGTCAGCTGCGAGGCCACCATCACGTGCAGCACCTCGCCCTCCACCGACAGGCCCAGCCCGGAAATCCGCTCAAGCCCCGCGTCCAGGCTGTCGGCCAGGGTATCAAGATGCACCAGCCGCCCCTCGGGGGTCATCGCGAACAGGCTGATCCCGGCATCGCCACCGCCGGCGGCCACGAAGGTCCAATCGCCCGATTGCGTCACTGCCAGGCTCTCGACCCGGCCAAACCGGGTGTCGAGCGTGTCGAGGATGTGATCGGCCACCGTCACCGCCCCGTCGTCATGCAGCTCCACCACGCTCAGCGCGCCGCTTTCGCCCGTGTCCGCCGCACTGGCGATCACCACGAAGCAGCGCCCGCCCATCTCGACGGTCTCCAGCCCGGTGGGGGTGTTCAACAGCCCCAGCCCGCTGTTGGTGCCCACCGATCCAGCCGCCGACAGCCGGCCGTCATCGCCGATTTCAAAGGCCGAGATCCCGACCTCGCCGCTGCCCAGGGCCAGCAGGAAATCCTAGCCATTGCAGGTCGCGGTATACAGCCCCACCGCGTCACCCAGGTAGAGCGTGGCATTGTCCTGCAGGCTCTGGACGTTGGTATATCCAGTGCCATCGGGCGCAAAGACCCCCAGCCGCCCGGCGGCCGTCATCGCATAGACGATCCCCTCGGCGCCCGCGGTGATCACCGGGCCGCCCGCGCCTTCATGCACCGGCAGGTCCAGCAGCACGGAGGTGCCGATCTGGCCGTCAGCCGCCAGCGAATAGCCAAAGGCCCCCTCGCCCGAGGTGCCCAGGATGGCCGAGGTCTCGGCGCTGTCCGACATCAGCGTCATGTTTCCGGACATGGCCGCCGACATGTTGCTGTCGAAATACACCTGGTCGATGACCTGCGCCGCGCCGCTGGCGGTGGTGCGAAAGCTCACCAGCCCGCCCAGCGGCCCGCTGGCCACCAGGAACACCGGCCCGTCCGGCCCCTGCATCACCGTGATCGAACGAATGTCCGTCCCCAGGTTGCCCCAGCCGGTGCCCAGCACGTTCTGAAAGTCCATTGCCAGCATAACCACACCCTTCACCTCATGCCCCAACGCGGCGCAAGAAAGCGGGTGGACGGATCGGTTCTCGGTACGGGAACCCGGCGAAACCAAGAACAATATCAAGGATTAAAGACGGATTTGATTTGGATTTGAACGGCTGCGCCTGAGGACACACCCCCGGGACAGCGCGTTGTATCCCAGGCTTGCCCCTGACGCGCGCCCGACGCGCCCCGGACGTGATCCGGGGCCTCCTGGCCCGCTGACGGTGAGGCCCCGGATCAAGCCCGGGGCGCGAAGCGCATCACGGCAAGACCAACCAACCCAGGCCTCAGCCGCGCATCAACTCCTCGTGGCGGGCGATCGCCTCGTCGAGATTGTCGAAATACTGCAGCTTGCCCTGGTTCAGCAGCAACCCGGCATCGCAGAAATCGCGCATCTCGTTCATGTTGTGGGTCACCAGGATCGAGCTGCTGGCCTGCATCCGGTCGCGGAACACCCGGCGGCTCTTGTCACGGAAGCTGGCATCGCCCACCGCCGTGACCTCGTCCACCAGGTAGGTGTCGAAGCGGATGCCCATCGAGGTGCCGAAGGTCAGCCGCGATTTCATCCCCGCCGAATAGGTCCGCACCGGCATGTGGAAATGCCGGCCCAGCTAGGCGAAATCCTGGACAAAAACGATCATGATGTCGGTGTCGACCCCGAAGATCCGCGCCAAGAAACGCACGTTCTGCGCCCCGGTCAGCTGCGGGTGGAACGATCCGCCAAAGGCCACCGGCCAGGAGATCGTGCCATCGGTCACCACCTGCCCGGTGTCGGGCGGCAGAATGCCGGCGATGATCTGGATCAGCGTCGACTTGCCCGCCCCGTTGCGCCCCAGAAGCCCCAGCGACTTGCCCGTGGGCAGGGTCAGGTCAAGATGGTCGATCACCATCTTGCGCGTGCCCCCGACCCAGAAGCCCTTGGAGAGGTTTTCAAACCGGATCATGACCGCGCCTCGCTCAGTTCCGGTCGCGGATCGAGTAATAGACCAGGATCAGGATGCCCCAGCTCAGCAGCAGCAGCAGCGCCGCCAGCGAAAACAGCACCGCGCGCTGCGGATATTCCGCATCCTCCGCCAGGGTCGGCGCGATATAGGTCGCCAGGTAGCGGCTCTGGCGGTCGGCATTGTCCTGGGCGGCATTGCGGGCCGCCAGCGCCGCGCGATAGACCTCTTCGGCGAACTCGCGTTCCACCGTCAGCCCCTCGAACTCCGAAATCAGCGTGGGATAATCCTCGCCGGTGCCGGCCACGTCGGTGGTGGCAAAGGTGCGTCGTTCTTCCGAGATGCGTTCGCGGATCACCTCGATCCGGCGCAGGATCTGGCTCAGCCGCGGGTCGTCGCTGCTGGCGGTGCCGGACAGTTCGTCAAAGGCCACCAGCTCTTCGGCCAGCTGCTGCTGGAGGTTGTTCATCACCCCCATCCGCCCCTGGATGTCCGAGGCCAGGTCGACGATCTGGGTCCGGGTGCGGAACTTGATCAGCGCCTCGCGCACCTCGCGCAGGCGTTTTTGCGCCTGCTCCAGCTCGATATCGGAATAGCGGATCGCATCCTCGCGCGCCGCCTCGTTCAGCGCGTTCACCAGTTGCTGGCTTTCGGCGACGATCTCCTGGCCGATGCGCTGCGCCATCTCCGGGTCGAAGGCCATGACCTCGAACTGGGTCAGCCCGGTGCCGCGGTCATAGGAGACCCGCACCATACGCCCCCAGTACCACAGCAGGTCCTCGACGCTGGCATCAGGCCAGAGCGCGAAGACCGGGTCACTTTCCCAGTGCGCGGCATAATAGCCGCGCAGGTCCAGCTTGTCGTCGATCCGGCGCACCATGTTCTGGCTGCGGATGAATTCGTAAAGCACATCGCTGTCCGGCGACGAGGTCGCGCCGGTGAAGGCGGCCAACCCGCTGAAGATGTCGGACGAGCTCTGGCCTTCTTCCTGGCGGACGGTGAAGCCGGTGACCGAGCTGTAGCGGTCGTCGGCCACCACGCCCAGGTAGGCGCCGACCAGCATGAGCGGCAGCACCACCACGAAGACAAAGCTGAACAGGACCCCCCAGTGGCGCCGCTTCATCCGCGCCGGTTCGGCCAGCGGACGCGTCTGTCCCCTGCCCTGGTTGGGGCCCTGATTGGGCCCCTGGTTGGGACCTTGCCCCGGGCCTCGGTTCGGACCCTGGTTGGGGCCCGGGCCTTTGCCGGGGCCATTGCCGCCCCGGCCATTGTTCGGGCCGTTGTTCGGGCCATTGTTTGGACCTTGGTTCGGGCCTTTGCCGCCCTGCCCCGGCTTTTGGCCCTGGTTCGGGCCTTGACCCGGACCTTGACCCGGACCTTGACCCGCGTTCTGTCCCGGCTTGGGGCCCGGTTTGGGGCCATTGTTCGGGCCTTGACCCGGCTTGGGGCCAGGTTTGGGGGCAGGCTTGGGCGCTGGTTTGGGGGCCTGGGCCTTGGCGGGCGGCTTGCCCCCGGCGGCACCCGCAGCCTTGCCCGCGCCCTGACCACCAGCCTGACCGCCAACCTTGCCGGCAGCCGGCCCCGCAGCCTTGCCCGGTTGTTTCGCAGCGGTGTCAGCGGATTTCCCGTTACGGCCCTGCCCGTCCTCGGGCTGCCCGGGGCCTGTCGCCTGCGACGTCGCGGCCGGGGCTTTTTTCGCGTCGCTTGTCAAAGCCTTGTCCTGAAATTATGATCGACATCCAGAGAGGCAGATACCATAAGGTGGCCGCCTTCGGCCATCACAAAAGGTCGCTTCAAGGGTCTCGTCATGTCCGTACCTCCCGCCCAGACACCACACGCCCCCGGAAAGGGGCTGACCCGCAACTTCCAGATGGCCCGCGTGGTCTCTGCGCTGATCCTGCGCGAGATGTCAACGCGTTACGGGCGCTCGCCGGGGGGCTACCTCTGGGCGGTGCTCGAACCGCTGGGCATGATCGCGCTGATGACGCTGGGGTTTTCGCTGCTGATCCGCACGCCGCCGCTGGGCAACAACTTTCTGTTGTTCTTCGCCACCGGCTATATCCCCTTCAGCTTCTACCAGACGATGTCGGTGATGATCTCGCGCGCGCTGATCTTTTCCAAGGCGCTGCTGGCCTACCCGGTGGTGACCTGGGTGGATGCGCTGATCGCGCGGCTGTTGCTGAACGGGCTGACCGGGATCCTGGTCAGCTATATCATCATGGGGATCGTCCTGCTGTTGCAGACCGACCCGGTCTCGATCCGCATGGGACCGGTGATCGAAAGCATGTTGATGATGCTGCTGATCGGGGTGGCGGTGGGCACGGTCAACTGCGTGCTCAACGGCATGATCTCGGTCTGGCCGACGATCTGGTCGATTGTGACCCGGCCGCTGTTCATCGCCTCGGGGGTGCTGTTTCTCTATGAAAGCATGCCGCCGCTGGCGCAGTCGATCCTGTGGTACAACCCGCTGCTGCACGCGGTCGGGCTGATGCGGACCGCCTTTTATCCCAGCTATACCGCCTCCTATGTCTCGGTGCCCTACGTGATGGGATCAAGCCTGGCGGTGCTGTTTATCGGCGTGGTGCTGCTGAGCCGCTACCACCGCGACATCCTCAACCGCTGAGAACCCGCCCGAACGGAATGCGGGGGCGCGCCGCCCCCGGCTTGCCATGTCACCCCGGCTTGCCCAGCAACCGCCCCAGGTACTGGCCATAGGCATTCTTGGCAAACCGCTGCGCGCGCGCCTCAAGTGCGGCGGCATCGATCCAGCCGCAGGCATAGGCGATTTCCTCGGGGCAGCCCACCTGCATCCCCTGCCGCTCCGACAGCGTCCGCACGAAGTTGCCCGCATCCAGCAATGAGCCGTGGGTGCCGGTATCCAGCCAGGCATAGCCGCGCCCCATCTGGCGCACGTCCAGCAGCCCGTCAGCGAGATACATCTCCAGCAGCGACACGATTTCCAGCTCGCCGCGCGCCGAGGGCCGGACATCGCGGGCGCGCCTGGGCGCGCTGCCATCGAGGAAATACAACCCGGTCACCGCATAGGGCGAGGGCGCCACCTCGGGCTTTTCCACGATCGCCCGGACCTGGCCACCCGCGTCGAAATCCACCACGCCGTAGCGCTCGGGGTCGGCCACCCGGTAGCCGAAGACCGTGCCGCCGTTGGCGCGGCTGTCGGCGGCGGCCAGGTCCTCGGGCAACCCGTGGCCAAAGAAGATGTTGTCGCCCAGGATCATCGCCGAGGGCGCACCGGCCAGGAAATCCTCGGCCAGCAGATAGGCCTGGGCCAGCCCCTCGGGCGCGGGCTGTTCGATATAGCTCAGCGACAGGCCCCACTGGCTGCCGTCTTCCAGGGTGCGGCGGAACTGCTCGGCATCCTGCGGCGTGGTGATCACCGCGATCTCGCGGATGCCGGCCAGCATCAGCACCGACAGCGGGTAATAGATCATCGGCTTGTCATAGACCGGCAGCAGCTGTTTCGACACGCCCATGGTGATCGGGTAGAGCCGGGTGCCGGAGCCGCCGGCGAGGATGATGCCTTTGCGTTGGGTCATGGGATCAGGGCTTTCACGGTTGCGTCCAGGTGGGCCTTCCAGTCGGGCGGGGCAATGCCGAAATCACGCGCCAGGGCGCTGCAATCGAGCCGGGAATTCAGCGGCCGCCGCGCCGGGGTGGGATAATCGGCGGTGGCGATGCCCGTCACCGCCACGTCGCGGTGCGCGCAGGCAAATGTTTCGCGCGCGAAACATTTCCACGTGGTCGCAGGCGCGCCGGCGTAATGATAGGTGCCGCCGCCCTGCCCCTCTTCCAGCGCCGCCGCCAGCGCCAGGCAGGTCCGCGCAATGCCCGCCGCCGGGGTCGGCCCGCCGATCTGGTCGTCGACGATGGACAGCGCGTCGCGGGTTTCCGACAGCCGCAGCATGGTTTTCACGAAGTTCGCGCCAAAGGCGGAAAACACCCAGGAGGTGCGCAGGATGACATGGGCGGCGGCGCTGGCGCGGATCGCCTCTTCGCCCGCCAGCTTGGACCGGCCATAGGCGTTGAGCGGCGCGGGCCGGTCCTCGGGGGTCCAGGGCGCCTCCCCCGTGCCGTCAAAGACGTAATCGGTGGAGACATGGACCAGCGGAATGCCCAGCTCGGCGCAGGCCCCTGCCATCACGCCGGGGCTGGTGCCGTTGACGGTGGTGGCCAGTGCCTCTTCGTCCTCGGCCCGGTCGACGGCGGTATAGGCGGCGGCGTTGATCACCGCGCGGGGCCTGAGCCTGCGGATGGCCGCGGCGCAGGCGGGCGGATCGGAGAGATCCGCCTGGTCGCGGCCCAGCGCGGTGACATCGGCCTGGCGTTGCAGCTCGGTTGCCACCTGGCCGCTGCGGCCAAAGACCAGGAGCGGCGCCCGCGTCATTGCAGCTGCGCCCGCAGCTTGCCCAGGTGCCGGTCCAGAAGCTCTGCCGCGCGGTCGGGGCTGGCGGCCTCGGCATAACAGCGGAACTCCGGCGCATTGCCCGAGGGCCGCAGGTGCACCACCTCTGCCCCGGCAAAGCGCAGCCGCAGACCGTCGGTCAGGTCCAGCGCCTCTTCCGGGCCAAGCGCATCGAAGAAACCGGCGCGCGCGGCGGGATCGCTGCGCAGGCGGTCGAGGAAGGGGGCCGAGACCTCGGGCGCGATGCCGGTCAGCCGGTCGGCGGCGGTAAAGCGCGGCGGCAGGTCAGCCACCAGCGCGGCCAGCCCCTGCCCCGCGCGCCGGGCCAGCGCCAGCGGCGCGAGGATGGGCAGAAGACAATCCCGGGTCATCAGCGCCGGCAGCGGTCCGGCGGGGCCTTGGGCGGCAAAGCCCAGCAGGAAGCCGCCGTTGGCCTCGTAGCCCACCACCCGGGCGGCGGGGTCACGCGCCAGCGCCTCTTCCATCGCGGCGATCACGAAGGGCGAGCCGATGCGCGTCAGCTGCACGGCGGTGAACGCGGGCATCTGGGCCACCATCGTGTTCGACGACACCGGGGTACAGACCTCGTGCGCGCCCAGCATCCGCGCGGTCAGCGGGCCCAGCACGTCACCGGGCACGATGCGCCCGGTGGCATCGGTGACCATCGGCCGGTCGGCATCGCCATCGGTCGAGATCAGCGCATCAAGGCGGTGATCGCGGCACCAGGCGGCCAGCTGGTCGCGGGTTGCCGGGTCCACCGCCTCGGTATCGACCGGAATGAATGTTTCGCTGCGCGCCAGCGGCAGGGCGGTGCCGCCAAGGGCCGTGACCACATCGGCCATGATGTCACGGGCGACGGAACTGTGCTGGTAGACGCCGATCCTGAGACCGCTCAGCGCCTCGGCCCCGAAGGCATGGACATAGCGGGCGGCATAGGCCCGGGCGGCGCTGTCGCCTGCGTCCCGCGCCGTGCCGGGGGCGGTGTCCCCGGTGTTCTCGGGGGCGGGGGCGTCCAGCTGGCCCAGGATGGCGGTCTCATGCGCCTTGGTGATCTCGCCCTCGGGGGTATAGAATTTCAGCCCGTTGCGGTCGGCGGGAATATGGCTGCCGGTGATCATCACCGCCGCCTGCCCGGCCTCCTGCGCGGCCAGCGCCAGCGCCGGGGTGGGCAGCGCCCCGTGCGAGATCACGTCCTGTCCGGCACCGGTCAGCGCCCGGGTCACGGCCTCGGCAATCGCGGGCGACGAGGGACGCAGATCCCAGCCCAGGTGCACCGCGCCGCCGGTGGGGCAGGCGGCCAGGAAGGCGCGGGCATAGGCGCCGACCAGCTCGGGGGTGAGCGCGGTGACAAGGCCGCGCAAGCCGCTGGTGCCGAATTTCGGGGGTTCTGTCGTCATGTTCTGGCTCCTGTGCCCAGTCTCTGGCCCACGCCCTGCCGGTTCTGCAGCGCGCGCCACCAGTCTTCGTTTTCGAGATACCAGCCTACGGTTTTCCGCAGCCCTTCCTCGACCGTCACCGAAGGCCGCCAGCCCAGTTCGTCGCGAATGCGGGTCGGGTCGATCGCATAGCGCGCATCATGGCCGGGGCGGTCGGGGACGAAGGTGATCTGATCGGCATAGCTCCCGCCATCGGCGCGGGGGCGCATCTCGTCGAGGATGGCGCAGAGCGTCTGTACCAGCTCCAGGTTGCTGCGCTCGTTCTCGCCGCCGATGTTGTAGCTGCGGCCCAGGGCGCCCTCTTCCAGCACCAAGAGAAGCGCATCGGCATGATCCTCGACATACAGCCAGTCGCGGATGTTGGACCCGTCGCCATAGATCGGCAGATCGCGCCCCGCCAGCGCGCCGAGGATGATCACCGGGATCAGCTTTTCGGGGAAATGGAACGGGCCATAATTGTTGGAACAATTGGTCAGCACCACCGGCAGCCCGTAGGTGTGATGCCAGGCGCGCACCAGGTGGTCAGAGGCGGCTTTCGACGCGGAATAGGGCGAGCGGGGGTCATAGCCGGTGTCTTCGGCAAACAGCGCCGCCGGGTCGGCGGGCAGGGTGCCATAGACCTCGTCGGTGGAGATGTGATGAAAGCGGAAGCCCTCGGGCCGGCCCGCCCCGGTCCAGTATCCGCGCGCGGCCTCAAGCAGGGTGTAGGTGCCGGTGATATTGGTGTCGATGAAGGTGCCCGGCCCGTCGATCGAGCGGTCCACGTGGCTTTCGGCGGCCAGGTGCATCACCGCTTGCGGTTCGTGCGCTGCGAACACCGCGTCCAGTGCCGCGCGGTCGCGGATGTCGGCCTGCACGAAGCGGTAGCGCGGGCTGTCGGCCACCGAGGCCAGATTGTCGAGACAGGCGGCATAGGTCAGCGCGTCGAGGTTGATCACCTCGTGGCCGCGCGCGATGGCCAGCCGCACCACCGCCGATCCGATGAAACCGGCCCCGCCGGTGACAAGCAGGCGCATCTTTCTATCCTTCCCAGGTGAAGGGGCTTTCGAACGCTGCCAGCGGCACCGCCCCGGCGTCTTTCTCCGACAGCAGCGGGTCGGTCAGCCCCCAGTCGATGCCGCAGCTGTCCCAGGCCACGGCGCCATCACATTCGGGCGCGTAGAAATCACTGCACTTGTAGATCACCTCGGTCATCGGGGTGCGGGTGACAAAGCCATGCAGGAACCCCGCGGGGACCAGCAGCTGGCGGCCATTGTCGAAGCTGAGATCGACGCCCACCCAGTGGCCATAGGTCGGGCTGCCGCGGCGAATGTCCACCGCCACGTCATACAGCGCCCCGCGCCCGCAGCGCACCAGCTTGGCCTGGGCGTGGGGCGGCGACTGGTAATGCAGGCCCCGCAGGGTGCCGGGGGTCTCGGAGAGCGAATGGTTGTCCTGGACGAAATCCAGGTCCAGCCCGGCCTCGGCCATGCGCCGCGCGTTCCAGCTTTCGCTGAAGAACCCCCGCGCATCGCCGAAACGGGCGGGGGTAAGGATCATCACGCCGGGAAGGGCGGTCTCTTCGATCTGCATCGCGCGGGTCCTGCCTTGGTCCGTGCCGGCGCCTGTCGCCCCCGGGGACGGTCGAGGATCGGGGCTGCCGGGCTGCTCCCTGTCGTTCTGCCGTGCTTCGCCCCGGTGGGCAAGGTTTCATCCCGGTTGCGAAAATCCCGCCGCCCGGCCTTGCCGCCCGGCCACGTTCTGGCCGATATCTTGGGCTATTGCGATCCCGATGCCTTTCAAAACGGAGGTGCCCCTTGCGCCCGATTACCCCGATCCTTCTGTGTGGCGGCTCCGGCACGCGGCTCTGGCCGCTGTCGCGCAAGAGCTATCCCAAGCAATTCGCGCCGCTGATCGGCGAAGAGACGCTGTTCCAGGCCTCGGCCCGGCGTCTTTCAGGGCCGGGATATGACGCGCCGGTGCTGCTGACCAATTCCGATTTCCGCTTCATCGTCACCGAGCAGCTGACCGCAGCGGGCATCGACCCCGGCGCCATCCTGATCGAACCCGAGGGCCGCAACACCGCGCCCGCCATCCTGGCCGCCGCGCTCTGGCTGGCCGAAAGCGATCCGGACGCCTTGATGCTGGTGGCGCCTTCGGACCACGTGATCCCCGATGCCCCGGCGTTTCGCGCCGCGGTCGAGACCGGGCGGGCGGCGGCGGAAGCCGGCCAGCTGGTGACCTTCGGCATCACGCCCGACCGGGCCGAGACCGGCTATGGCTATCTCGGGCTGGCCGAACGCTGCGAAACCGGCCGCGCGGTGGCGCTGGAGCGGTTCGTCGAAAAGCCCGACCAGGCGACGGCGGAGGCGATGCTGGCCTCGGGAAAATTCCTGTGGAACGCCGGCATCTTCCTGTTTTCCGCCCGCGCCATCCTGGCCGCCTTCGAGGCCCATGCCCCCGAGATGGTCGCCCCGGTGCGCGCGGCGGTGGCGGGCGGCCGGCCCGACCTGGGCTTTCTGCGGCTTGATCCCGGCCCCTGGGCCGAGGCCCGGGCCATGTCCATCGACTATGCGGTGATGGAGCGGGCCGACAACCTGGTGGTGGTGCCGTTCGACGCGGGTTGGTCGGATCTCGGCGGCTGGGACGCGGTCTGGCGCGAGGCGGCGCAGGACAGCCGCGGCGTGGCGCTTGGCGGGCCGGCCACGGCGATCGATTGCGACGACACGCTGCTGCGCTCCGAGGATCCGGGGCTGGAGGTGGTGGGCATCGGGCTGAAGAACACCATCGTGGTGGCCATGCCCGACGCGGTGCTGGTGGCCGATGCCACCCGCGCCCAGGAGGTCAAGCAGGCGGTGACCGCGCTCAAGGCGAAACAGGCGCTGCAGGCCGAGACCTTCCCCAAGGATCACCGGCCCTGGGGCTGGTTCGAAAGCCTGGTGGTGGGCGACAGGTTCCAGGTCAAGCGCATCCACGTCCACCCCGGCGCGGCGCTGAGCCTGCAAAGCCACCACCACCGCGCCGAACACTGGATCGTGGTCGAGGGCACCGCCCGGGTCACGGTGGGGGACGAGGTGACGCTGGTGACCGAGAACCAGTCGATCTACGTGCCGCTGGGGGCGAAACACCGGATGGAGAATCCCGGCAAGCTGCCGATGGTGCTGATCGAGGTGCAGACCGGGTCTTACCTGGGCGAGGATGACATCATCCGCTACGAGGATGTCTATGCCCGCAAGTGACCGCTGCGAAACGCCCTGACCGCCCCGTAAGCCTCCCCCGGAAACATCCCGGGGCGCGGGGCGGCGGGCGGGTGTGACCCTGGCAGGTTTGACTTTGACCGCCATTTGCCTCACTGCGCCGCACAAGGAACGTCTTGGGACACATCGGGCAGCAGGGCAGGGTCATATGGAGCAGCAGGCAAGTGCAGGGCGGCTGGTGGCGGTGGTGGTCACCTTCAACCGGCTCGAAAAGCTCAAGCCGACGCTGGCGCGCCTGCTCGAAACCCCCGACAGGCAGCTGGACGCGGTGGTGGTGGTCGACAATGCCTCGACCGATGGCACGGCCGACTGGCTGGCGGCGCAGGACGCGCCGCGGCTGGTGGTGCATCGCTGCGACACCAACGGCGGCGGGGCAGGGGGGTTTGAGACCGGCATGCGGCTGGCCCGCGCCCGCTTTGATCCCGACTGGATGGTGGTGATGGACGATGACGCCCGCCCCGCGCCCGGCGCGCTGGCGGCGTTTCACGCCGAGGACCGCTCGGGCGCCGAGGCCTGGGGCGCGGCGGTCTTCCACCCCGGACCCGAGCGCAGAGTCTGCGACATGAACCGCCCGGCGATCAACCCGTTCTGGCACCGCGACGTGATGTGGCGCACGCTGACCGGACAGGGGCGCGACGGCTTTCACATGGGGCCTGCGGATTTCGCCCCGGATGCGCCGAAGCGCGATGTCGACGTGCTGTCCTTCGTGGGCTTCTTCGTCAGCCGGGCGGCGATCACCCGGGTCGGCTATCCCGACGGGCGGCTGTTCATCTATGGCGATGACACGCTCTACACCCTGGGGCTGGCACGCGCCGGCGGGCGGCTGGTGTTCGATCCGGCCCTGGTGTTCGAGCATGACTTCTCGACCCACAGCGGCAATGACAAGCGGTTCCGGCCGCTGTGGAAGAGCTATTACCACTACCGCAACCTGATGATGGTCTACCGGCTGTGCTCGGGGTGGCTGTTTGTGCTGGTGGCGCCGGCGGCGGCGGTGAAGTGGCTGCTGAAGGTGCGCCATCACTCGGGCGAGCGCCGCGCCTTCCTGGGCTGCGTGCTGCGGGCGCTGCGCGATGGCCTGCTGCGGCGCACCAACGTGGCCCATGAGCGGGTCGTGGGCTGGAGCAAGCCGGGCAAACGCGCCGGTTGACCCTTTCGCCGCAGACGGATTCTCTGTAGCTCTCCGACAGGACATGTTGGAGGAGACAGCCCATGGCAAGCTGGTCGGTATGCTCGACGGTGGCGGAACCGCCCGAGTTGCTTTGCGCCTTCGTCGCGCATTACCTCGAACAGGGGGCCGAGGAGGTGCATCTCTTCCTGGATGCGCCGGACCGGGACACCGTGAAGATGCTCACGGCGATCAAGGGCGTCCGGGTGACCGAATGCACCCCGGCCTACTGGAAGAAGATCAACAATGGCCGCCCCGACGGCCAGGTCATGCGCCAGCTCAAGAACGCCAACCGCGCCTATGCCCAGTGCACCACCGACTGGTTCTATTTCTGCGATGCGGATGAATTCACCGTCGCCCGGGACGGGATCGGCGCGGCGCTGGACCGGGTGCCGCTTGAAACCCGCTTCTGCCGCCCGCAGATGGCCGAGCGGGTGTTTCCCGCCGAGGCCCCGCAAGAGGCGCTGTTCGACGGGCTGTACCGGAAGCTGCTGCCGCCACGACCGAAGATGGTACAGCGGATCTACGGCGACCTGGCACCGATGACGACCCGCGGGCTGACCGGCCATGTCGCCAGCAAGTCCTTTGTCCGCAGCGGTCAGTCCGACCTGCGGATCCGCATCCATTTCCCGGTGCCCTTCGACGGCGCCGAGGAAGAGCGGCGGCGCAAGGCCGGCGACCTGAGACCGGGGCCCTTCATGCCCGACACCTGGCTGGTGCATTTCGACGGGGTGACGCTGCTGCACTGGAAGCTGAAGCTGCTGCGCTTCTACCTCGATTACGCGCCGCAGATGGTCGATGGCCAGCCGATGGTGTTCAAGAACCGCACCCCGGCGCGGTCGCGCCAGCTCAACACCCTGTTCGAAAACCGCGACGACCCGGAGATGCTGAACTGGATGATGGGGCTGATCCGGCTGCGCCCGGACGTGCTTGACCGGTTGCGCGCCGAAGAGGGGCTGGTGGAGGACATCTCCCTTGACCCGGCACAGGCGGCAGAACGGGTCTTCGGCCCGGGGCTGGATTTCCGGGCCGCCAGCTTCGATGCCCGGCTGCGCGAGAAATATGGCGCCCTGATCGCCGAGCACGGCCTGCTGGACTGAGCCCGCCCTTTGCCGGACCGGAGGCAAATGTTTCGCGCGCGAAACATTCGCACCCTTCGCTGCCGGACTCTCACCGGGCCTGCGCTGCGGCGACCGGCTGAGGACATGTGCACGACCGAAGACGATCAGCCCCTCCGACAGGTCCTTCTCCGGTTTTGCAAATATCCCGGGGAGAGGACGAAGTCCGAGGGGCAGAGCCCCTCACCCTCCGGGCGCATGACCTCCCGCATCACCCCCGGCTTTCGAGCCAGGCCATCAGCGCCAGGCGCATCTCTTCGGTCAGCGCCTCGCCCGACATCTCCAGCCGGTTCCTGTCCGGGTGATAGCGTACCGCGAGGCCGGGGAGAGGCGTGCTCTCCTGCGGGGCCTGGCGCGGCGCGGGGGCCGGGGCGCCGGCGCGTTCCATCCGGCTGACCCAGCGGGCAAGACGGGCCTGTTCCTCCTCGGCGCTCGTGCAGGGTGTCTGCTCGAGATCAAGCGCCAGCGCCGCCGCGGCCTCGGGGGCGAGGTCGATCTGTTTCGCCAGCCGCAGGCCCAGCCGTTCGCCGATCGCCCGGGGAAAGCACAGCGCATCGCCCAGGGCCTGGACCACGGTGACAAAGCTGCCGATCTTGGACCGCCGGGTGCGCGAGGCGGCGGCGAACAGCGTCTGCAGCGCCTCCTTCTGGCTCTGGAACACCCGCTTGCCCACGGCCATGTGCACGATGCGGGCGCGCTCGTAATAGCTCAGCCCGGCGCGGATCTCGTTTTCCTCGACCATCGCCCGATAGGCATCCGAGGCGCGTTCGGGGCGGCGCAGGATGGCCAGCACCGTGCCGTCGCCTTCGCCCGCCTCCTGCAGCGCGGCAATCGCCTTGCAGCGGCGCCAGCCCGAGATCAGCCCGTATTGGCCCGGCCCGCGCGACACCATTTCGATCGGGGTCTGCTGGCCGCGGTCGCGGATCGACGCGATCAGCGCCGCCATCTCCTCGTCGTCCACCGCCACCCGGTCGCGCACCAGGTAGTCGAGCTTGATCTGCGTCAGCGCCACCCGGGTGATCAGCCGGCCGCTTGCGCGGGCCTGGGCCATTTCGCTGACCACCTCGTCCAGCGCCGCAACCGCCGAGCTTTCGCCCGCCACGTCGGCAATCGGCGCGCGGGATGCCGGGGACGGTATGGGCGCGGACGCGGATGGGGCGGCGGCATCGCTTTCGGAGCCACCAAGATACACCGGGTTGGGCGCGCTCAGACGCTTGCGCTTGGCCATGTGACACCTCCTGTGCTGGGTCGCGCCGATCCTTGGCCAGCGCGGTTAAGACCGGGTGAGCGCAGCGCACGGCCCGGTTCGGGGCATGGGTGCGGACGCGGGACAAATGTTTCGCGCGCGAAACATTTGCCTCCGGTCCGGCAAAGCCGGCAAACGCTCCGGGGGAGCGTTTGAGGAGGCAAAGAGCGGAGCCCGGACCGGGTCAGTCAGGGGACAAGCCGCGGC
>ERZ1699650.149-NODE-149-length-22030-cov-11.628760_pt1 | contig 22030 bp, 17 predicted proteins | sample MGYA00581512_ERZ1699650 | MGnify/ENA primary metagenome ERZ1699650 (study PRJEB42348, sample SAMEA6618698) | metagenome | isolation source: Polyester-degrading enrichment culture growing on monomer terephthalic acid, Te | collected 2019-05-17 ... | reverse complement strand
CCCCTTGATGTCCAGCAAGGTGTCTTTCACGCGCGTTTCTCCTTGGGCAGCGAAGTGTGCCGCTTGTCGACGAGGTAACGGGCCGCCACGCCGACCGCAATCGCCTGCGGGTGTTTGCCCAGTGTCGGATCGCCTATTGGACAGGCAATGCGTGCAATTTGGGCATCCGTATGCCCCATCGCGGCAAGCCGCTTGCGGAAGCGCGCCCATTTCGTGGCTGATCCGATCAGCCCGCAACTGCCGAAACCATGCCGCAAGAGCGCATCGCAGAGCTTCAGATCGAGATCGTGGGAATAGGTCAGTACCAGGTGTTCGGCATCATGTGGCGCATGGCTGACCACGCGCAGCGGGTCTTGCGCCACCAAGGGTTCGACGCCGGGGATCGGGTCCGGCATGCGGTCGGCGGCCACGTCGATCAGCACGATCTGCCGGTGGCCCAGCGGTGCCATCACCGCGGCAATTGCCCGGCCCACGTGACCCGCGCCCCAAATCCAGAGCGGGGCGTCCCGGGGGGGGACCTGATCCGCCGCGCGGCTGAAGGCCAGACCGACCACCCCGCCGCAGCACTGGCCCATGTCGGGCCCCAGCGCCATCTTGCGCTGCATGTCCGGCGTGCCTTCGGCCAGCATCTGCCGCGCCTGGGCGATGGCCTGCCATTCCAACGTGCCGCCGCCGATGGTGCCGATGATCCGATCCGGCCAGACCTGCATCGCGGCACCAGCCTCGCGCGGGGTCGAGCCGCGGGTCTCCACGACCGTCACATGGATGCACGCGTTCACGCCCGCGCCCTCTTGATCGCGCGCAGGATTTCCTCGGGCGTCGCGGGCGCGTGCAGGTCGGGATAGCCCGGCCCGCACGCCGCCACCGCGTCAGACAGCGCAAAGAAGGCCGACATGCCCAGCATGAAGGGCGGCTCGCCCACGGCCTTGGAGCGATAGATGGTCTCGGAGCGGTTTTCGCCGTCCCAGAGCGTGACGTTGAAGACCTCGGGCGTGTCCGAGCAGGCGGGGATCTTGTAGGTCGAGGGCGCATGGGTGCGCAGCCGGCCATGATCGTCCCAGACCAGCTCCTCCATCGTCAGCCAGCCCGCGCCCTGCACAAAACCGCCCTCGACCTGGCCAATGTCGATGGCCGGGTTCAGCGAGGCGCCCGCGTCGTGCAGGATGTCGGTCCGCAGGATGCGGTTTTCGCCGGTCAGCGTGTCGATGACGCATTCGGTGATTGCCGCGCCATAGGCGAAATAGAAGAACGGGCGCCCCTGGCCCTTGATCCGGTCCCAAGCCACTTCGGGGGTTTTGTAGAAGCCGGTGGCGGACAGGCTGATGCGGTTTTCATAGGCCGATTTCGCGGCTTCGGCAAAGGTCAGGGTATCGCCGCCGACATGCACCTCGCCGTCCTCGAAACGGACGTTTTCCACCGGCTGCTGGTGCAACTCGGCCAAGTGCTCCGCGATCCGTTGCCGGATCTTGTCGCAGGCGTCCTTGACCGCCATGCCGTTGAGATCGGACCCGGAGGAGGCGGCGGTGGCCGAGGTATTGGGCACCTTGGCGGTGTCCGTGGCGGTGATCCGGACCCTCTCGATCGGAAGGCCGAAGCGGGACGCCGCGACCTGCGCCACCTTCTGGAACAGGCCCTGGCCCATTTCCGTGCCGCCGTGGTTCAGATGGACAGAGCCGTCCTGGTAGACATGCACCAGCGCGCCGGCCTGGTTGAGATGGGTCAGGGTGAAGGAAATGCCGAATTTCACCGGCGTCAGGGCGATTCCGCGTTTCAGGATCGGGTTGGCGTCATTCCATTCTGTCACGGCCCTTCGCCGGGCGGCGTAATCCGCGCGGTCGGCCAGCGTGTCGGTCATTTCATTGAGGATGAAATCGGTGACCGCCATGCCATAGGGCGTGGTCTGGGTGCCGGGCGGGGGGCTGGGCACTTCGGGTGCGGCGACGTTCGAGGCCGCGCCGCGCGAGGTCAGGTCTTCCCCGGGCTTCTCGGCGGGGCCGGGCGCCGCAAAGCGTTGGCCCTTGGCGCCGGAGTATTGCCCGCCGAAGCGCTTGCCGGTGCCCGGGCCACTTGCCTCTGGCGCGTCGTAGTAATTCACGCGGCGCACCTGCAACGGGTCGAGGCCAAGGTGATGGGCGATGTGATCCACGACACGTTCGATCCCCAGCATCCCCTGCGGCCCGCCAAAGCCGCGATAGGCGGTGGCGCTCTGGGTGTTGGTCTTCAACCGGTGGCTTTCGATGCGCGCATGTTCCAGGTGATAGGCATTGTCCGCATGCAGCATCGCCCGGTCCGCTACCGGCAGCGACAGATCCTGCGCCCAGCCACAGCGGGCGTATTGCAGGAAGTCGATGCCCTTGATCCGGCCTTCACCGTCGAAACCGACCTGGTAATCGATGCGGAAATCGTGACGTTTGCCGGTGATGACCATGTCGTCGTCGCGATCATAGCGCATCTTGCAGGGTTTGCCGGTCAGCCGCGCCGCGACGGCACAGGCGACGGCCAGCGCATTGCCCTGGCTTTCCTTGCCGCCGAAACCGCCGCCCATGCGGCGGGTCTCGACCCGGACGCCGTGCATCGGCACGCCGATGGCCTCGGCCACCTTGTGCTGGATCTCGGTCGGGTGCTGGGTCGAGGAATGCACCAGCATGTCGCCATTGTCCTGCGGCAGGGCCAGGGCGGCCTGGCCTTCGAGGTAGAAATGTTCCTGCCCGCCCATGCTCAGGCTGCCGGACAGCCGATGTGGCGCGGCCGCGATGGCGCTGGCGGCATCGCCTTTTTGATAGATGCGGGGGCCGTCTTCGAACCGGCTGTTTGCGTCAAGCGCGGCTTCGATGGTGAGAAGCGGGGGTTCCTCGGTCACCTCGATCCTGCCCAGCCGGGCGGCCTTGCGCGCGGCGAGGTGGGTTTCGGCCACCACGCAGAACAGCGGCTGGCCGAGGTAGTGGATCGTGCCGTCGCTGAGTAGCGGCTCGTCGTGGATCGAGGGCGAGACATCATTGGCGAAGGGCAGGTCCCGGGCGGTCAGCACGGCGACAACGCCGGGCGCGGCCTGCACCGCGTCGAGATCCATCGCGGTGATGGTGCCCTTTGCCGTTTCGCTGAGGCCGAAGGCGAGGTGCAGGGTGCCCCTCGGCGTCGGGATGTCGTCGATGTAGCGCGCGGCGCCGGTGACATGCAGGGCGCCGGCGTCATGGGGCAGGGGTTTGGTGACGCTCATGGCCGCACCTCCAGAACCGAGGTGGGGGCGCCGCTCATCTCGTGGAAATAGCGCAGCAGCAGGTTCTGCGCGGTCTCCATCCGGTAGGCCGCGCTGGCGCGCATGTCGGACATCGGGGTGAAGTCCTCCTCCAGCGCTGCGGCTGACGCCTTCACGCTGTCCTCGGACCAGCTGGTGCCGATGAGCGCGGTCTCCAGCGCGGCGGCGCGTTTCGGGGTGCCGGCCATGCCGCCAAAGGCGATGCGGGCGGCTGTCACCCGGTCGTTCTCGACGGTGATGTTGAAGGCGGCGCAGAGGGCCGAGATGTCCTGGTCGAAACGCTTGGAGATCTTGTAGCAGCGCATGTCGTCCTGGGTCTTCGGCAGGGTGATCGCCTCGACGAATTCGCCGGGTTGGCGGTCCTGCTTGCCGTAGTCGAGGAAGTAGTCTTCAAGCGGGATGTCGCGTCGGGTGCTGCCCCTGCGCAGGTGCAGCCGGGCGCCAAGCGCGATCAGCACCGGGGGGCTGTCGCCGATGGGCGAGCCATTGGCGATATTGCCGCCGAGGGTGGCGGCCTCGCGGACCTGGACGCTGCCGTAGCGGCGCAGGAGCTCGCCGAAGCTGGGGTAGAGATCGGACATCAGCGGCCAGAGCCGGGCGATGGTGACGCCGGCGCCGATTTTCAGCGTGTCGCCCCAATCCTCGATCTCTTGCAGGTCGCGGACCCGGTGCAGGAAGATCGGTTGCGCGAGGTCGCGGAGCTGCTTGGTGACCCAGAGGCCGACATCGGTGGCCCCGGCGATCAGCGTGGCGTCGGGGTGTTGCGCAAGAATGTCGGCCAGTTCGTCAGAAGACTGCGGAAGGAGGGGGGCTGTCTGCCCCCCGCTGCCTTGCAGCCCCCCCGAGGATATTTCCGAACCAGAGAAGGACCTGTCGGTCGCGACCCATTGCGGGACGGGGGCGGCTTCGGCGGCCTGGGCGGCGCGCAGGATCGGGGCGTAGCCGGTGCAGCGGCAGAGGTTGCCGGCAAGGCGGTCGGCGTGGTCGGTCTGGCCATTGGCATGGGCCACGGCCATCGAGGCGATGAACCCCGGCGTGCAGAAACCGCATTGCGAGCCGTGGTGCGTGACCATCGCCTGTTGCACGGGGTGCATGGCGCCGTCGTCGGCGCGGATGCCTTCGACCGTGCGCACCGATTTGCCGTCGAGCTGTGGCAGGAAGAGGATGCAGGCGTTGAGGGCGCGGATGCCGCTGTCATCCTGCACCATGACCGTGCAGGCGCCGCAGTCGCCCTCGTTGCAGCCCTCCTTGGTGCCGGTCAGCCCGCGATCTTCGCGCAGCCAGTCAAGCAGGGTCCGGGTGGGGATGTCATCGCGGATCCGGACCGGTTCTCCGTTGAGAAGAAAGCCAATGTCCATGTGTTTGAACCTGCCGCGGTACCAAGCGCACGTGTTTGCAAGCCCTCGATGCGGCGTAGAAGGCTTGCGTGCCTGTCTGAATGTTGCCCAAGCTTAGGAAGGCCTGTTCGGCGCTGGCAAGCACTTCCTTGGCTGCGGTGCAGAAAAATCGGGCGGTGCCTGTTTCCTGTGCAAGATGCCTGTTCTTTGTTATCAAGGGGTTAGCGAATTTCCCGTGGTGCAGGAAATTTTCCGGTGTCGCGGGTGCGGGCGAGGCCGAGGAAATCGGTCACCTGGTCGATGACGGCATGCAGGCTGAGAACCGAATTGTGATCGCCGTGGTCCAGCACGCAAAGCCTTGCGCCGGGCCAGGCTTTTGTGATTCCGGAGACGTCGCGGACCGGCACTGCGCCGTCGTGGCGCGCGTGGAGCACCAGGAGTGGCGCAGGCTGGGTTGCGGCGATCGGCTGCCACGGGGTGTTGAGCGGGAGCGGGTCGCCGAGGTCGCTGACCCGGCGCACGAAGTGATCGAGGCAGGGCGGACGGAGGCCATATTGCCCGCCGCCGAAGCGCACCAGGTTGGGCAGGACCAGGGGTGCGGAGACGAAGACCATCCTGCGGGCCAGGCGCACCTGGTCCAGCGCGAGGAGCGTGCCGTTGCAGCCCACGCAATGCGCCACGAGACCGTCATAGACCTCGGTGCTCTGGCCCAGGTCGCGGATGGCCTGGACGATACGGCCAAGATCGCAAGGCTCGGGCGTCGGGTCGAGGTGGCCGGGCAGGACAAGCACATCGACGGTGGCCCCGCCGTCCTGGAACGCGCGGATCAGGCGCATGAACTGACGCAGCCGTCCGTCGAGGCCCGGCACGATGAGGATGCGGGGGCTGTTCGTGCCGGGGACCGTCGGGGCAAAGCGCAGGAGCGTCTGGCCGGCCTGTTGCACTTCGGTGAAGATCCAGCCGCGGGGGGCATCGCAGGCCTCGGTGAACTGGCCCGAGGGCGTCACGTAGCGCCGCGCGAGAAGGCGCGCGGTGGCGGCGGGCAGGGCGCGGGCTGCGACAGACAAGGCAAGGCGCCGGGTCTTGTGGCGCAGGGCGGCCGAGGCCGTCCGCAGGGCCGCCCTCGGGGCGAAATCGGTGGCAAGCGCAGCCTTCATGGGGGTCTCAGGTTGTGTTTGATCCAGGGACTGTCATCTTAAAGTGTGTCGATTTTTAGGCAAGATCCCAAGGTGGCCTGCGGGAAGGGACTTGCCGGGCGCATTCATCGGCAGGGCTCTGGGGGTCAGCCAAAGACCGACCAGCCGGTGAAGCGTGCCAGCCGTTCCGCCGCTTCGGTGCCGACCTGGCTGTTGCCCCAGGCGTTCAGCCCGGGGGACCAGATCGCCACCGAGGCCCGGCCCGGAACCGCCAGCAGGATGCCGCCGCCCACGCCGGATTTGCCGGGCAGGCCGGTGCGGAAGGCGAAATCGCCCGAGCCGTCGTAGTGCCCGCAGGTCATCATCAGGGCCGCGATGCGCCGCCGCCTGACCTCGGACAGGGGCATCGGCGCGCCGGGCAGACCGGCAATGCCGCGCCCGGCGAGGGCCAGTTGCTCTGTCGTCATCTCGATGGCGCATTGGTGGAAATAGGTGCCCAGCACCAATTCCGGCGGGTTTTTCAGGTTGTCGAAGCTCTTCAGGTAATAGGCCAGCGCCCGGTTGCGGTGGCCGGTGTCGTTTTCCGAAGCGGCCACCCCGGCGTCGATATGGATGTCGTCATCCTCGGCGCAGGCGCGGACAAAGCCGATGATCTCGGACAGGGCCTCTTTCGGCGCGCGCCCGGCCAGAAGTTCGTCCGTTGTGACCAGAGCGCCGGCGTTGATGAAGGGGTTCCGGGGGCGGCCCTGTTCCTGTTCCAGCAGCAGGATCGAATCGAAGCGGTCGCCCGAAGGTTCGCGCCCCACCCGGTGCCAGAGGCTTTCGCCGAAGCGCGACAACACGCAGGCGAGGGAAAAGACCTTGGAAATCGACTGGATCGAGAATCGTGTCCGAGCCTGCCCGGCGCTGATCAATCGTCCGTCGGCCAGCGCCACCGAGATGGCGAATTGCGCCGGGTTCACCCGTGCCAGTTCCGGGATATAGGACGCCACGGCGCCCCAGTCATCGCGGGCGCGGACCTCCGCATCCAGCGTGTCGAGGAATTCGGGCAGGCGATCGAGGTTGGTCATGGCACGAAGCTACTTCAATTGGCCGTGGTGTCCACATAGTGTGGCGCCATGAGCAGCACCCCCCGATTCATTCACCTTCGCACCCACACCGAATATTCCCTGTTGGAAGGCGCCATGCGGCTGAAGAAGCTGCCCGGGCTTTGCGCTGACATGGGCATGCCTGCGGTGGCTGTGACCGACACCAACAACCTGTTCTGCGCGCTGGAGTTTTCCGTGGGCGCCCAGGGCGCGGGTATTCAGCCGATCATGGGCTGCCAGGTGGACCTGGCCTATGCCGAGCTGAAACCGGGGGACAAACCGGTGCGGCCCGCGCCGGTGGTCCTGCTGGCGCAGAACGAGCAGGGGTATGAGCATCTGATGAAGCTCAACACCTGTCTGTATGTCGACAAGGGCGGGCAGTTGCCGCAGGTGACGCTGGACGAGCTGGAGCATTTTTCCGACGGGTTGATCTGTCTGACCGGCGGGCCGGACGGGCCGGTCGGGCGGCTGTTGCAACGCGGTCAGCGTCCGGCGGCGCAGGCGCTGATGGACCGGTTCAAGGCGATTTACGGCGACCGGCTGTATGTCGAGTTGCAGCGCCACCCCGGCGAAGGCGGTCTGCCGGAGGCCGAGGCGAAATCCGAGCGTGGCTTTGTCGAGATGGCCTATGCGATGGACCTGCCGCTGGTGGCCACCAATGACGTCTATTTCCCCAAACCCGAGATGTACGAAGCGCATGACGCGCTGATCTGTATTGCCGAAGGCGCTTATGTCGACCAGCAGGACCCGCGCCGGATGCTCACGCGGGAGCATTACTTCAAGACGCCGCAGGAGATGGCGACGCTTTTTGCCGACCTGCCAGAGGCGCTGGAGAACACGGTCGAGATCGCCAAGCGTTGTGCATTCGGGTGCTATCGCCGCGACCCGATCCTGCCAAAGTTTGCGGACGACGAGGTGGCCGAACTGCGCCGCATCGCCAACGAGGGTTTGCAGAAGCGGTTGGCGGTGATCCCGCATGCGGTCTCGGTCGAGGATTACCAGAAGCGGCTGGATTTCGAGCTGGACATCATCGAGGGCATGGGTTTTCCCGGCTACTTCCTGATCGTTGCCGATTTCATCCAATGGGCCAAGGATCACCACATTCCGGTGGGGCCGGGGCGGGGCTCGGGGGCGGGTTCGCTGGTGGCCTATGCGCTGACCATCACCGACCTTGATCCGCTGCGCTACTCGCTGCTGTTTGAACGGTTTCTCAACCCCGAGCGGGTATCCATGCCCGACTTTGACATCGACTTCTGCATGGATCGTCGCGAGGAAGTGATCCGATACGTGCAGGAAAAATATGGCCGGGATAAGGTCGGCCAGATCATCACCTTTGGTGCGCTGCTGTCGAAGGCGGCGGTACGCGATGTGGGGCGGGTGTTGCAGATGCCCTATGGCCAGGTGGATCGCCTGTCCAAGATGATCCCGGTGGAAGGGGTCAAACCGGTCAGCATCGAGAAGGCGCTGAAGGATGAGCCGCGCCTGCGCGAAGAGGCCAGGAACGAAGAGGTGGTGGACCGGCTGCTGACCTATGGCCAGCAGGTCGAGGGGCTGTTGCGCAATGCCTCGACCCACGCCGCGGGTGTGGTGATCGGTGACCGGCCGCTGGATGCGCTGGTGCCGCTTTACCAGGACCCGCGCTCGGACATGCCGGCGACGCAGTTCAACATGAAATGGGTTGAACAGGCCGGGCTGGTGAAGTTCGACTTCCTCGGCCTGAAAACCCTGACCGTGATCCAGAACGCGATGGACCTGATCTTCAAATCGGGCCGTCCGCTGCATGTCTCGGCTGCTGGTGTCGAGTTGTACGAACCCGCCGAGGGCGCGGAGAACCAGATCAACGCCATCCCGCTGGATGACGAGGCCGCGTATAAACTCTATGCCGCCGCCAAGACCGTCGCCGTGTTCCAGGTGGAAAGCTCGGGCATGATGGACGCGCTCAAGCGGATGAAGCCGACCTGCATCGAGGACATCGTCGCGCTTGTGGCGCTGTATCGTCCCGGCCCGATGGAGAACATCCCGACCTATTGCGAGGTCAAGAACGGGGTGAAGGAGATCACGTCCGTTCACCCCCTGATCGACCATATCCTTGAGGAAACCCAGGGCATCATCGTCTACCAGGAACAGGTGATGCAGATTGCCCAGGTCATGGCCGGTTACTCGCTTGGCGGCGCCGACCTGTTGCGTCGCGCGATGGGCAAGAAGATCAAGGAGGCGATGGACGCCGAACGCCCGAAGTTCGAAAAGGGCGCGGCGGCAAACGGGGTGGACAAGAAGAAGGCCACCGAGGTTTTCGACCTGCTGGAGAAATTCGCCAACTACGGTTTCAACAAGTCGCACGCGGCGGCCTATGCGGTGGTCAGCTACCAGACCGCATGGCTCAAGGCGAACCACCCGGTGGAGTTCATGGCCGGGGTGATGAATTGCGATATTCACCTGACCGACAAGCTGGCGACCTATTTCGAAGAGGTTCGCAAGGGTCTGGGGCTGCCCTGGGTGCCGCCCTGCGTGAACCGATCATTGGCGACGTTTGACGTGGTTGACGGCGCTTTGGTCTATGCGCTGGGCGCGTTGAAGAACGTCGGCGTCGAGGCGATGAAACTGGTGGTCGAGGGCCGTCGGTCGGACCCCAGTGTGAAGGACAGCCCGGACAAGCCCTTTGCGACGCTCTATGACCTTGCCCGCCGGGTCGACCTGAAACGGGTGGGCAAACGCCCGCTTGAGATGCTGGCCCGCGCCGGGGCCTTTGATCAGTTGGAGCCGAACCGACGCCGTGTCTTAGACTCGCTCGATGCGCTGGTGAATTACTCGGCGGCGGTCCACGATCAGAAGAACTCCAACCAGGTCTCGCTGTTCGGCGAGGCGGGCGACGACCTGCCCGAACCGCGGCTTGCGCCGGTCAACGACTGGCTGCCCGCCGAACGGCTGGCCGAGGAATTCAAGGCGGTGGGGTTCTACCTCTCCGGTCATCCGCTGGACGACTACATGGTGCCGCTGAAACGCAAGGGGGTGATGACCCTGGACGAGGTGATGGCCAAGGCCGAAAGATCGCCCTGCGTGGCCAAGCTGGCCGGGGTGGTGGCCGGGCGGCAGGAACGCAAATCGGCGCGTGGCAACCGCTTTGCCTTTTGTCAGTTGTCGGACACGACGGGGGCCTTTGAGGTCACGTTGTTCTCGGAAACGCTGGAGAAATCGCGCGAGCACCTGGAAACCGGCGCCAAGGTTGTCGTCACGGTCGAGGCGACGATGGAGAGCGACCAGCTGAAACTGCTGGGCCGCTCGGTGGCGCCCATCGACGTGGCTGTCGCGGATGCGGGGGCGACGGGGCTGAAGGTCTTTGTCGAGGAGCCCGGCGCCATCCCTTCGGTCGCCACGATCCTGTCCGAGGCGGCGGGCAAGGTGCAAAGGGCGGGGCGCGGGCCGATCTACCTGTACCTGATGGACCCGGGCCTTCCCGGCGAGGTCGAGATCGACACCGGCGCGGAATACCCGGTGACGCCCGAGATCAAGGGGGCGTTGAAATCGCTGCCAGGGGTGATGGCGGTGGAAGAGGTCTGACGCCACGCGCACCTCAGTCCCGGACTTGATCCGGGACCTCTCGCCAAGCCAACCATGAGGCCCCGGATCAAGTCCGGGGCTGCGTTGCGAAGTGACCGGAGGTTACACGAACAACGCCCGCCGGATCAGGTTCAGCCCGGCCACGGTGAGCACCACCAGCGTCGCGCGGCGGAATGTCTCCTGGTCGATGCGGTCCTGGATACGCCCGCCCAGCCACATGCCCAGCAGCGCCGGCACGCAGAGCCCGGCCGAGAACCACAAGGTCTCGCTCCGCACCACGCCGCTGTGCCAATGGGCGAAGAGCAGCAGCATCGCGCCCAGCCCGAAAGCCGCGCCCTGGGTTCGCATCTGCATCTTCTTTTCCGTGTTCAACGCCGTCAGGTAAGCCACCAACGGCGGCCCCCAGACCCCTGAAAGACCGCCGATCAGCCCGGAAAAAGACCCGATGGCCACTTCGGCCCTGGCGCTTTGGCGCGCCAGGTGGAAGCGTACGCCCAGAAACTGCATCAGACAGAACAGCGTGACCGGAAGACCGATGGACAGAAACAGCACCCAGACCGGTAGAAAGACGTAGAGCTGCGCCGAGACCACCAGCATCACCCCTGCCGCCACCAGGTAGACGCGGAATTGTTTCACCGCCGCCGCCGCCGCCGTCGGTCCCTGGCGCAGTGCCTGCATGCCGTTTGTCAGCAGCGTCGGCAGGATCAGCCCCGCCAGCGCCACGTCCGGCGGCAGGAAAGACCCCATTGTCGAGATCATGATCATCGGCATGGCAAAACCCACCGTGCCCTTGATTACCCCGGCAAACAGCGTCACCGCGCCGCTGGCCAACAACGCCCATAGCCCGAGTTCGGAAAGCAGAATATCCATGCCCGCCGCCTAGCACAGCGGCACAAGCGCTGCATTTGGAATCGCATCGGGCCAGCACGGATCCTTGGGCGAGTAATTATCGGAAAAAAGTACCGTCAAAAACGTATCTTTGTTGCGCTGCGACTGCGAAGCGATTATGCACATGCAGGATGACTCAAGGAGCGTGAATGATGGCCCATGATGGACAGGACCTGACGATGGACACCCCCGTGCTGCTGCCCGACCTTCTGACGTTGACCAAAGGCGCGATTGCCCCGGTCGAGGCGATCTTTGACAAGGCGCGCGCCCATCTGCGCGATCTCGTGGTCAAGGACGGGCGGGTCTCGGCCAGGTTGGTCGAGGCGCATCAGGATGCGGCGCATGGTCTGGCCTGGCTGGCCACCTATCTGGAATCGCTCAGACAAATGCAGGGCTGGGCCGAGCGGATGGAGGCCGAGGGCCGCTTTGGCGAGCTTGAGGCGCTGATCCACCAGATCGCGGTCGGGGAATACCTGGCGCAGATCAGGGGCGGCATCCCGATGAACCAGGGCGAGATCATCCGCCCCCGCGACTTCGGCGTCGATCACGACGAGTTGCAGGTGCTCGACACGCCGGGAATCGAGGTGCTGCTGACCCGGGCCAATACCACCGCCGCCCGTGTTCGCCTTGTCGAGCTGATGCAGGCGCAGCATGGCACCACCATGTTCGGCGCCTCTGGCCTTGATGAAGAGCTTGAGATGATCCGCGAGCAATTCCGCCGTTACGCGGTGGAAAAGGTCGAACCCTTCGCTCACGAGTGGCACCTCAAGGATGAACTCATCCCGATGGAGGTAATCGAGGAATTGGCCGAGATGGGCGTCTTCGGCTTGACCATCCCCGAGGAATACGGCGGTTTCGGGCTGTCCAAGGCGTCGATGTGCGTCGTCTCGGAAGAGCTGTCGCGCGGCTATATCGGTGTCGGCAGCCTTGGCACCCGGTCCGAGATTGCCGCCGAGCTGATCCTCGCGGGCGGCACGCAGGCGCAAAAGGAAAAGTGGCTGCCGGCGCTGGCCTCGGCCGAGAAGCTGCCGACGGCGGTCTTTACCGAGCCCAACACCGGGTCTGACCTCGGCAGCTTGCGTACCCGCGCGGTCAAGGACGAGAACGGCGATTACAAGGTGACGGGCAACAAGACCTGGATCACCCATGCGGCGCGGACCCACGTGATGACGCTGTTGGCGCGCACCGACCCGGAAACCAGCAATTACAAGGGTTTGTCGATGTTCCTGGCCGAAAAAACGCCGGGCGACGATGCCAAACCCTTCCCGACAGAGGGTATGACCGGCGGCGAGATCGAGGTGCTTGGTTACCGCGGGATGAAGGAATACGAGCTGGGTTTCGACAACTTCCACGTCAAGGGCGAGAACCTTTTGGGCGGCGAAGAGGGCAAGGGTTTCAAGCAGTTGATGGAGACCTTTGAATCCGCCCGCATCCAGACCGCCGCCCGCGCCATCGGCGTGGCGCAATCGGCGCTGGATGTCTCGTTGCAATATGCGATTGATCGCAAGCAATTCGGCAAGTCGATCATCCACTTCCCGCGCGTCGCCGGGAAACTGGCGATGATGGCGGTGGAAATCATGGTGGCGCGGCAGCTGACCTATTTCTCGGCCCGGGAAAAGGACGAAGGCCGCCGTTGCGACCTGGAGGCCGGAATGGCGAAGCTGTTGGGTGCGCGGGTGGCCTGGGCCGCGGCGGACAACGGGTTGCAGATCCACGGTGGCAACGGCTTTGCGCTGGAATACACGATTTCGCGCATTCTTTGCGACGCGCGGATCCTGAACATCTTTGAAGGCGCGGCAGAAATCCAGGCGCAGGTGATCGCGCGGCGCCTGCTGGACACGGGCGCCAACTAGAGCGTTTCGGGAGAGCCCGGGATCACCAATACCCTGCCATGCCTGGGGCGTGCTCGGGCTTTTGGCGATGCACGACGGCACAGGTGTTCCACGAAACGCTTTGGCCACGAAACGCTTTGGATCGCACGCCTGCGGCGCAAGACAGGCCTCAGCCCCCGCCCTGACCCTCCCCCGAACACGGGGGAGGGAAGCTTGTGTCAGGCCGACCCAGACATGGCAACGACAGCGCCCGTGGCGGCGGATCAGATCACGCCGCGCTGTGGGTCAGCAGGGCGGTTTCGCTGGTTGTCAGGTTGCGCCGGGCGTAGGGGCCATAGCAGAACGGATCACGTTCGGCCTCGGGCAATCCGTCAAGCAGGCGCTGACGATCCGCCTCATCAAGGGTTGCGAGGCGGGCGCTGGCGGGGTGAAAGCTCTCGGTTTCCAGCCCGTTGGCCCAGACGATTTCATGCCGTGGCAACATCAGGTGAACATAGGTCACCGACCGCACCGCCAGGTCGGTCTGGGCAAAATCGGTGCCGGTCAGGTCCCGCGCGGCGACCAGAACCTCGGGCGCGTTGAACAGGGATTCGACCTCGGGGCCGGCCACCAGCATCCGGTGCTGCGGCGAGACAAGGAACGACGCGCGGGGCCGATCCGCGCCAAAGGCATGAGCATTGATCCGCACCGGGCGCATCTCGGGCATGGCGTAAAGCCGCGCACCGGACATGCGGCGGGCGCCGGTCCAGAGCACCTCTTGCGGGCCATTGTCGCGGGTCAGGACCTTGTCGCCCTCGCGCAGGGTTTCGACCGGGCGCAGGCCTGCGGGCGTGTCGATCAAAACACCCGGAGTGAAACAGATCACGCCGCCGTGCTCGGGATTGCCCTGCAGCCGCGGCTCAAGCGCGAGGTTGACCACCCAGAGATCGGTGTCACGCGGCGGGATTTCGCCTGCGAACATCAGAAGGGGCCGGGTGTCGGCCCCGGTGGGAATCAGCGTCACCTGGTAGCTGCGCAACCCGTCGGTCACCAGGAAACTGTTGTCGCCAAACGCGGACTCGCCCGCGGGGGGCGTCCTTGCATCGCTCAATGCCGCACCGACCAGCCGCCCGACCTTGCGTGCCGCGCGTCGGCGCAAGTCACGCTCACCCTCTGCATCCCTCAGCCGCAGAATATCTCGTGGGCCATCCACGCACAACGTCTCGCCCCGCCAGCACCACGTGGCACCAACCCTGAGGGACGACACTGTTGCGGCCCGGAGACCGTCGATTTCCGTCTGCGACCATGAGATGACAAACGTGCCGCAATAGCCCGTTTCCCTGCTCATACCTGCCTCGATCTTACTCGTTATTCCGAACAGCTTAACAAGTAATCGCCCGGAAAGGAATCCTGAAGATCCGCCGCCGTCCCGGGGGCGTTGCCGCGATGCAAGGCTGGACGCGCGGTCCCGGACTGGAGTAGGAGGCAGGGCAGGAGGCGGGTATCTGTATGAAATCTGTGTTGAAAACGAGCATCCTTGTCGCGGCGTTCCTGGCACTTGCGGGGTGCGGTGGCGATCCGCTGGCCGGTATGGGCCGCCTGTCCGAGATGGACCTGGCCGATGATCCGCCGGTTGCCGTTCTGACCCTGCCCGAGGACACCGCCGAGACGCCGGTGGCGCGGCCCGGGTTGCTGAACCGCATGCTGGGTGGCGACGGGGCCGCCCGTAGCGCGCCTTCGCGCCGCGGTGCCAAGCCGCCGGATGTGCCGGTCGGCACCCTGTTGTCCTTTGGCCAGGTGAAGCCGGTCTGCGATCTGCCCAGAGACAAACGCGGCCAGGAAATCGACGCCTTCCCCGCGCGGCGGTCGGCCTATCGGCTCTATGATTCCGAGCCGGGCCGCACCACGCCGCATCCCTTTTACATTACCGGTTTCGACGACGGCTGTGCCCGGACCTTTACGGCCGCCGTGGCGGTCTTTGGCTCGCCCGAGATGCATGAACTCCTGCGCTACGGTCTTCCTGCCGAGGTCCAGCCTTACTCCGATGCCGACCGCGCCTATGAACAGGTCAAATCGCGGGTCTGCCGCGTCGGGCGGTCGAAACCCTGTGGTGAGCGGATTGCGCAGATCGAGAAAAATACCGTGTTCGTAAGTGTTTACGAAACATACGGCGGCAATTCCCGCTGGTTGGAAATGCTGCTGCATGACGGCAAGCTCATGGCGACGGATATCAAGGCCGGGGCGGCAGACTAGGACGCAGCAGGCCAGGAGATACCAGGCCAGCAGGACACAGGCCGGGGTCGGGCGCGAGGCCGCATCGCTGTCATTCAGTAATGCGGCGGGCGTTCGTCGCCCACGACCACGCCGCCGGTGGCCTCGGCCTGGCGCTCGCCCTCGCGTTCCATCAGCATCTGGACACGCGCCTTCAGGCGGTCGATCTCGGTATCCTGCCGGGCGATCACGTCCGAGAGGTCATCCACCGTGCGGATCAGGTGTGCGAGGCGTTCTTCGAGGGCTTCAAGCTGGTCTGTCATGCGCCGGGGTTTGGCACAGAACGGCGCCTTTGTCCCATGCTTTCGTACAAACGCGCCGATCTGTCCTGCTTGCCCCTTGGCGGGCTTCCGGCTACATGGGCGCCAAACCCAAACAGCCGGAGCCAGCCATGGCCAAGCAGAAGAAACAACCCCGCCCCAAGGCAATCACGCCCAAGGGGTTCCGCGACTATTTCGGCCACGAGGTCACCGAGCGTGCCGAGATGCTGCATAAGATCGCCGGGGTCTATCATCGCTATGGCTTCGATGCGCTGGAGTCTTCGGCTGTCGAGACGGTCGAGGCGCTGGGCAAGTTCCTGCCCGACGTGGACCGCCCCAACGAAGGCGTGTTTGCCTGGCAGGAAGACGACGAGGCCTGGGTGGCGCTGCGCTATGACCTGACGGCGCCCTTGGCGCGGGTCTATGCGCAGTACCGCAACGACTTGCCGACGCCCTATCGGCGTTATGCGATGGGCCCGGTCTGGCGGAATGAGAAGCCGGGGCCGGGGCGGTATCGGCAGTTTTATCAATGCGATGCGGATACAGTGGGCGCGCCCTCCGTGGCGGCGGATGCCGAGATCTGCGCCATGCTGTCCGACACGCTGGAGGCGGTGGGCATTCCGCGCGGCGATTACGTGGTGCGGGTGAACAATCGCAAGGTGCTGAACGGGGTGCTGGAGGCGATGGGCGTGGCCGAGGAAGGCCAGCAGGCCGCCGTGCTGCGCACCATCGACAAGTTCGACAAGGTGGGCGAAGCCGGGGTGCGTGCGCTGCTGGGCAAGGGGCGGTTGGATGCGTCCGGTGCCTATATCGATGGTGTGGGTCTGAGTGATGAACAGGCGGAACCCGTGATTGCCTTCCTGACGTCGAAAGGCGCGGATGCGCAGGAAACGCTGGGCAACCTGCGCAGCGCGATTGGCGACAGTGCCATCGGGGCCGAAGGCGTGGCGGAGCTGGAACAGATTGCCGAGTTGCTGGCGGCGCAGGGCTATGGCCCGGACCGGATCGAGATCGACCCGTCGGTCGTGCGCGGCCTTGGCTATTACACCGGGCCGGTGTTCGAGGCCGAGTTGACCTTTGAGATCCTTGACGAAAAAGGTCGCCCGCGGCAGTTCGGCTCGGTGGCCGGGGGCGGGCGTTACGACGATCTCGTCAAGCGCTTCACCGGGCAGGCGGTACCGGCGACCGGCGTGTCGATCGGGGTGGACCGGCTGCTGGCGGCGCTGCGCGAAAAGGGGCGGGTGACGTCCCGGGTGCAGGGGCCGGTGGTGGTGACTGTGATGGACCGCGATCGGATGGCGGAGTACCAGACAATGGTGGCAGAGTTGCGGGGCGCGGGCATTCGCGCCGAAGTCTACCTGGGCAACCCCAAGAATTTTGGTAACCAGTTGAAATATGCGGACAAACGCGGCTCTCCGGTGGCGGTGATCGCGGGCACGGACGAGTTCGAAAACGGCGTCGTGCAGATCAAGGACCTGGTTCTGGGTGCGCAGATCGCCGAGAACGCGACGCTGGAGGAATGGAAGGAACGGCCTTCGCAATTCGAGGTTCCGCGTAACGAATTGGTAACGAAAGTGTCGGATATTCTGAAGGCGCAGTCGTGATGCCGAAAAGAGCGGAGATTATCGAAGAGGCCCAGCGCCTGCGCGCGGGGTTCGAGGCCAAGGGCGCCACGGTGGTGGAAACGCCGGTATTGCAACCGGCGGAAACGCTGCTGGACCTCTATGGCGAGGATATTCGCGGGCGCGCCTATGTGACGGCGGATGCGTTTCGCGGGGAACAGATGCTGCGGCCGGACTTTACGGTGCCGGTGGTGCAGATGCACATGGACGCGCTGGCCGATGGCGGTGCAGAGCCTGCGCGGTACACCTATTCCGGGGCGGTCTTCCGGCGGCAGGATGACGATCCGACCCGGGACAGCGAGTACCTGCAGGTGGGCTACGAGGTGTTCGACCGAACCGATCCGGCGCGGTGCGAGGCAGAGGTCTTTGCCCGGATTTCCGGTGCGCTGAGCCATCTGAAGCTGCGCGCGGCGACCGGCGACATCGGGCTGTTGAAGGCCGCGGTGGACGGGCTGGACACCAGCGAGAAGCGCAAGGTGGCGCTGCGCCGGCATATCTGGCGGCCCAAACGGTTTCGCGCGCTGCTGGAACGGTTTGCGGGCCGGGTGCCGGTGCATGCCAGCCGCCTGGCGCTTCTGGCCGAGGCTGATCCAATGGCGCATGAGGTGCCGCAGATCGGCCTGCGCGGCGAGGCCGAGGTGGCGGCACGGATCGCGACCCTGCGTGAAGATGCCGAGACGCCGCCGATTGCCGCCGGGCAGGTGGAGCTGATCGAGGCGCTGCTGGCGGTGCGGGAAACGCTGCCCTTCGCGCTGGAGCATCTGCGCGACATCGGTGTCGATCTGCCGGCAATTGCGCCGGCAGTGGACCGGCTGGCGGCGCGTTGTGATGCGTTGGTGACCAAGGGCGTCGACGTGGACGGGCTGGAATTCGAGGGCAGCTATGGCCGCACCTCGATGGAATATTACGATGGCTTCGTCTTTGGCCTTTATGCCGAGCGGCGGCCTGACCTGCCGCCGGTGGCGACGGGAGGGCGGTATGACGCGCTGACCGCGGCGCTGGGTGATGGCACGGGCATTCCGGCGGTGGGCGGGGTGATCCGTCCCGGGCTGGTTCTGCAGCTTCGGGAGGCCGGGCAATGACGATCAAGCTGGGGGTGCCGTCCAAGGGACGGCTGATGGAAAAGACATTCGACTGGTTCGGCGCGCGCGGTGTGCAATTGTCGCGGACCGGGTCGGAGCGCGAGTATTCCGGCGCGGTTTCCGGGATCGAAGGTGTCGAACTTGTGCTGCTTTCTGCGGGCGAAATCCCGCGGGAGCTGGCGGCGGGGCGGATTCATCTGGGCGTCACGGGGACCGACCTGGTGCATGAAAAGCTGCCGATCTGGGAGCAACAGGTGGAGCCGCTGGCGGAGCTGGGCTTTGGCCATGCGGACCTGATCATTGCGGTGCCGGGCTGCTGGGTCGACGTGGATACGCTGGACGATCTGGATGCCTGTGCCGCGGCGTTCCGGGCGAAACATGGTTTCCGGTTGCGGATAGCCACCAAGTATCACCGGCTGGTGCGGGAATTCCTGCGCGAGGCGGGGGTGGCGGATTACCAGCTGGTGGACAGCCAGGGCGCGACCGAGGGCACGGTCAAGAACCTGACGGCAGAGGCGATTGCCGACATCACCTCGACCGGTGAGACGCTGCGGGCGAACCACCTGAAGATCCTGTCGGACGGCCTGGTGCTGAAATCGCAGGCCACGCTTTTCCGGGCACGGACAGCCATGTCGGTGGAGGATCGAGCGGTGCTGTCTGACTTGCGGGCAACACTGGCGCTGGACGGGTAGCGTGATTTGAAGGAGCGCGCATTGCGCGCGCAGGTTTGTTGGTTGAGGGGCGCTGCCCCTCAAACTCCCTGGGATATTTACGAAACCAGAGAAGGACCTTTGGTGCTTTTCAGATCACGCCGATTTCTGCCAGGGCCGCGTTGAGGCTGGCGGGAAGGGGCTCTTCGCGACTTGCGCGGGCCGAGAGGTCGGCGGGGGCGTCTTCGGGTTTGAGGTAGCGCCAGCCCTGGAACGGGCGGCGGGGGGCCGGGCTGGTGCGGATGATTTGCGGATCCAGAACGATGCCGCAGCGGGCGATGCCGTCGGGGCCGGTGACCTCGTCGAGGCGGAGCACGCGTTGGCGGGCGAGGGTGACGCCCTTGAAGACCCAGTACAGCGAGCCGCCGTTCAGCAGTTCCTCGGCGCGTTTGGGCCACATGCGGGTGACGTGGCGGGGCAGGGTGTCGGGAACGTCGTGGCGGCGCGTTGCCTGCCATGCGGCCAGGTCGTCGGGCGTTTCGGTGCCGACGCAGAGCTTGATGAGATTGATGTAGTTTGCCATGTCGACTCGTCCCCCAACGATCCATCTATTGTAGTGTCGATGTGCGGGGCTTCAAGTTGTTGTGCAAGTCCCCAGTTATAGCTATCTTTGTCGCCTGCTGAAAAAAGGATTCGCGCCATGACCCGCTTCGCCGCCCCGATCGCCGAGCAGATCTGGGACATGAAGTATCGCTTCAAACAGGCGGATGGAACGCCGCTTGACCTGTCCGTCGAAGACACCTGGCGCCGGATTGCGCGTGACGTGGCCCGGGCCGAGGATGACCCCGAGGCCTGGGAGGGGCGGTTCTACGACGCGTTGGAGGATTTCAAATTCCTGCCGGCCGGGCGGATCACCGCCGGGGCCGGCACCGCGCGCAGCGTGACGCTGTTCAATTGTTTCGTCATGGGCACGATCCCCGACAGCATGGGTGGCATCTTTGACATGCTGAAGGAAGCCGCGCTGACCATGCAGCAGGGCGGTGGCATCGGCTATGACTTCTCGACCATCCGGCCCAAGGGCGCGGCGGTCTCGGGGGTGGCGGCGGATGCTTCGGGGCCGCTGTCGTTCATGGATGTCTGGGATGCCATGTGCCGGACGATCATGTCCGCCGGGTCGCGCCGCGGCGCGATGATGGCCACCATGCGCTGTGACCACCCGGATATCGAGCAGTTCATCGCCGCCAAGCAGGATGCCGCGCGGCTGCGGATGTTCAACATGTCGGTGTTGATCTCGGATGCCTTCATGGAGGCGGTGAAAGCCGATGGCCCCTGGGACCTGCGCTTTGGCGACAAGGTCTATCATACGGTGCAGGCCCGCGATCTGTGGAACCGGATCATGAAGGCAACCTATGATTATGCCGAGCCGGGGGTGATTTTCATCGACCGGATCAACGCCGCCAACAACCTGAACTACGTCGAGCAGATCGCCGCCACCAACCCCTGTGGCGAGCAGCCCCTGCCGCCTTATGGCGCTTGCCTGCTGGGGTCGATCAACCTGGCGCGGCTGGTGTCGGACCCGTTCTCGGACACCGCGCATATCGACGAAGAGGCGCTGGATACATTGGTCGCCACCGCCGTGCGGATGATGGACAACGTGGTCGACGTGTCGAATTTCCCGCTGGAGGCCCAGGCACAGGAGGCCGCGGCCAAGCGGCGGATCGGCCTCGGGGTGACCGGGCTGGCGGATGCGCTCTTGATGAAGGGGCTGCGCTATGGCTCGGACGAGGCCGCGGCCCAGACCGAGCGCTGGCTGAAGCGGATTGCCCGGGCGGCGTACCTCGCCTCGGTCGATCTGGCGAAAGAGAAGGGCGCTTTCCCGTTGTTCGAAGCCGAGGGATACCTTGCCAGCGGCAACATGATGCAGATGGACGACGACGTGCGCGCGGCGGTGGCTGAACACGGCATCCGCAACGCGCTTTTGACCTCGATCGCGCCGACCGGGACAATCTCGCTTTATGCCGGGAACGTGTCGTCGGGGATCGAGCCGGTCTTTGCCTATCGTTACACTCGCAAGGTGTTGCAGAAGGATGGCACGCGCACCGAGGAAGAGGTTGTCGATTACGCGGTCCAGATGTGGCGCGAGATGAAGGGCGAGGGCGATTTGCCCGAGTATTTCGTGAACGCCCAGACGTTGGACCCGGCCGAGCATGTGAAGATGCAGGCGGCGGCGCAGAAATGGGTGGATTCGTCGATTTCCAAGACGATCAACTGCCCCGAGGATATTTCGTTCGAGGCGTTCAAGGACGTCTATATGCAGGCTTATGAGACCGGGTGCAAAGGCTGCACGACGTACCGGCCGAATGACGTGACGGGGTCGGTGTTGTCGGTGTCGGAGGACAGCGAGAAGACGCCTGCGGAGGCCCCGGATCAGGTCCGGGGCGGGGAGGGACAGGAGGCCGAAGTGGTCTACATGTCCGAGCCGCTGGACCGGCCGCAGACGCTGGAGGGCAATACCTACAAGCTGAAATGGCCCGACAGCGAGCATGCCATCTATCTGACGATCAACGATATTGTTGTGGGCGGGCATCGCAGGCCGTTTGAGGTGTTCATCAATTCCAAGAATATGGAGCATTTCGCCTGGACCGTGGCGCTGACGCGGATGATCTCGGCGGTGTTCCGGCGCGGGGGCGACGTGTCCTTTGTGGTGGAAGAGCTGAAGGCGGTTTTCGACCCGCGCGGCGGCGCCTGGGTGCAGGGCAAGTACATCCCCTCGATCCTGGCCGCCATCGGCGGGGTGATCGAGCGGCACATGGTGGAGACCGGGTTCCTTGAGGGCGAGGGCATGGGGTTGAAGGCCGATCCACAGGCCAAGGTGGTCGGGCTGGAAACCGGCGGCCGCGGCAAGTCCTGCCCGTCGTGTGGTCAATACGAGATGCGGATGGTGGAGGGCTGCATGACATGCGCGTCCTGCGGGTATTCGAGATGCGGGTAGAGGCTGTCAATCGTAGAAGCCAGAAAAAGGAATAGTCTTCTCAAAAGCAAGCAATAGCGTGCGCAAGGCCTGTCAAGAG
>ERZ1699650.148-NODE-148-length-22031-cov-9.050828_pt1 | contig 22031 bp, 23 predicted proteins | sample MGYA00581512_ERZ1699650 | MGnify/ENA primary metagenome ERZ1699650 (study PRJEB42348, sample SAMEA6618698) | metagenome | isolation source: Polyester-degrading enrichment culture growing on monomer terephthalic acid, Te | collected 2019-05-17 ... | reverse complement strand
GTGTCTTAGATCATCGCCCCATGATCAGGCAGGCGGTCCCAATGGCGCGGTTACGAACTTACGCGGCCATTCTCAGTTTCTGGGCGGGGGTCAGGGTCATGGCCCCGTCACGGATCGAAGGCCAGGTGAATGTGCTTTCCTCAAGCCGCTTGTAGGCCATGGACGATCTCGGCAAGCCGCATTGCCGGGGTATCGGCGGCGAGCTCGATCGTCACGTCACCGAAGACGAGGCACAGCTTGTCGCCCGGTTGCGACGAGGCCGACGCCGCCTGTGAAGGCTCCGAATCGCACACCACGAGCGGCGCAAAGGCCGTTGACTCATCTGGGGGCTCGGCCGCGGGCAAGACCAGCTTTCCCTGTTTGGCCAGGCATCGCCACGCGGATAGCTGGTTCGGCTTCACCCCGTAACGCTCGGCCACGGCGTTGACCGTCGCGCCCGGCTCCAGCGTCTCTGCGACCGCCTGCGCCTTCACCGCATCCGGCCATCGCCGGTGCCCGCTCTCAAAGACCTCGACGCCAAGCGGCCTAAGAAACGCAGTCTGAGTATCCATTGCGAAACGCACTCCCATCCTGAGATGGGTATCACCTCGCAGCCCAGTCGAAGGGCTACAACGTGCCGCTCAGCCACCGTTTACCCATGATCTGGGCCTCGGTAAAACGTGTCTTCTTCATCGGAATCTCCTCGTTCATCCTGCCGAGAAAATTCTACTTACGCATCCCCTTAAGATCGGGGGGGATTACCCCATGACCCCGGCACGGACAAAGAAACAGGCTTGACGTGAAACCGCAATTAAAGGGCCGATTGACAAGAGGCGCCACAACGTGGGGCGCACACGCCGGTGACACAGGTCTTGAGTCTCAAATCAAACCATAATCAGAAAAGTGGGGTTCAGACACCGCACACAATGTAGCTAACGCTTTGTCTTAACTAATCTTTCAATCCATTGCCGGTAAGTGTCGATAACCTTTACTTCGTCGAACTCTCGTTCCATTTTTGCACGTCCAGCCAAACCCATATTGCTACGTTCTAGCCTAGACATCTCAGCAATCCGGCGCATGCTTGTCGTCAAAGCTTCTACATCTTGTGGCGGACATAGAAGACCCGTTTCGCCGTCATCGACAACATCTCGACATCCGGGGGCGTCAGTTGTAATTATCGGGCGCGCCATTGCAGCAGCTTCCAGCAAACCTCGCGGAACGCCCTCTCTGTAGTAACTAGGTAGAACCACGCAATCTGCGTTTCGGAGCTGCGCACGAACGTCATCGCTGCTGCCTAGATAGTCGACCGAACCTTCCGCAACCCACGCTTCCATTTGAGTTCGGCCAATTGCGTCGCGGCTCTTGATATCCAAAAAACCCAAAATTTGGCATGTTACTGTACGCCCCTCTGTCTTTAGCCGCTGCCCAGCCTGTACAAACTCAGCTACGCCTTTCTGCCAAATCAATCGAGCAAACAGAAGGAAGACAACATTTTCGTTCGTTCCCAACGGTTCGGCGGTAAACCGCCGGAGATTTACCCCGGAACCAGGCAATCTTTCCGTCTGCTCAGCGCGCACTAGTTTCTTTTCAATGAAAAGGTCACGATCCTCCTGATTTTGAAAGAAAACTATCGGTAGCTTGCCGAAGGCAAGGCGGTATAGCGCGAGAACGACCTTGTTGAGCCAATTCTCATTGGCGAATGCCGGACCGAGCCCGCTAACATTCGGAATGATTGGAATCCTACTTGCTCGAGCTGCTATAGCGCCATAAATATTGTTCTTGATGGAGAAGCTAAGCACAATATCCGGCTGAACTTGACGAAATCTGCGAAGAAATGAGAAAAGGAGCTTAGCTTCTTGAAGCGGGGATGTGCCGTGATTGTCCATTACTAGCGGAAAAAAATTGCAGCCCATAGCTCGAAGCTGGTCGGTGTATTCATCCACTGGGGCCAAGACGCTAACTTGTTGGCCGGACTCCAGAAGTTCGCGGATCATCTGACCTCGGAAATTCAGGACATACCAAGAGGTATTGGCAGAGAACATGATGTGCATCTGTAAAAAAACCTTTGGAAAGTTCAGGCCGGCAGAACCAAACCGAGTGTGTTCGCGGGTTGGACTGGGACCATCACGTTCTGTTGTTTGTTGGAAGCGACGCGCTTGGTAATGATCGATGCGTAAGTTGACAACATTAACAGCCACGCCAGCTGGGGATGGCCGTGTAGGAACCAGCCGGTAGTTTGATACCCTAGAACAAAGCAAATGGTCCAAATCCCCGCTGCTGCCAGGAAATTGCGCTCACGACATTGTGGTAACTCGCGTGCGCAGAGCACAGCGCTAATACCTTCCCGGACCCAATAGACAGCTAGCAGAGCTAGAAAACCGAAGCCGATAACCCCAGTTTCGGCAAGAGCACGTAAGAAGGCATTGTGAATTTGGTTCACTGGAAAGTACTCCACAAGTCCGAGACTCCGGGCCAAGGTTTGAACATCATTTCCAACTGAGCCTAAACCCTGATTTATGCCGATTCCAAAGACTGGATTTTCGCGAAAATACTCCCAACCCACTTGGAAAGATAACAAGCGATTGTTCAGGGAGAATTGAAAATTGCGAACGTTCTGTATCGAGTCTTCGATCCCTACGGGCAGAACAAATAGAATGAGGGTTGCTACAAGAAATAGAAATCGTGTGATCGCCGAATTTGAAACAAAAAGAAAGTACACTGCAACTGTTCCGCCTGCCATTATGATTCCGGTCTTGCCGCCTGTCATTAAAAGGCAGGCCAAGGACAATGTGAAGAAGACCCAACGCTTTTCAAGGAAATAGTACAAAAATAGGAAGATTAGTACAGGGGTGAAGGAATCCCCCATGAAGCCGAAGGCTCGATACCCAAGAAAACCCCCGATAGAACGTTCACCAATTCCAAAAGCAAAGCTAGAAAAGAAATTCAATACTGAGATGATGCACAGTACATCGATAGCCCGAGCAACAGGCGTCAAAATGTCAGTGCGATGCCAATGCGAACTCCGTAAAACCCAGAACGGAAAAAAAGCCATGATTGTGGCAATCATGAACTTTATTCCGAAGAACAAGTTGCCGCTGGGGATAAAGAATTGTTGTAGAATCAGAAAAAATGAATAGGCGGACAGAGCAACTATTTCAAAAAGTCCGATCTTTTTCATTCTTGCGCGCAAAAAAAGTATCGAAAACAAAATTCCTATCAATACGACTTCATAGGCGCGGAAAGGGTCTCCGTCCATAGAATAGACCAAAGGAGTCAAGAAGAAGAGAAGATAACGCATATCACCCCCGATACCGAACTAATCCGACCGGCAGCCGTCCGAAACGGGGACGTCCACCGAGCAGGCTGAGATCAATCATGCAACAACCTTTGCAGTTTCCTGCAAGAAGTCCTCCCACTGAGTGCAAATCGCAGAGATCTCAAATTTTCCCGTGATCGACTTCTGTCCGCGGTCGCCAAGTTTGTCGCGGAGGTTTACATCCGCCATTAATGTCTTGAGGCACTCTGCCAGGCTTTCGACACGGCTTGGGGTGTTTGCAGCTAGCAATGCGTTTTCGCCGTTTACGAGAAACTCGTTTGTGCCAGGGCAGTCGGCAAACGCGACTGTGGGAAGGCCGTGTTGCATTGCTTCCACTGTAACCAAGCCAAAGGATTCATAGCGTGAGCTGAGCGCGAATAGCCCGGCACGCTCATACTCCCCATGAATATCTCTGGTCACCCCGGGCATCTGAACACGATCGGCTACACCGAGTCGGCCGGCCAGTTTTTCCAAATGTCCACGAAGTGGACCGTCGCCGAGAATACGTAACGACCAGCGTGGGAAGACCTCCGACAAACTGGCAAATGCGCGTAGAAGTGTTTCTTGATCCTTTTGTTCTGTCATTCGACCGACATTGAGGATCACCTCCTGACGTTCGGATCTATCCGATTCCCGTCCCTTTGGGATCGGAGGCACGGGATTGGTTAACGGCTCCATTTTCTTTCGCACAGGCGAAGGATAGCGCTTCCGGATCGTCTCGGATAGGACGGTCATTTTGTGCATGAGCGGCGAAGCAGCGATGATCAATTTCATTTGTAACGAACGACGGGCGTATCTTTCAGGAACATTGTGTTCGCTGCCTACGACTTTGATGCCGGTTCCAGCTAGTGCAAAAGCCATTGGAACATACATCGATGGAGTAAAGCCGATCGCTATGTCAGGCGAATGAACTCCGATTTCATGCCGCAGGGAACGGATACGTTTGAGGGTTTCCAACGTGTGAGTAGGGCGGGAAGAATCTCCAATGCCAAGGTCGATGCGTTCAATTCCAGGGCCGATGTCGTAGAAGGGACGTCCGCCCGGAGCATCGAAGGTTAACACCGTAACATTATGTCCGCGCTCGGCCAGTTCCGTAGCAATGACGCACAAGACCCGTTCTGCCCCGCCTGCCATTTCATCCAGTTTCTTGATCGCAAACATGATCTTCATTTGTTGACCGTGAGCTCCCTAAACATTTCTTCCCACCTATCAAAAATTAGATGAGGCGTGTATTTGCCAACGGTTTCGCGCGCCTTGCGCCCCATCTCAGCCCGTCCCGCATCATCACAGGTCAATTTCATCAGCGCAGTAGCAAGTGTCTCTGCGCGTCCATTACCATCGGCCAGCGCTCCGGTTTCTCCGTCGGAGATGAGTTGGGGCATGCCAGCACAATCCCGATAGCCGACACATGGCAAGCCATGGGCCATCGCTTCGGCAATGGCATTGGGAAAGCCTTCCCACCGTGAAGAAAGACAGAACAAATGAGCCGCCCGGTAGTGTGCGGACACATCTGTCACGGCACCGGTAAATTCAATCCTCTCCTCAAGCCCCTTGGCATGGACCAATGCCCGGAGCTTGGATTCGTCTTCTCCATTTCCGACGAAAACCAACTGCCAATCGGAATTCTTTTCTGCGATCAAGGCAAAAGCCTCAATCAACACTGCCTGGTGCTTTTGATAGCTCAGTCGGCCCACTGAGATAAGTTTTTTCCATTCTCCTGGCCGCCCTGCAGGGTTGGCTTGGCCGTTGGCTGGCAAAACCGGGTTCTCAATTGCAACAATACGATGCCTTAAATTTGGTGGATATCCATCGATATAGTTGGGGAACTGAACAGTGATGCGATCTGCCATCCGCAACGTCTGAAGTAACAATCCCCGACGCTTTCCGGCTTTAAGGTGATCATAGCGATGCGGCGCATTCCGCTCTGCAGCGACAACTCGAATGCTCTTACCGAATGTTGCAGCGACCGCATTCCAAAACGTTCCGAGTTGGAACCCAACCACCACGTCGGGTCCGATCTCCCGCATCAGGCCGCGAATGTAACCAATACGTGATATGCGTCGTCGCCAACCAGCTTTTACATTGGCATCGCCCATATCAAGTTTGTGCCAAGTAATTCGCGCATCCAGTGGGTAATGCGTAGTTGCATCTGCGTGATCCCAAGAAAGAAGATGCACGTCATGGCCACGCTCACACATTGCATTGGCAAGTGCGATTGACATACGTTCAACACCTCCCGCAACATTATTATAGAGGCGGCTCATGATCACGATTGTCATCGGAGGCTTGCTCATACCCGCGTTGCCTCTGCCTTCATCTTGCGCTCATGTGCCACGCGAGTCGGCCCTGAACGCAAAAGATGCCGCATTCCCTTGACCGGGAAGCGTACTAAAAAAATTGCGAGTCGGAACGCGAAAGCAGCACGTTGACCGCTGAAATGCAAATAGCGGATGAGGAACCACTGTCGAGCATAGGCCAAACGCCCCTTTTTTGTAAGATAATCAGAATGCTTGTCCAGCATTGCAAGTTCCGCTTCGAGATTCTTTAACGGAGTCTTGTCAGATCCGACCGAGGCATATTGTAGATAGAGTTCTTCCGGACAGCCAATGCAACTACCTCCGGCCAACGCCAGCCTCACTGCAAGATCCACATCTTCTACGCGACGCAACGAGGTGTCGAACCCGCCCAGTTCGCGCAGTATTTCGACGCGCGCCATTAAAGCGCAGGTTGGTGTGCCGGAGCCGTAGAATAAGTCGGGTTTCCGATCGTTAAATAGAAGGTAGTCTGCAACAGCTTCCCCGCTGGGAATAGCGGATTTTGAGCCGATTGCGGTCTGGACTTTATCGTAGCCGTTCGGATAACGGCGGCGTCCGGAAGCGAAACAGAAAATTAATTTCGAGCCGATTTCGTTTTCAAAATCTACTATCCGTTGATATTGAACCCGGACACGTTCTGGATGGCTAACATCGTCATCGTCGAAGAAGACGAGAAAACTTCCTTTCGCTTCACGCAATAGCGTATTGCGTGCCGCTGCTGCGCCGGCATTTATTTTGTGTTGGACCAGACGGGCGGACGGTTGGTCGGCAATGCAGTGTTCGATCGCTGCAACCGAGTTGTCGGTCGAGCAATCGTCGACGATAAGGACTTCAAATTCGGGCCAATCCTGGGACAAAGCGCTTTCGAGAGCTCGAACAATGGTCTCTTGCGCGTTGAAACATGTTAGTCCGATGGTGATCAGCGGAGGGGTCACTGTTTGGTTTGACATAGGAGCGCATTCCTCGTGCTTGATCAAGCTTTGTAGGCATCGTTTTCGAGGTTTCTGCGAAAACGATGCAGTGTGGATGCGCCACCGACGCGGGGAGAAGCCATGCGAAGCCGGTGTGCAGTTCGTAGCGGATAACGGAAAGCCAGCGGCAGTAAGCCACGCAGGAATGCTATGCGCCCGCCCTCCTGCATTCGGAATTTTAATTTCAGCCATTCGACGGCAAAATTATAGCTACCGTTCTCATCAATGAAAGCGCGCTGCTTTTCGAGAACTTTGAGCATGTTGTTACATTCCGAGGCAAAGCTTTTGTCCCAACCGGGCGTCATGTATTGGGTGACCAAAGGCTCGGCTATTCCTAAAAAGTGTGCGCCGGCCAGTGCTAATCTGATGTTTAAATCGGTATCCTCGCTGCGCCGCAACCCATCGTCGAAACCGCCGATGCTGACGTAGGTGGATCGCCGGGCCATTTGGCTGCAGGTTGCGCAAGCACCATAGGCATGATCAACCGCTTCGCCCAATAGGATGCGGCGAGCCACGGCCGGTCCATGAGCGGCTATACCATCTATACGCGTGTCTCCAAGCGCGGCCTCCACATGTTCTGATCCGTCGGGAAAAATCTGCCTCCTAGCGGTATGACAGATTACGGGAGCGCCGTCGGATAAGGCAGCTTCATAAGCCAAGATTGTCTGAAGTTGGCTGCGCACCCGTATCGGGGCGCTTTCGTCGTCGTCATCGAAGAAGGTAACAAAACTACCCTGTGCTTCAGCCAGTATACGGTTGCGCGCTTGCGCGACACCCCCGTTTCTTGCTTGTCGGAAAATCTTTAATACGGGGATTTCCTCTGCAGCTTTCTGCAATACAGCGAAAGTGTTGTCGGTCGAGCAATCATCCACCGCGATTATTTCGAAATCGGACCAATCCTGGGCTTGAGCGGATTTTACCGCCCGCATCACTGTCTCTGCGGCGTTATATGCGGTGATCCCGATTGTGACGCGTGGTGTGTTCGCAGTCATATGGTACTCCCATCTGCACCTAGGACCTGAACCCAGCGATCATATATGGCTTCGGGCTCGAAAACAGCCATAGCTTGGCGCGCTGCCTGGCCTCTCTTGGTCAATTCGGTCGGATTGGATAGGGCCAAATCGAGGCAATTAGCGAGCGATGTCACTGGCTCCCCCCTTTCTTCGGCAATCCAGCCACCCGCTTGTCGCACAAGTTCAGCTACTCCTTCGCTTTCGGCAAAGCCGACGGCCGGCAATCCATGGCTCATCGCTTCGGCCAGTGCATTGGGAAACCCCTCCCAAGCCGACGGCATGGCGTAAAGATGTGCGCTTAGATATAGCTTCTCGATCTCTCGGGTGGTTGGCATGATGCGTATACGGTCGGCTAGTCCCCTCGAAATAATAAATTTTTCTAACGTGCTACGGGCGGGCCCGTCTCCCACTAACACTAGATCCCAGTCCGAGTGACGGTCGGCATTCCGCGCAAATGCCTCAATCAGTAAGTGTGGGCGCTTCTGGACCGGATCCAACCGGCCCACCGCAAGCAGCACGCGTCGGCCTTCGGCGTTGATTTCCGAAGGCGTAGCGTAAACAGAAACTGGTCGAACCGGGTTTGGGATTACTTCGATACGCTTCCGCAGCCCTTCAGGATATCCATCCCTGAATTCCGGGCTCTGCACGAGGATATGATCGGCCAATCGTAGCAACGAAAAGTTGATGCGACGTCTGCGTGGCGAATACAGCCTCCAATACATCGACGGGCCGTTGCGTTCGGCGGCAAAGATCCGACATCCGGCCAGCTTCGCACTCGCAAACACGGTCATGTCGCCGGACATGACAAAACCGATCAATGTAACTATTCTGTGGCGCCGCAGTAGCTGCGCTAACGCCCGGGTCCTTCGCAATTTGTCGAGCACGCCCGAAGAGAATCCCAACCGGTGCCAGCGCACAGCCGAATTTAAAGGATAGAAAGTTCTTGCTTCGGGACCATCCCAGCTGACAACATGGACCACAAACCCCCGCTGCACGAGAGCGTTCGCCAATTGACATAGCATACGTTCTGCACCGCCACCTTGGCGGTCCAAGCGCTGGAAGTAGAGGGCTATTGGGCCGATTTTCTTCGTTTCGGTCACGCGCGCGCCCTTCCTTTACGTACTACATGTTTGATGCGGCGCAGCACCGTATGCAACGGTGTTACTTTGTTCCGAAGGAACGATTTCGTCCGAAGCTTCCAAATCAACCGACGGTACTTCGGTTTGGCGAAGGCACTGTGGAATTCTGCCAAAGCGTGCTGAATATCCTCTTCGGGGATCTTTGGTTCCTGCGGTGTCCGAGGCAGATTCAGTTCTTGTCCGCGGCTCAGATACCGAGCGTTGACGTGGGCGTTTTCCCGCTTCGCAATCTCCGCCAAATCTACAAGAACAGCTGGATCAAGACTATAGCGGCGATTCTTCGAACGGCGGGTGGACAGGCTATCCAAGCACGCAATCGTCGCTCGTTCGACATCTTTGTGCTTTATATCTTGATTGAGGATTTTTTTAACTTCTACAAATTCGGCGGACAACGAGAGGTTCGTCTCACTTGCTGGAATGGAGAAATCCATACCATTTGGATGGATACCAGCGCGCTTAATAAAATCCTGGGTGGCATCGGCGTTGTGGAGGTTCTCACGGTTATAACAGGCGACTTGAATGGCTTCTGGCCCAAATGTCTCGGACCAACAATCCAGGAGCTTACCATATCGAAGCAAGGGCCGAACCATTTCGAAATACTGCCGATCATTCTGGTAGACGTTCTTGTGATCATGTAGCAACTGAAAGCGGATCGTATGTGCAACTGAACTGCTTAGCCAGTCCTGCTGGTTGCGCAAGTAGAGGATAATCTGAAAAGTGTCACAGAAGTTAAGACGAAGCTTCAGTTCCGCCAGTTTCTTTCGGTACGCGTCAAAATAGACCGTCTCGTCGGTGACATTCCAGACACGTGGCTCGCCCCCGAAGAAGTGCTCCGCACTCAGAACAAGGCACTCCACTCCGCGCGCATGCACGGCGTTGCGGATTTGCTTGAAATAGGCATCGGCGCTTAGGTAGGGATATACCTTTCTTCCGGTCAACGAGTCCGCAATAGAATTATGCTGTACCATTTCAAGATAGACCCCACCTACGGTAATATCGGGGTATAAGACGCCTTGCTTCAATAAAGCACTGCGGTTTTCGGCAAGAAAAGTCTGAATCGCGGAGGTGCCGGTTTTGGATTGACCGATATGCAAGATAGCCTTCATCCGTTCAAGTCTTTCCGAGAAAGTTGTATTACCGATAGCCTACCGAGAAAATATTTCCCTGCGGCGCAGACTCCTAGGGAGAATTGAACTAAGCAAAAGGTCATGCACGTGGTTAATTTTGGTGGATCGAATATAACGTCTAAGATGTTAATGGGATTCCCTAAAACATGGCTGAAATCTTCGACAATCGAAGTCGTAGAAGGCTTTACCATATACAAAAATGATATTGAGGAAATGAAAGGATTTGATAAAGTCACTTCAATCCCGGGCTGGGGAGAGTTGTCACATACCGGAATATAGATCATATTATTAATCCGCTTGGCCTGTCACTCGTCGAAAGATTCGGCTTTTGCCCAGAATTTTCCCGGCGAGCTTGCGTGGAGCAGCGGCCATGGCGAGCAGCACAAAACCGCGCATCTTCATCCGTTCGCCGCGGGCGTAGTGAAAGCGGACGCGCGCCATCGCACGGGATGCCTGATAGAGGCTTCGCTGCTTCAGGTATTCCCGGTGTTTTTCGCGTAGCTGCAAGGCGTACTTCAGCGGAGTGCGCCCCGATTTCTCATTGCCGACCCCGTGGGTCTTGAACTGCGTCACAAGTGAGTCATCGACGGCAATAAAATGAGCATCCTTCTCCGAGGCCCGGATTGCCATATCCCATTCAGCCATGCGTCGAAAATTTTCATCAAAACCATCGATGTCCAGAAGGTTTTCACGGCGTGTCATTAAAGTGCAACTGCCGAACTGGCCCCAAACAAAGGGCTCTTCCTCCGTGAGCAGAAGCAGAAAATCCACCACGGGCAGGCCATGCGGTTCCGGAGCTTTGCGCCCGATCGCACGTGTCAACTCGGCAGGTCGATCTTCCCCGATGGCCACAACATCGCGGTTTGTATAGCAATAGATCGGTTTGCCAGGATGTGCCTTCTCATGGATGCTTATGCGTTCGAATTGTCGGCGCAGACGTTGTGGTTGACTAAAATCGTCATCGTCGAAATAGGCGATAAAGGTTCCGCTTGCCGCACGCAGCAACGTGTTCAGAGCGCCAGGGTAGCCCCTGTTTGTCTCATGCGGAATGAACCGGATGCGTTGGTCCTTCTCGGCCAGCGCCTCGATCACGCTGCGGGAATTATCCGAGGATGCATCATCGACAACCAAAATCTCCACATTCGGCCAATCTTGAGCCTGAGCTGACCGAATGGCACGCTCGATCGTGTCCTCAGCATTGTAGCAAGTGATCCCGATCGAAATCGATGTCAAGGCTTCCGTGGCCTGGGTCATGGCGACATTCCCTTCTCAGTTCTCAAATTGATTTCGGTTTGGATACGAGCATATGTTCGGCAAGACGCATTGACAGGGCTGAGATCGTCAGGAACGGGTTAGCATTTCCATATGTAGTAAAGACTGAAGGGCCGGCTACGTAGAGGTTCGGACTACCGAAAACTCTGCAATCGGGATCGACAACACCGTGTGTCGGATCATCACTCATCCGCGTGGTGCCAAGATAGTGGGAATGGATCGCTGTCAGTGGCCATTCCTCTAGCCCCTTGAGGCCGTCATAATTCAGATTTCCGATACCGCTGCGTCTGCATTCCCGGCCCAAGATCTCCAGAAAATCGAGAACAGACTGCCGGTCCCGCTTGGAGAAACGCCAGAAAATATCGAGCTTGCGCATACCACGCGCATCGGTTGCCTGCGACAAGCTCACGCGGTTGTCGAAGTCTGGATACTGGTCGAGAAAGGCGCGGACCATCAATGTTCGGGCAAGCGGCTGCAGCCGAGCCACCCGCCCGATCCGGTTGAAGGCCCAAAGACCGAGCCCGGACAGGAAGCGCTGGCTGATTTGGCTGCGATCGATGAAATTCGACGAGAAGGCCTCACGTTTCTTGACCATTTCGAACGCGCGGCTGGCCTGGAGTTCAGAGAAGGGCGAGAACTGGACGTAGTGGTTGAGCAAATTCCGTTGGGTCTGGAACTTGCGGCTTAGGGCAACACCGATCCGGGTCAGGCTGTCGCCGACATGGTGGTCTGAGAACAAAGGATTGCGTGGCGACGATGGTCGACACAGACGCAGTACCGCGACATTGGCCTTCGGATGAGTCGACAGATAGCGGCCCACCAAGTCATGCGCATTGCCCAGCCCGGCGGGATGAGTATCGGTAGAGTTCAGCAGCAAACGCGGCGTCTCCAGGCCGCCGGCCGCGATTACGAACTGATCCGCCTCGACCCTGTGACAGATCTTGCCAGGACCCTTTAGAAGCGCGGCCTTTACATGGCCGGAGGAATCGCTCTCCAGTTGATCAACCGGGGCGTCAACTAAGATACGCAACCGTCCTGCGCAAGCTGGGAACTCTTCGGCGATGTAATTGGCGATATTGAAGGGCGGGTCGGACCAGACGAACGGTTTAGGCGCAAGAAGTCCCTCCGAGAAAGCCTTTTCAAAGCGCGCGTTGCCGCCTGAGCGATCCGCGTCCAGCGCGGTCTCAGCAATGCCGATCATGTTTAAGCTGCGCCTGTAATAGGGCAATAGAGACTCATGGGAAAGTGGCCAAGTAATTTCGTCAACCCATTCCCGATGGTCAAAATCCACCGGGTCAAGGGGTGCCACGCGTCCAGCCCACAGATTGGATGAGCCACCAAGCTGGAAAGCCCGCCCCAAGCCGAGATCGGCCTCACCGATGACATCGACGCTTTCTAGCGTGTCGCCGTCCCGCGCGGCCTTCTCGCCGCCCGCCTCCAGTAAGATCACTGAGCGACCGGCCTTCGACAGCTCGACCGCAAGAATGCCCCCAGCGGGTCCGGAACCAACGATGCATACATCCGCCTGGAGTTCTGTATCCGGTGGGATCTCGGCAAGTTTGATCAGGCTGTTGCTATCGATTTTAGTGCTCATCGTTTTTCGCAATGACAGTGCAGGGAACAGGCCGCATCAGGACGTTCCCTTTGTCATCTCCTGCTCTCCAAGATAAATTTTCGAGATGAAGTAGTGGACACTCAAGGACATGACCAGTCGGTAGATGAGGGTCGAGGCCACGGCCCCTGCCAATCCGTAGAAGGGGATAAGCAATGCGGCGGAGCCGACCCTGACAATGTTGGATGCGATCGTGATGCCACGCACGCTGCGCGTATCCAAGCGTGAAATTATGAAGCCGAACTTGAAGGTTCCATATGCCCCAACCCCTGCTGAGATCAGCAGAACCTGGCAGTAAATGACAATGTCGGCATATATATCGGTAAAAAGCCATGGGATAAGCCACGGGATGATCAACAGCGCCACAGCGATCAGCACGACAAGAATACCCAAGACAAGCATGTTCAACTTGCGGTTCAGCGACCGCGTCAGCGTCTTGCGTTTCGACATCTCCGGAACCAGAACGTTGCGGATCTGCTGCAGATTGTCCTTCAGCATTTCGGGGAGACGTCGGGCAACGGCGTAGCCAGCAAGCGCCTCGGGCGACAGCGCTGCAAAGATGATGAACCGGTCGGCGACATTGCCCGCCACATTGAACAGGTCGTAGAAACTTGTCTTGAAACCATAGGACAGGGCCGCCGTCTCCGGTTCGGCCTCTGGCGGTACCAGCTTGATGGATTTGCGGTGCATGATCACGTTCTGCACCGCCTGCACGGCAAGAAATACGAGGCAGGCAGGAACGATCGTGTGCGGCGCAACCAGCACCACGAGCATGAGCAGCACCGAGGTGGAAAGTGCCGTGAGGCTCTGGGTCAGGGCTGAACGACGAAATTGCTGCTTGGCCATCAGATAGGCCTGCCACGTCAGCAACCCCCGCGCGAAGGGAAAGAGCAGCGCGGCCAAGGCCAGCGCCAGGGCGATTTCTCCGTTGCCGCCGCGCCCAAGATATACTGCGTAGAATAAGGCAAAGGCGGAGCCTATGCAGGCGCCCAAAAAGGACATGCGCGTTGCCGCTCGGTAGGTGCCGTCATGGCCGCGCGCCACCGATTGGGTGATGACCGATTTCATACCCGATAGAGAACTCACCCCGAGAAAGCCGATCGCGGCAAAGACGAGTTGGTAATTTCCGTATTGTGTTCGGTCGAACACCCGTACGACCACCAGCATTGCCAGAATCGCAGTCGCCTGGCGGAAAATCACGAGCCCCACCTGCCAGGACAAGCCGCTGAGCAGATGCCGGTATCGCGACATCATCGCGTTCATTCCGACGCGCCTCCGCGTTTCTTGACGACCCGGGCCGGTATGCCTACGGCTATCGAATTTGGCGGCAGCGAGCGATTGACCACGCTGCCCGCCCCTACAACCGAGCCTTTCCCGATGGTGACACCGTCGAGAATGCGAACACCTGTGCCGATCCAGACATCGTCTTCGATCACCACTCCTTCGGCTCTGTTACCCTGTTCGATAACAGGTGTGTCCTTGTCCTCAAAATTATGATTGAACGCGATGATCGAGCAATGGGCAGCAATGCGGACCTTATCGCCGATTGTCACCCCACCATAGCCAAGAATCACGCAGAACGGATTGATCGAACTGCCGCGCCCGATGCGGATGAACCCGCCTCGCGTTCCAAGCTGAGCATAGCTCTTGATGCGGCTGTTCTCGCCGATCTCGACCAGCCAATCGCCAGAGGTGGTCGGAGACAGATCAATCCGCGCCTTGGGCTCCACCACCGCGCCCGGCGCGAGGCGAACTTGCCCTATGAGGCGGTATTTCAGCTTTATCGAAGCAAACGTGACCTTCCGCCACTTGCCCGACAACTTCCGCACGATCTTGTTTGTCGTCGTCACCATGGCCTAACCTCCGGTCTCAACTCTAAGGTTACTTCACCACACAAGCTTGGATGTTCGACGGCAGCATTGAATCCGTCGTGCTGCTCTCGTTGGAGAACTGGACCGTGTCGTACTGCCGGGTGACGAAGATATCAAAGAAGCGCATGGAGTGGGCCAGAAGCTCTAGCGGCGCGCGGACCAGTGGAAAAATCTCGCATTGTAGCAGGATACGCTGCATCAGAATTCCGATTGTTTCGAAAGGTTGCGACGCTCCGCGCAGCATCTCGAAATGATCCCATTCCCGAAACAGGAGCCGGAAACCGTATGGCGTGAAATGAAAGAAGTTGTCGGGGCATTCGTGGAACGAAAATACGGCGCTGGCCGAGATCACCAGCCGTCCGCCCGGTTTCAGGATGCGATGCATATCGGCAATGATGCGGTCCGGGTCCGGAATATGCTCCAAAAGACCGGTACACAGAACAACATCGTAACTCTCGTCGGCGATTTTGGAGAGCTCCCGATAATGCAAATCGACATGCATGTCAGCCGGGACGTCCTTACGCTTTGTCACCGTGTAGGCATTGGGAAAATGCGACTTGTACTCCACGTCCTCCGAATGGATGACCAAAGTCATGTCAGTCGTGGCAAACTCCCGGCAGAGCCGGTCGAGGTTGCGGGTGGACAGTTTCCCGTTGAACAGCTTGTAGCGGTAGAGCTTGTTTCGAAGCTTCTCGCCGAAGCTGCGCTGCTTAACCGTTGTGCTTTCTGTCTGTATCATTGGCATTCGCCCTCGAAATAGGATTTCTATTGAATGTCGCGGGTTGGTTCTCGCCTTGAAACGCGATCAATGTCATATGCCTACGGGTGGCTTGCACGCTACGGCGTGCCGCGGCGTCCGACGCTTTCATCGACTTCGAAGCCGGCCTACACGGCAACTTCCAAACTGTAGACATTTTTCAGCTCCGCCATGCGGGAAGCGTTCATGCCAGCAGCCGGCCTCTCGAGACCCACCACGCGGAACTCGTTCCATTCGGTCAGGATCATCAGCGCAAGACAACCGACTCGCGGCCACTTTGCGCTCCATCACCGCATCGAGACCTGGCTCGTAGATCGGCATCTTGCCGCGATTAAACATCTCGATCTTGGCAGGGCTATTGTCCACGCAGACACCCCCATGCCCGAAATTCGAGAAACACACTCCCGAGACAAGACCAACGTAGCCGGTCCCTATCATCGCAATTTTCATAGTGCCCTCAAATTTACTTGGATCGATGTCAGCCATGTGTCTTACCTGACTAACGGTGTCAATGCGACCATGACGCCTTCTGGATAGCTTTTCAGTTTCGGTGCTGTTTTGTTGGGCATTTGTTGAAAAATGAGCATCCAAGAATCTTTGGTAGCTATAGCCGACCGCTATACCCATTCAGGTTTACTAACTCAACTACTGGTCCCAAGGGGTGAAGTGACTTCGCTTCAGGGCGTACTTGGCGACGACATTCAGCGACCTGCTCACCTAATAGATATCAAGCCACAGTAACATCACCATGAACTGATGCGCCTGGCCGTGGCGTAGCGCTGAGCCGTCACACCGTAGCAATCGTTCAAGTAGGGCAGCTCTTCATCAACGTAGGAATTGCGCTTGATATCGCGATAGATCGTCGAGCGGTGCCTGCCGAATGCAGCGGCGATCTTGCTCACCGGCACGTTCGCAGCCAGCAAATCCTCGATCAGGCGCCGTTCGCGCAAATCCAACTCCGCGTGGGCCATCGTCCGTTCTCCTGGCTTGCCAGCAAGATAGGGGATTTGTCGCAAGCCAGTTTAGAATGTGTCCTTGCGCCAGCTCAAAATCTGATAGTGAAGTTTATGTTATAATGTTATCGTGTCGCGCGGGGGTGGGGGGTGGAAATTCTATGGCGGCGTAATCTCTGGGCGACTTGACCCCACCCAACTGGCGGCTGCAACCGCCCGGGAGACTAAGCCATGACCGGGAATACAGACACCGGCACGCCTGCTCAACTAAAAGCGGCTACGATCCGATTGAGGATCGTCTGCGCCATGATCGAGGCGCTGTTCGAAGAGAAACTCGAGGCTTTCATCGGGCGCCAGCGGTATAGCCGGGAAGGTGCGACGAGATTGGGCTACCGCTATGGGCTTCGTGACCGCCAACCCACCAGCACGATTGGCACCGAGACAGTGCGTGTGCCGCGCACCCGTATCGAAGATGAAGCCGGCAAGATCACCGAATGACGCTCCAAGGCGTTGCCACGCTACCAGCGATTGACGAAGAAGGTTAAGGCGTTCTGGCAAGGGCGTGGTCAGCCGGGCCTGGCGCAAGGTGAAGGTCGACCGGAATGCCCGGGTAGCGCTCGCAGCCTGGCCGAGGAGGACATCGTCCGGTTGATCCGCAACGGCACGGTGATGAAGACCGGGCTTGACCGAAAAGCCGCGAACATCTCGGTGCTGGTCGCGATCGGTGTACGCCGGGACGGGCAGAAGCTCCTGCTGTCCATCAAGAACATGGGTTGGAAGACCCTCTCCCTGCCTATCGTGCCGATCATCCTTGACTTCGCCGCCTGACGGGACGCACCTTCATACATTTGGAGCACGCCGCCAAAGAACTACTACCACATTCGCGACACGACCGTATATTTCCTCCACCCATCACTGTGATGAAGGTCACAGAAACTCGCGGAATTCGTTAATCAACCGCAAGTCCACTCTAGCAGACTAATCGCTACCCCAGAAAACTGCGCGAGCAAGCTAACTAAGCATGTTTTCACGGCTATTCATCAGAAGTGTGCTCATTTTTTCGCCTTCATTCACCGAAAACCACCAAATCGTTTCAAAAATCATCCGGTCAACCCCTTGCCATGCTGCGCCGCAGTGTTAGGGGTAACGAATACTAAAATGATCGATTCACAACCACGGGGGTTATCGTGTTCGATTCCGACAGTGCGGCCGCTGCCATTACGCAGCATGATCTGGCCGAAAAAACCTTCGAGCTTCCTGAACACAACACTGCGTTCCACGCGTCCAAGCGCTTGTTCGACATCGGTTTCAGCTTGGCTCTGCTTCCGTTTGTCGTGCTGACGGTTCTTTGCCTGCTTGTGCTCAATCCGCTGCTGAATCGTGGACCCTTGTTCTACGTCCAGCCACGCATGGGGCGTAACTGCCGCGCGTTCCCCGCGTTAAAATTCCGGACAATGCAGCCCGCATCCAAGATCACACGCAGCGCGGATGACCCACTTGAAATAGATCGCATCACTACGCTTGGATATTTCCTTCGCAAGACACGGCTTGACGAACTACCGCAGGTAATTAATGTGTTACGCGGAGACATGAGCCTCATCGGGCCGAGGCCGGATTATTTTCACCATGCGCGTCACTACCTGCGCGTAATCCCCGGTTACCGTGCCCGCCATGCTGTTCGCCCTGGCATCAGTGGTCTGGCACAAACCCAGTTGGGTTATGCGGCCGGTGTAGACGCGACGTCAGCAAAAGTGCGGGCGGACCTCTACTATATCCAGAACGCGGGTTTCAAACTCGAAGCTTGGCTGTTTTGGCGAACCTTGGTCGTTGTCTTCCGTCGGTACGGTGCCTGACCCCATTGTGCGTTGCCGGCCTTGGGAAATTGTGACAAGACGGCTTCACGAGTAACCGGAAGACAGTGCGACCATGCTAGAAAAGACTCAAGGCGGTTTTCGCCCGGGAAATCGGTTTGCCCCGTCGGCGCAAACTCAGGTTATACAAGGCCCTGGCGAAGACGATATCAACCTACTGGGTCTTCTTAGCACCTTATGGCGCGGTAAGTGGACTATAGTGGCCTGCGCGACCTTGCTGATGATGGCCGGCGCGTATTACGCTTTTGCAGTTGCTGTTCCTAAGTATCAAGCTTCGACTCAACTGGCCTTGGAAATTCGAAACGAAAACGTTGTCGATCTTGACAGCGTAGTATCGGGAGTTTCAACCGAGATCAGCGCGATCAACACCGAGTTAGAGGTTATCCGTTCCAGTGGCCTGCTTGCCAAGCTGGTAGATGAATTAGATCTGACTTCGGATCCGGAATTCAATTCCGCGCTCGTGCCGAAAGCCAAGTATTCGATCAGCGCACTGAAGGCCGCGATCCGAGACTTTGTGGCACCTGCCCCTGCAGTGAACGAACCACCGCTTGTCGATAACGACACAGACCCGCCGGAACTCACCCGTGCTATCGCAGCCGTACGTGGAGCAATAACTGCATCTAATCAGCGCAATACCTACATTTTTAATATTAGCGTTACCACTGAAACGCCCCGCAAGTCCGCGCTGATCGCCAATACCCTCGCCAAACTTTATATTCAGGACCAGATCAACGTAAAATTCCAGGCAACTGAAAACGCAGTTGCCTGGCTTTCCGAACGAGTCATCGAGCTAGAAGCTGAACTGGAAGAACGCGAGAATGCAATTAAGGAGCTTCGCGCCGAAACCGACGTTGTCAATGCCGAAGAGCTACAAGCATTGAACCAACAGGCCAAGGATGTTCGCGATCGCTTGATAGAAACGCGGATGACCGTTGCTCTTCTCACCGCGCGCGTTGAAGAATTGAAGGTTCTCCAACAAAGCGACGACTTGTCAGCAATGGCCGCTGCCGTAGAAGACGCGACCTTGGATCGCCTAATTGTGGGGGCAGCGTCAGATCGTGCAACGCGCGCACTATTCGATGAGCGTTTTGGCCAATTGATCAATCGGGAAGAAAATGCACTGGGCCGTGCGGTGCAACAAGTCGCAGCACTGGAAGCCTCATTCACACGTCTTGAAGAGCAAATCGAACAGCAATCCAAAGATTTGGTACGCTTGCAACAGTTGGAGCGGGAGACGGAAGCGACCCGCACTCTTTATGAAACATTCCTCACTCGTCTAAAAGAAACCACAGTGCAACGAGGGCTTCAACAGGCCGACAGCCGCGTTTTATCCAAAGCTACACCCGGAAGCTACGTCGAGCCAAAAAAATCTCTTATTCTTGCTCTTTGTATGATTTTGGGAGCGATGATAGGCGCTGGTATCATTATTGCACGCCAACTGCTGCATTCTGGCTTTCGAACACCCGAAGACCTTGAGGTTGCCACTGACCACGCGGTCTTTGGGCAGATTCCCAAAATGCCAATTCGCAAGCGCTATGGTCTCATATCGTACCTCAATGACAAACCAACGTCAGCAGCATCTGAAGCGGTCCGCAATCTCCGTACGTCTGTATTGCTATCGGATATTGATCACAGTCCCCAGATTATCATGTCAACCTCAGCCCTCCCCGGAGAAGGCAAAACGACTCAGTCGATTTCCCTTGCTCACAACCTCGGTGGCCTGGGTAAAAGGGTTCTCCTAATCGAAGGCGATATTCGACGCCGGACTTTCGCGGAGTATTTTGACTTCGGAGAAAGCGCCGGCGGGCTCGTCACCGCGCTAACAAGCAAAAAACCACTTTCGGAGCTAGTCGTCCGTGCGCCAGGTATGGATGTCGACGTCCTGCGTGGCGAAAAGGCCAGCATCAACGCGGCCGACCTCTTCTCATCTGATCGGTTCCGTGAGTTCTTGCAGGAGCTGCGCGAAGTCTATGATTACATTGTGATCGACACTCCACCGGTTCTTGTGGTTCCCGATGCCCGCGTAATCGGCCAGTTTGTCGACACGATCATCTTTTCCGTCGCTTGGGATCGAACCAGTAAGGTTCAGGTCGCCGATGCCCTGCGTCAGTTTGAATCTGTCGGCATCCGCGTCCACGGACTAGTGTTAGCCCAAATCGATCCCAAAGGGATGAAGCGTTACGGTTATGGCGGCAAATACGGTGCGTACTCTGCTTACGGGAAGGGCTACTATGACGCCGGATGAGTTTTTTGCCCTCATTCTATTCACCCGGGATGGAAGTTCAGTTCATTGTGTTGAGGCAGAAGCGCGGCTGTTGATTGTCACTGAGAACTGCCCCGGTATTTTCACCGAGATTTGAGCCACTCTCAGTTATGCGTCGTAGTCTATGTGGACCTGTCGCGGAATTGTGCCGCTCCTTTGAACACGTATCGTGTCGCAAAGGAGAACAGACATGGCATCAAGACCGAGCCCGGAGTTCCGCGCAGAAGCGGTTCGGGTCGCATTGACGAGCGGGCTTTCCCGCAAGCAGGTTGCCGCTGACTTCGGTGTTGGCTTTTCAACGCTGAGCCGGTGGATCCAGCAGGAACGCAAGAACCCCGAGAAGCCGACAGCGCAATCCGACCTTGAGCGCGAGGTCGCAGAACTGCGCAGAGAGAACCGGCAGCTCCGGGAGGAGAGGGACGTTCTAAAAAACCGTTCCGGGCCGTTGCCCGCCTGTGCGCGGTAGGAACAGCTTGTGCTATGCTGCGACTGAAGGGCAGTTGCCGATGGCTTATTGGTGGGCTGGGCCCCGTTAAAAAACGTGGCACATGGGCTGATGCGCACTTGAGAGTGGTGACGCCGCCATCGCGGTGATCCCGGTTAGGAAGATGACGAACTTGCATGGCCCACGCCCTTCGAATTGAACGGAGGAGATGCCATGACAAAGTCCAAGACCGGCGGCCACCCGGATTTGAAGATGGTCAACCCCAATGCGGCTGCGATCGACATCGGCTCGACCATGCACATGGCGGCTGTGAACCCTGACGCAGATATTATGCCAGTGCGCGCCTTTGGGACTTTCACTCAGGATTTGCACGACCTTGCCGACTGGTTCCGGTCCTGCAATGTCACCAGCGTGGCCATGGAATCGACCGGCGTTTACTGGATCCCGGCCTTCGAGATCCTGGAAGCGCATGGCTTCGAGGTCATCCTTGTGAATGCCCGCTACGCCAAGAACGTGCCAGGCCGCAAAACCGATGTGAGCGACGCGGGATGGCTGCGCCAACTGCATTCCTACGGCCTGCTCCGCGGCAGTTTCCGCCCTGAGGCGGAGATCGCCACCCTGCGCGCCTACATGCGGCAACGGGAACGGCTCACCGAGTATGCCGCCGCTCACATCCAGCACATGCAGAAGGCGTTGATGGAGATGAACCTTCAACTGCATCATGTCGTCTCCGACATCACGGGCGCGACGGGCATGCGGATCATCCGTGCCATTGTCGCTGGCGAGCGTGATCCGGAGGTTCTTGCCGCGTTCCGGGATATTCGCTGCAAATCCTCGATAGAGACGATCAAGGCCGCGCTGGTCGGCAACGACCGTGAGGAGCATGTCTTTGCCCTGACACAGTCGCTTGAGCTTTATGATTTTTACAAAGCGCAGATCGAGGCGTGCGACCGAAGGCTGGAGGCGGCGGTTGGGGCACTGACGGTCCGAGCTGACGATGATCTGGCTCCGCTGCCCAAGGCGCGGATCAAAGGCAAGCAGCACAATGCGCCATCCTTCGATGTGCGTGCCGGAGACTGTCCGGAATTCTGTGCCCCGGCGCGTTGATTACGCCATTGGGAACCGAT
>ERZ1699650.147-NODE-147-length-22285-cov-16.038911_pt1 | contig 22285 bp, 25 predicted proteins | sample MGYA00581512_ERZ1699650 | MGnify/ENA primary metagenome ERZ1699650 (study PRJEB42348, sample SAMEA6618698) | metagenome | isolation source: Polyester-degrading enrichment culture growing on monomer terephthalic acid, Te | collected 2019-05-17 ... | reverse complement strand
CAAGGCTGCCCGCGTCAGGTCAGCATCATCGTGGTGGTCTGAAGGTTCTTCGCCAATGTTGAATATTACCTGATCCAGGAGAGCAAGGGCACTGCGAGGGCCCAGTCGTCGGCCGGTCTCGAGGATCTGGCGCAGCGACAGGCCGGGTCGAGTTCCATGCTCGTACTTTTGGCCAGGTGGCAGGCTGTTCGCCTGTCCTGCGCCACTGGTGCCAAACCGGTCAGGGCCGCAGCTTCTTCGCCGGTGAGAGCGCCGAGTTCGGGAAGTTCGGTGATCAGCGTTGAGCTGGCGACTGGTCCGATGCCGGGAACGGAACGAAGGATCCGCGCGGTGTCCGCGAGATGCCTGTAGCGCCCCAAAAGCTCTGAAATTCTGCTTTCCAACTCGGTGATCGCAACATCCAACCTCTCCTTCAACTCCACATCGATATCCTCGAACAGCTCTGCCGTTCCCGATTTCCGATGCGCCCGGATCTGCGCCAGAAGCCGCTTTCGCATCTCGACCACCTGTGCCCGTCTGGTGGTCACATTTTCAGGGGGTGCGCAGCGCGAGTCAGTCGCTCGGCCGGGTTTTCTTGGCTGGATGAAACAACAGTTTTCCCTGCACTGCCAGTGGTTTCGCGCAGTTCGTGAGAGTAGAATAATGGCACCCATGAGCCGCGAGGGCGGCATAGGCGACGGGAAGGGCAGGAAAGTGGCATTTCAAGATGAAGCTCACGAGGCGTCTTTTCGTGAGCGGTCACGTCTGACGGCTCGGGGCGGGCCATTTGCCGCCGTATGTGGCGCACGCACGCGCACTGGCAGTGCGTGCCAGAAACCCCCAATCCGCGAGGGTAGCGGCTCGCCCGCATGTGAAGTAATCACCCCTATTTGGGGTCTGCTCCGGCTCAGTGCAAAATCCTACGCTAAGAAATATTTTTCCCTGACGCTGGCACCCTTTGCGGAATTTACATTTAGACATGAGCTGAGATGCACGACTTCGCTATCTGAGAGCCTATTTTACATCCGTTTCACAAACCTGCGTTTGTGAAAGCCGCCATTCGCTGCGCTGCGCATAAAATCACACAGTGCGGACGAAGCTGCCGTTCGCCGCGGCTGCGCCAAGGTCGGCTTTCGAAAACAACTTTGGCAATCAGAGACGGCGGCTTGTCGCCGCAATGAATAACCAGTTCGCAACTGCCGTAGGCGCGGATGGTGATCGCAGGGTCGGATGGCGATCTTTCGGTTGCGGATCTGGCTGGGAAACTTGGGATCGATCGGGCCATCGCGTACCGCATCGTCGCCACTCTGGAGGTCAACGGGTTGGTGTCGCGGGGGGCCAACGGTCGGATCCGACTGGGTGCGGGTGTGGTCAAGTTGGAGAAACAATTCCTGACTCAGTTGCGCCACCTCGCACAAAAGCATCTCGACGCGCTTGCCGCGGAAGCGGATGCGACGAGCTTTCTTTCGGTTGCGGACCCGGCGACCGCACCCACGGACAGGGCAGAGAAACCAATGCCGTTCACCGCCCATGTGGCAGGGCGTCGTGTCGAGATAGACGGGATAGCGTTCAGGTTGCCATTCCCCGCCTTGATCCCGGTGGCGATAGTCCAAGATCACGCGCCCCGGCTCTGACTGAATGTTGATCGAGCCTGTCACCTCGCCGCCGCGCGACCAGGTAATCCGGCGACTGATCCCCGATTTCAGAAGCCCCTCGCGTTTCAACCACCGAATATCGATCGAGCGGTAATCGTCCGTTGTGTCTGCCCCGAACTGCCAGTGCCGCCCGCTACCAATCCCGCCCATGCCTCACCTCAGATTTAGCCGAAATCATTTGGAAACTTGCCCGGTATCGGTTCCCGGCTGCTTTTGCTGTGACAGGGCGATTTTCGTGAATGCCCCAGAGAGGCGCAGAGAGCGCCGCTGAGCGCCCTCCTCGCCTTTGGCACCCATAACCATAGCTCAGCCCCTCATGCCGCTTAGATCGCCGCTCTGGCGCGTTTTCACGGCCTGTTTGAGCGGACGGGCAATGTCGAACCGTTTCTTGAGTGCTGTCGTTCCCCTGATCTGACCCTGTGTCGCGTCATATCTGCCAGACCTTTCGCGGCCACCGAATGCCTGGCCCCTGACCAGCTTGCGGGTGTTAGGAACCAGTTTGCCACGAAACATGCGTTCAGATGGTTCGCCCTTTCCGAGATAGGCGGCCAGGTAGAAACCGGATCGTTCTGGGTGTGTGTCTTTCGCCAAGTGCCATGATCCCCAGACGCTACATGCGAACTCGCCCTCTGTCCGACCCTGCGCCCTGGTGCGGGGTGTGTGGTCTAAGGATTCGCCAAGAAGATCGGAGAGATAAGACGCAATGGCCTTTCGCTTCCCGTGCGGCAGATGAAAGGCGAGGTGCCAGTGCTCGCCCAGCTCTGACGTTGCTTCGCGCACCCAAAGATATTGGAAGCCGCCTCGACACCGCGCGCCAATCCATTTTCTCAGCAATTCGACCAGGTAGGCAATTCGCTCGACGGGCGATTGTGCAAAGAGGGGATTGGCGTTGTCGTGGTGGTAGAGCGACGACCAGCGAACCGTGAGAAGTGTGTTGATTGGCAAGCCGAGAATAGCCGCGCATTTTGCCGCTTCTATGAATTTGGTCTGTGAGCCTATTGGTAAACCGTCCGTGTGCTTTTTTGGCGGCTGAACTGTCCTGGCGATTTCGCTGACCAACGCACCCAGCGGGCGGGCTGCGGCTGCGGGGCTGGATGCCGCCCCTTGCCCGCCCTTGTTCGCTGAAGTGTTGCTGGGTGGGTTCGGGTGGGAACAGTACGGTATAGGTAACGCGCGAGCTATATATATAGCTCGCTTCCGTAACTCGGGCGTTTCAGCCGTTCCGTTTGAACCTGATGCGGTAAATTGCGTGTCCAGTTTCTTAACCTCGATGCGCCCGCCGTTCCTCCCATTTCGACCGGGCGAGATGTTGTTAGTGGATGGTGCTGCCTCTGGTTTCGTTCTCAGCAAGCCATGCCTCAGCCGCTTCCTTTCGGATGCGTTGAATGCCGCCGATGGTGATAACGGCGGGTGTTGCGCCTTGGCGCTTGAGTTTGTGCCAGGTGGATCGGCTAATACCTACGGCCTGACAGAAGTCAGCCACGGTGAGCAGGGGTAATATGTCCATATCTTGTGGTCCATGTGTGAGCAGATACAACTCAGTGTAGCGTTTTGGCAGCTACAGCTCAAGGAACAAAGGTCGAACATGGCCAAAATTATGCAATTACGTAAATCCGCATTTGTGCTGTGATCGTTCTTCTTCTTTTTCTTCTAGAATCTTCTTACTTCGGGGCGCGTAATGCTCTGATCTGAAAACAGAAATCCGCCAAACTCTTAGGAATCGGGCGAGGACGGATTAGTTTTGGGGCGGTTATCCATTAGCTTTGGGGCGGTTATCCATTAGGAATCGGGCGGTTTGTGCTGGACTGAATCCCGCACACGACACCTTGCCTCTGACACGGGTTTAATCTTAGCTTTGAACGAATCGCCAGCTAAGGGAAATGCATTGTCAGAACTGAGCCGCCCCAAAACTAATAATACACGGACGCTCGACGTATCCCCAAACATGGGTGAGATGGTGAAGCCCGCCGAGCTGATCGAGGTAAAGGGCGCGGCAAAGCTGACGCTGGCAGACCGGCGCTTGTTTAACGTGCTGTTGCGTCATGCTTTTGGGCCTGACCTGGCGTCGGAAGGTAGGCGTTTTGAAATTGCCGTTGCCGACCTAAGAGAAGCGCATGAAAGCAACGACCGGCTTGTGCAGTCGATTGAAGCCCTCATGACGACCGTTGTGACGATCCAGCGCCCGGACGGATCAACCGACCGCGTGCAGCTCTTGGGATGGAACAACCTGTCAGACCCCAAGCGAAAGCGCGGCAACCTCAAATACTCGATCCCGCCTGAGCTGGCGTTGTTGCTCAAGGACTCGACCGTTTTTGCAAAGCTGGAAATGGAAGTGTTGCGTGCCTTCACCTCGAAATATGCGCTGGCCCTCTATGAAGCCGTAGCACGCCGCGTGCGGCTCAAGCACATCTTCACCGAACGGTTCAGCATGGACGATTTTCGAGAACTCTTAGGCGTAGAGGCTGACAAGCTGACCACCTATGGCAACCTGAACCAATACGCGATCAAGCCCGCGCTTATGGAAGTGAACGCCCTGTCAGACTTCACCGTGACCGTGGTGCCTCAGAAAACTGGACGGCGCGTAACTGGCGTTATGATCGGCTGGGGTGCGAAGGACATTGAGGGCAGGAAAGCTGCTTATGCTGAATTGCAGCGCCCCCGTGTGGGCCGAAAAGCGCGGATCACTGGGACCGTTGAGGAAATGTTGCCGCCTGAGGTAATCGAGTAGGGCGTAAATCTCCGTTAAATCGATCTTTTTCTCATTAGACCTCTAGAAAAATGCGTCCGATCTACCGACATAGGTGTCAGGCGGGGATGACAATTGCGTCGTATGCCCCTGCCGCCTGTGGCAGGAATCCCCCTGTCGTACCTGTCGCACAAAGTAGATTCCATTCAACCATATTCCTCAACATGACCCCAAGTAGACTATCCGAGTATCCCTCAGCCCCTGTCGCTGATGTCACCCCGGTCGGTTTGATCGAGCTGCAATGAGCGTGCATGTAACTGGCTAGCAACAATTTATAGGTATCATTATGGCACAGCAAACCAAGCCCAAGGAGCAGGAAAAGCAGCTCCGCGAAAACGAAAAGAAGTGGTCGAAGACCTTGATGGAGAGCGGGTTCACCGTTTTTCCAAGTGTTATCCTGGAGCGGCAAAAAGCTCTTGGCCTTACCCCGCTTGAAGTGAATATTCTTCTTTTCCTCTGCACCTTCTGGTGGACGAAAGATGGACGACCACGCCCTGCAATCGGAACTATCGCTGAAGCGGTTGGCCGCAGCCCACGCCATGTCACGCGCGTTATTTCAGGACTAGTCGATCTTGGTCTGATCGAGCGTCACCAACGGAGTTACAAAGAGACTGGCAATCTCACGAACGAATATTCCTTTGACGGCTTGATTAAAGAAGTCATGCCTTATGCCAAGGAGAAGATCGAAGAGCGCGAAGCCAAGGAGGCCGCGAAGAAGGCCAAGACTGCCAAAAAAGGCAAGCCCAAGCTGCGGGTCGTGAAAGACGGCGACTGATCGACCATGCCATACTTCAAGAACAAGAAGATCGGAGGCCAGGTCTTTGGCTTGGCCCATCTCGATCCATTAAGCTTCACTGTCACGTATGACTGCACGGATTACGCTGTCCGTGTCACATTTGAAGACCATGTTTTCACCACTGCCTTCGATCCGGTGCTTCATACGCCCGATTTGATCTATAGTCGGAGGGCAGGAGATTGGCGCGCATTCGATACCGCCCGCTGGCAGCAGTCTCAGGACCTGCCTCAGCTCTTCCGTACAATCGGTGGTCACAGCGTTTACCACTCAAAGGGTCGCAACTTTTTTTTCCTGCGCGGTGCGGCTGGAACTCCGCCTTACGCAGTTTTTTTCGAGGCTACGTTATCTAATCGCAATGACACGGATGTCGCGGTGATTGTCCGATCCGCATACGAGAAAAACAGCATGACACGATGGGCCAGCCCAATCAAATTTCCCAGGCTCATCGACTCGGTTGCACGCGAAACTCATACACCTCTTGGGCCGCCGGCTCAGATCAAGCGCCGCTGAAGACGCTTTCAGAAACGAAAATAGGCCCCGCAGGACCTACTTCGGGAGTTTTCACTCCGGTCGGGATCCTCTTACGCCCCACTGGGGACCGGCAAGGCCGGCAGGTCGCCGTATCGCTGTTACGCTCACCCGATCATAGACGACAAAGTAGACATATACGACAGGGGGGTAGATTTCAAGTTAACATTGCAAACGCGCGTATCTCAGCCGTTTTCAAACGTTAGAATATTCCGAACAGTAGTAGCGTACCACTTGCCGCCCCGCGCGGACTTAATGCCGCGTGCGTTCAGCTCCGCCGCGATCTGGCGAAGGGATGCGCCCCCTGCCCTGATCTGCTCGACCACTGGCAAGACGTTCTCAGCATGAGCAAGCGCCCGCGCCTTATTCACCGCCACGCCCTTGCGTGCCGCCTGACGCTGTTCAGAAGCCCGTTCAGGGATGGACCAGCCCAACTTGACGCCCCGCGCCTTCGCCGCCGCCAGTGCCGCCTTGGTGCGCTCTGAAATTGCGCGGCCCTCTTGTTCTGCGACCGCGGCCATGATGTGCAGCACAAAGCGGTTCGCTTCTGGCATATCCGCCGCCGTGACCTCGACCCCGCTTTCCAGAAGGTTTGCGATGAAGGCGACATTGCGGGCGAGACGGTCCAGTTTGGCAATGAGCAACACGGCCCCTGCCCGCTTCGCCTCTGCCAGCGCCCGCGCCAGCTCCGGGCGATCTGACCGCTTGCCGCTTTCGACCTCGACAAACTCTGCGACGACCTCGCCCCGGCCCAGAACGTGCACTGCCACCGCCGCGCGTTGCGCTTCCAGCCCCAAGCCGCTCTGGCCCTGACGTTCGGTTGATACGCGAAGGTAGGTGACAAAACTAACGGTCATTTAGGTCACCCTTCATTGCCATCTGGGCAGCACCTAGGCAAACTACCGCACCAATACCTAGACCCCAAACATAGTTGCTCTTTGCGAGATGCTCCCAGTATTCTTCTGACAGACCACTCAGCAGCCACCCTGTCCCAAGCGACAAGGAACCAGCAGAAACAGTTCCGGCTATCCATCCGATCAACATCACATATCGGGCCTCATTCTTGCTGGTCGCGGACTTTGAGCCGCTTTCCGTAACTGCGAATGTGATGGCCATTGCTCCCATCACACTAACAAACAGCAAAATCATAATCTGGGCTCCTTCTACCGTATGTATAAAAACTTTACGTCCGTTGTGTCTTTATACAAATGTATGCATTTACGTAATTATGCAAGTGCGTATGTATGAAATTATGCGTTTGCGCCTTCGCGCAGTTATTGTAGAGGTTGCTCATGTCACTACGTAATCTGAACTGGAAAATGGGCACTCTCCGACTTTGGATGGTGCTATCTGCCATTTGGATATTTTTTATGTCGTTTGCTCTCTATGGTGCTTACGACTTTCTAAATCAGGCTCAGAACGAGCTTTCGCAGTATGAAGCTGCTATTAAAAATACTGATGCCGAGGCGGGCTTGCGCGGCGTCCAATTGGTTTCACGTGTTAGCTTTTGGGAAACCCAAATTTTTTGGGGCTGGCTGTCATTCCTCATTCCACTTGCTGTCTTAACGGTTGGATATGCCGTGATCTGGGTTGCCCAAGGTTTTCGGAGTGCAGAGAAATGAAGACAATACTCATAACCGCCCAGAAAGGCGGGGCTGGCAAAACAACGCTGGCCCGCAACCTTTCCGTTGCCGCTGCACAAGACGGCCTCAGGGTGCTTTGCCTTGATCTGGACCCACAAGGCTCACTCAGGGCATGGTGGGAAAGCCGGGAGGCTGACACCCCGGCCATGCTGGCCCGTGACCCAGCACCTCACGCGCTGCGTGCCACACTGGACGCGGCCAAGGCACAATTCGACCTCTGCATAATCGACACACCGCCAGCGGCCCCAGAATGGCTTTCAGAGGCGCTTGGCGCGGCTGACCTGGTGTTGATCCCGGTTCGCCCTTCCCCTGACGATCTGCGAGCGGTAGGCGCGACCATAGCCGCCGTGAACGCCGCAAAGGTGCCTTTCGCCTTTGCCCTGTCACAGACACCGCGTGCGAGGATCACAGAAGAAGCCGCCCGCGTCTTGGCACAACATGGCAGGGTTGCCCCGGTGAATATCGCTCAACGTGTCGCCTATGCTGAAACCGGTGCGACCGGGCAGGGGGTGTCTGAGACAACCGACGACAAGGCGGGGGCAGAGATTGCCGCCGTGTGGGATTACGTGAAAGGGATTCTGAATGGCTAAGAAACCCGTGGCCCTCGATGGCCTGTTGAACACCGAAAGCCGCCCGACCGACACCGGCATACCGCAACGCGGGGCAGGGCAGGGTGCAGCTCAGGACAAGAAACCGGCAAAGCGCCCGGGTGAGAAGCGACTGACGCTCGCCCTCGATGGCGAGACCTACAAGCGCCTCAGGCTTCATGCCGCCGAAACCGACCAGACGCACCAGGCAATACTAGAAGCCGCTCTTGCGGAATACCTTAAACGCGCAAATGCGTAGTTACGTAGAATCTAATCTCATGCGTTTTCTGATACTTGTCTCGCTTCTCATTCTTCCCTCGACTGTTCGCGGCCTTGAGATAAGTGCCGAAGTAAATGATCTTAGGCCGATATTCCCCTTAGGGCTTTCAATCACTTTGACAGGTCCCATCGAGAATGGGGATGCTGATAGGCTTCGTGCTGTGTTGTCTCGATACGATGACCCAGACATGCGCGATATCAGCGTGGAGCTCGATAGTCCTGGCGGTAGCTTAGTGGAAGGCTTGGAGATTGCTGAGGTCCTAAGGTCACGTAGTGAAATCGTGAGCGCCCAAGTGGGATCGTCCGAGCGTCCAAACGCGGAATGTGCCTCCGCGTGTGTTCTGGCATACCTTGGGGCTGACCTTCGCTATCTCGCCGAAAACGGTAGAATTGGGGTTCACCAATTTGGGGACCCCAGTGGAACGGTGGCGGCTGATGCCGCGATAAATATCGCGCAACGCTTCGCTTCCGAGATCGTCAGTCTCCTTGATCGGCAGCGAGTTAGCACTGAGCTGTTCAGTCGGATGTCCAACACCCCGCCGGACCAGATTACTTGGGTTGAGAAAGCGGACCTGACCCGCTGGCGCGTGGTAACCGGCCCAATCTTCGACGAACGCATGGAGTATAAGAACGCTAACGGGAAGGTCGCGCTGCACATGGTACAGGAATCCCTGTACGGGACTAACCAAATGACCCTAATTTGCGGTGACGATCTCGTGGCTTATGCCGTCCTCGAAGAACCCGAACTGGCAATGCTGGGTTGGTTTTCTCTCGTGATCGATGGGGAAGATAACCGGATTTCTGACACGGAACTCTTAAACCGGGACAATGCTCGGACCCGTTTCCTTATGCGGGTGCCAGATCACATTTCGGCCAAAATGATCTCTGCAAAGAGCATTGGCGCTCGCGTTCATACTCCAGGCGGCAATGTCTTTTGGGGCTTCGACCAGACCATTCGTGACTCCAGGGTTCGGGAGATGGCAGAGAGCTGCACCGCGACGACTTCAGGGGCTAGAAGGATGCATATTCTTCCAGCCACGGACCTCATCGGAAATGATCTAACTCAGAACGGGTTTCGCGGAATCAGCTTCCAAGAGTGCCAGAGAATTTGTCTAGACGCCCCAACTTGCCAAGCGGTCTCATACGTTTCCGAGAAACAATGGTGTTGGCCCAAAGGGGCCGCCGGACAGCAAGAGGCTGCCCCTGGCATTATTAGTGCCGTAAAGTAAAGCGTTCTGCTCAAGCAGAAGTGGCGAAGGGCGCTTCCTGCTTCGCCAAGCCGTTCCCCAGTAACGATTTTCCGATTTTAACTCCCCTTCCCGGAAACCGGCCCAGGTTAGCGGCCAAGCCGTTGTCTGGCCGGTGAAAAACACCACCGTGCTTTCCAGCATTCAGGAAAGCGCCCAGACCGAACCGACCCCATTTATCGGGGCGGTTTGGGCGCGGGGCAGGTCGGACAAAACCCGCAGACAAGCGGCATATCCTGCCAATGTCGCACCTTCATTTTAAAACGGGTTATGCCTTGGAAAATCAGTCGGTTTTCGAGCTGACTGGTATGCGAAGAAAGCGCCCTTATTTCCTGCCAACTTCCCACAGTCTCAGACGCGCCCGGGCAAGGAAAGATAAGGGCCGTTGCCTCAATCACGCCGGGCCGAAGGCCGCGAATGAGCACCACGAACGGCTGTGGCGCGAGTTTCAGTCCGGGAAGCTGAGCCCGGCGAATTGGCACCGGCACGAAGCTAAGCGCGCTGCCAACCGGCTGCACGACAAGTGGAAGAAAGACCCGTGGCTGCCCGGATGGACCATAGACCTTGGCCAGGCAGAGGGCGAAATGACGGACTCGCTCCGAGATTTCGGGGTGGACGGAGATCGGCTGGCCCCTGCCGTGGTAGACTGGCTGCGCTGGCGCTATCGGCGGACCCAACCCGAGGAGACGCTGGAGGCGATCCTTGCAACGCCCTGACGCACGGGCGCGCAGGTGCCACGCAAAAGCGGCGCCCGACTTGCGAGGGGCGCCGCTGAGCGAACCCGCCGGGGCGGGATGCCGGTTTCCGGGGTTAGCTGCCGACAACTGCGCCGGCCGCGCTTCCCCCCATCAGCTTCTGTTGCCCATAGAGCAGGACAATGGCCGCGAGCGGCAGCAGCGCGAAGGCCGGGTGCAGGCCGGTCAGGAAGAAGCTGGCCACCCCGATTGCGATCAGGACCAGCCGCATCACCACCGACACCCGCCGCGCCAGATACCCGACGAGCCCAGCCGAGATCAGGAAGACCGAAGCCACGCCGCCGATGATGGCCGCGCCGATCTCGACCAGGGTTCCTTGCAGAAGGAAGGCAGGGTTCAGGACGAAGGCGAAGGGGATGATATAGGCCACCACCGCGAGCTTCAGGGCCTCGAGCGCCGTTTTCATCGGAGCGGAGCGCGCAATCGACGAGGCCACGAAGACCGACAGGCAGACCGGCGGCGTCAGGAAGGACAGCGTGCCGAAGTAGAAGATGAACATATGCGCGCCCATCTTGTTGATGCCGAGCTGTTCGAAGGCCGGGCCGATCAGGATCACGAGGATGATATAGGTCGCCGTCACCGGCACCCCCATCCCGAGGATGATGCAGCCGATGGCCGAGAAGATCAGGAGCAGCCAGATGCTGCCGCCCGAGGCCGCGATGAGGTTCTGCGACAGGCTCGACCCAAGGCCGGTCAGGCCGAGGCAGCCCACGACGATCCCGGCAATGGCGCACATGATCGCGATGAACACCGTGGCTTCGCCCGCTTCCACGAAGGTGCGGACATAGGCGCGCGCCGGGCGGCGCATGCTGGGCAGGACCAGCGACATCAGGATCGTGGCGAAGCTGGCCGCGAAGGCCGAGGCCGCCGGGTTCCAGTTCCAGCCAAAGAGCGTCCAGAGCAGGATCGCGAAGGGCACCGCCACCGGGATCATCCGGCGGCCCGCATCGCGCAGGTCCGGAAGCTCGGTCGCGTCGGCGCCTTCCATTCTGGCTTTCACCGCTTCGAGGTGAACCTGAAGGTAGACGCAGAAGTAGAACAGGAGCGCCGGAACCGCCGCCGCGATGGCCACGGTGGCATAGGGAACGGCCAGAAACTCGGCCATGAGAAAGCCGGTGGCGGCCATGACCGGGGGCAGGACGAGGCCGCCGGTGGAGGCGACTGCCTCGACCGCGCCGGCCCGTTCGGGCGAATATCCGACCTTGCGCATCATCGGGATGGTGAGCATCCCGGTGGTGGCCACGTTGGCCGAGGCGCTGCCCGAGAGCGAGCCAAAGAGCGCGCTGGACATGATCGCGACCTTGGCGGGTCCGCCCTTGCGGCGGCCCATCAGGGCGAAGGCGAAGTCAGAGATCGCATCGCCGCCACCGACCAGGAACAGTACCTGTCCGAAGACCACGAAACTGGTGACGATGGTGGCCGCGACATAGACCGGCGTGCCGAAGATCGCCCCGGTTCCGAGATAGTTATAGGTGACGAGCCGGTCCCAGCGGATCACGCGGGTTTCGAACATGCCCGACAGGTAGTGACCGAAATAGGCGTATCCGAGCGCCAGAAGGCCGACGCTAACCATGGTCCAGCCGACATGGCGGCGTGCCACTTCGAGAAGCAGGACGATACCGATCACGCTGACGATCACCTTGTCGGTGGTGATGAGGCCAAGGCTGCGGACGATTTCGTCGTAATTCAGAAAGATGTAACCCCCGACGATCAGCGCCAGAACGGCCCCGATTATGTCATACCAGGGCGGCGTTTCGCGGACCTGGGACTTGGAGAAGGGTTTGACCAGGAACGAGATCGCGACGCAGATCGCGATGAACAGCGTCAGGTATTGTTCCTTGTATATGATGATGCCGAAGCGCGGCAGCAGCTGAAGCGAATAGATCAGTGCCGCGATGGGCAGGATGATAGCAAGGACCTCGTAGACGTAGCGATACGGGCGTTTCAGAACCCTGTTGTTTTCTTGCACGGGTGTCTGGCCTCCGGTTGGCGTGTGGACTCTTACAGGGAGGATCGCCCCGGCCGCCTTCACCGGGCCGGAGCGATCCGTTGCTGTGTCGCCCCGGGACGTGGCCCGGCGCATCATGGGTTATTTCGCCGAAATCTCAGCCTGACGGGCTTCGAGCTCGTCGGTCCACACGCCCTTGGACTTGAAGAATTCAATGGCGGCCGGGTGGAACGGGACCACGACGGCGGTGTCGGCAAACCGATCCGGCGTCCAGGTCGCGAGCGACGGGTGAATGGCCTTCAGCTCTTCGGAATGCTCCCACAGGGTCTCGAGGATCGCGGAGACCTTTTCGTCGGCCAGATCGCTGCGGCCGTAGAGCGTGGTCGCATAGCTGAGCGCGTGGATGTCGCTGTCGACACCGACGATGCCCGCGGGCACTTCGATCGGAACGAAGGCGCTGCCGATTTCCTTCGAACGGGCCATCGCTTCGGGCGAGGGGTCGATCGACAGGATGCGCGCGCCTTCGGCGGCGTTGAGCTGCTGAAGGATACCGCTGCCGATGGAGCCGACGGCGGCGTCGGCGCGGCCCTCGATCACGGCGGTCACGCCTTCGGGATAGCTGGAGACGCTGACCACTTCGATGTCGTCATCGGTCAGGCCGGCATTGGCGAGCGCGGCTTCGGCGGTGATCGAGGACCCCGCGAAGGCGCCGTAGTTCGACGCGACGCGCTTGCCTTTCAGATCGGCCATGCTCTGGATGTCCGAGCTGCCGCGCACCACGAGCGACAGGCGGATCGGCGAGCCGAGCATGATCGTGGAGATCGGATACCCTTCGCCGCCATTGGCCCCTTCATAGGGTCCGACGGCGCGGAAGGCGAAGTTGGCTTCGATCGGGCTCGACAGGCCAAGATCGACCTCGCTGGAGACGAACATCGGGAAGAAGACCGTCCCGGATTGCGGCAGCACGTCAACGCGGTCGCCGGTATGTTGGCCAATGACCGAGGCGATAGCCTGGGACTGCGCGTAGAACAGGCTTCCTTCCGGGTTGCCGCCCATCACGAGGATATCGGCCTCGGCGGATTTGGGCGCGGCGCCCACAAGCATGGCAACGCCGAGCGCTGCGGCGGTCAGTTTCTGGAATATCATTGGGGCAACATCCTCCCTACCCACTGCGGTTCTTGTCCCGCTCTTTGGAGCGGGTCTGGCTATTGAGCCCGATATTCGAACAAACGTCGAATACCGCATCAACTTAGAGGCAGCCCGAGTTGGAGTCAATTCGGGCTGACGGTCCCGGTTGCAATCTTCAAACGAATGAGAGGCTGCCCCAGCGGCAGGTCAGAGCATCGCGCCCGCGATCAGCAGGGCGGTCATGACGATCACGTAATAGGTCAGGATGAATGGCCCGTTCCATCGCAGGCCCACGTCGCGGGGGGACTTGCCGATCATCCCCGTGGCGATGGCAAGAGTGGACGCGAAGGGGGACAGCAGCATCGAGCCGGACCAGCCGCACATCAAGGCCAGCATCAGCATCAGTTCCGGCATGTCGATCCCGGACGAGATGATAGCGCCGGAGCACAGCAGCGCGCCGATCATGGGGGAGAGGCCAAGCTGGCTTACCAGTGTCATCAGCAGGATGATGATGCAGGCGATGACGCCCGGCCCGATCGAGACATGTTCGATCAGCATGCGAAGCTTTTCGGCGGGCAGCATTTCCACCACGGTCAGTCCGAGGAAGGCGCTGGCGCCGATCAGGCAGATTTCACTGGTTGAATCGGGCAGTGCGCGGAACCCGTCGCGGGCAAGGGATTTGAGATTGCCCGAGAAGGGGCGGCCTTCGGTCAGCAGGACCCAGATCACCGCCATGGCGGGAATGACGATCAGGATCGCGGCCCGCATCGGAATGCCGACCACCGCCTCGGCCAGTGCCGACAGCCCGGTGATCGCTAGGAGCAACCCGAGCAGCGCGGCCATGGCGAGGCCCGCGCCCTTGTGGGGCGACGGGGTGAAGGTGCGGCGCGGACGGCGCTCCAGCCGGTCGAACACCCAGCCGAGGGCGAAGAAGACCACCATCAGGCCAAGGCCGTAGGGCAGGTAGGACACATATCCCAATGTCGGCATCAGCGGGATGAGCATGTTGATGGCCAGCCCGACCGGCGACCACAGGATGGTGGCGGCAAAGCCGCGCAGGACCGCATTGGTGATTCGCCGCCCCTGCACTTCGGCGATGTCGGGGCTGGGCGCGGCGCGGTCACGTTCGGCCAGCGCGATCCCGAGCAGAAGCTGCAGGCCGCCGAGATTGAGCAGGATGCCGAAGATATGACTGCCGCTGGCCAGCAGGGCGAACCGCCGCGACGGGGGCTGGTCCACCACGAAATGGGCGGCGGTACTGACGATGTTCGAGCGCATCGCGGCCACCCGCAGGATCGCCATGACGGCCAGCAGGGCAGGAAGGTAGAGCGCGCGGCTTGCTGCAAGGGCAAGGCTGCCCGGATCGCCCCCGGTCAGGACCAGCAGCGCCCCCGACAGCGCGGCGAGCAGGAGCAGGACCTTGGCGTTGGTGCGCACATGACGCCAACGCATCAGGATGTGGCACACGATCAGCGTGATCGCGATTCCGGCGAACAGGTGATTGTTGCTGAATAGGTCCGCGAGGGTGAAAATCGTGCCGCCCAGCAATGCGGCCGATGCGATCGTGGACAGTCGGCCGGGGCTGGCTGTATCTGGCATGATATGCTCTTACCTCATACCGGTGAACCGACCGCTACGCACCGCCCGGTTTGATCGACGGTGCGGCGGCTCTATCCTTTCCGGTATTGTCTAGACAGACAACCCGCCATCAATCGCGATTTCGGCCCCCGAGATGTAGCGGCTGAAATCCGACAGTAAAAACAGCAACGTATGGACCACATCTTCGGGCAATCCCGCGCGACCAAGCGGGACCTGAGCGGTGCGGGTCTTCAGGTCCTCGTCGCTCCAGGCGTCCAGCATCGGGGTGAGAATGATGCCCGGATGGACCGAGTTGACGCGGATCCCGCGCGGGCCCAGTTCGCGCGCGGCGGTCTTGGTCATGCCGCGCACGGCCCACTTCGTTCCGACATAGGCAATGCCCTTGCTGGCGTGCAGCCCGGCAAGCGACGAGATGTTCACGATCGACCCGCCTTCGGGGCCCATCGCCGCTTCGGCGAACTTCACGCCCAGATAGGTGCCGAACTGGTTGACCTTGTATTGCAGGTCGAAATCCTCGGGCGTGGTGTCGGGGATGGTTTCTGGCCGGTAGAGCCCGGCATTGTTCACCAGACCGTGCAGGGGCCGGTCGCCGCATTGCGCCTGCAACGCCGCCCAGTCCGCTTCCGAGGTCACGTCGAGGCGGGCGAATTGCGCGCCGATCTCATCCGCGAGGGCGCGGCCCTCGTCTTCAAGGATGTCGGCGACGATCACCTGCGCGCCCCGCGCCGCGAGATGCCGGGCCTGAAGCGCACCCTGTCCGCGCGCGCCGCCGGTGACGACCACGAGGCGGCCGCCGAAAGACACGCCCAGGATGTCTGCCTGGCCGGGGGTCATAGCCAGCTTCCCCCGAGCCGGGTCACGTCGTCGATGGGGTGGCCCCCGGCATCGAGTTCGCGCGCGGTGACGAGCGCCGCGTCGAGCATGGCGGCACGGGCGGCGATGACGCGGTCATATTCGGGATGGGTCAGCAGGTATCGGATCGGAGAGACAGGATGTCAAACGGACAAGTTTTCTGGCCGCGAAAGACGGCATTGAACGGGATGACTTCATAGCCTACTGGACGGGCATTCATGCGCCCATTGCGGCGAAACTGCCGGGGCTGGTCCATTACTCGATCTCCATCCTGGACGGGGCGCAGGCGCTGCGCTCGCCCGGCGGGCGCGAGGTGATCGGCTTTGCCACGCTTGGGTTTGCATCGGACGCGGATGTCGGGCCGGCGGTCGGTTCGCCCGAGGGCGCGGCGGCGGCGCGGGATCTGGAAAACTTTGCCGAGGAAGTGCTGCGTTTCGAGGTGCAGGACACCGTATTGATCGACTGACGTGTTCGGACAGGTTTGGCGTGGCCGGGCCGGTGCGTTTGGCACGTCGCCGGCCCGCTTCCCATTCGCAATACGAATTATGATGCCATTATAGAATCACCCGGTGTGACGAGGGACCATCGGCGATCCGGCATGGCCTTTGGTCAGGCGATCTCACCCGTCAGCCGGGCAAAGGCCCCTTCGGCCAGCTGTTTCTGGACGGCGGGCGACAGGCTTCCGTCCTGGCGGAAGATCCTTGAGGTCGAGCCGAGTTCGAATTTCTGCGAATAGACGTTTGCGCCAAGCTCCAGCAGGAACTGGTGCAGGGCCGGGTGGCCGCGCAGCGCGCCCACGCCGCCCACCGGCGCGCCGCACAGGGTGATCAGCTTGCCCTGGAACAGGTTGCCCGCGCCGTCCACGTCATGCCCGATCCAGCCAGCGGCGTTGCGGAACACCGAGGAGAACGCGCCGGTATATTCATCGGAGCTCATGAAGATGGCGTCTGCCGCGGCCACGGCTTTGCGAAGCTTCGCTGCATCGTCCAGTACGGGACCGGGCTGACCCTCGATGAAAACCGGCAGCTCATATTCGGCAAGGTTCAGCGTGACCGCCGTGAAGGCATCCGCCATGTCGCGGTCCGCAAGCGCCGCTGCGGCGCCGACCATCCGCCAGTTGGACGAGCCGACCTGGCTGCTTCCCGACATGAAGAGGACTGTCTTTTTGGGCATTTTCCGCTCCTTAAGATGATTGACGGCCAGTGACCGGCCCCTGAACGCCGCCCGCCGGCACCGGCGGATATGTCACCTTCGCAAGGGGCTTGGTGCCTTGATTTTTCATCTGCTCCTCCCCCTGTTTCCTGCATCTGCATGGCCAGTCCCTGCTTGACACAAAATTCTCAGGATTGTAAATCAAAAATCGAATAGCGGTTTTAGTTCGACATACGAACATCCGACAACTGGTTTATCGGGAGGGAGTAAACCCATGAACAATTTGGCGCCCCTTGGGGCGGATATGCCTGTTTGGGCGAAGGAAGATGAGGGTTTCCATGTCCCTTACTGGGTGTTCCAGCGCGAAGACGTTCTGGAGATGGAAAATGAGCGCCTGTTCCAGGGGGAAACCTGGAACTACATGTGTCTTGAAGCCGAACTTCAGTCGCCCGGCGATTTCGTCGCGGTCCATGTGGGGGAAACCCCGGTCATCGTGACCCGCGACCATGACGGCGAGATTTATGCGTTCGAGAACCGCTGCTCGCATCGCGGCTCGCTTCTGGCGCTGGAAGATCGCGGCAACGTCAAGGATTTCACCTGCGTCTATCATGCCTGGACCCACAGCCTGCAAGGTGACCTAGTCGGGATCGCCTTCAAGGACGGGATCGGCGGCAAAGGCGGGATGGAGAAGGATTTCTGCATGAACTCCGTTGGCCCTCGCAAGCTGCGCGTGGCCAATGTCGAAGGGCTGATCTTCGGCAGCTTCGACGAGGACGTGGACGATATCGAGGATTACCTGGGCGATGAGGTTCTTGGCCGCATCCGCCGCGTGCTGGAAGGCCGCAAGATGGTGGTTCTGGGCCGGTTCACGCAGGTGCTTCCCAACAACTGGAAGCTCTATGTTGAGAACACCAAGGACAGCTATCACGCCAGCATCCTGCACACCTTCTTCACGACCTTCGAGCTGAACCGGCTGTCGCAGAAGGGCGGAATCATTGTCAGCCCGAATGGCGGCTGCCATGTGAGCTATTCCGAGATCGACCAGGTCGCGGAAGCCGAGAAGGCGAAGAACACGATCTATTCGGACCAGAAGATCCGGTCGCAATCGGACCTGCAACTGGCCGACAAGTCGCTGCTGGCGAGCTTCAAGGAATTCGACGACGACATCACCCTGCAGATCCTCACGGTCTTTCCGGGCTTCGTCCTTCAACAGATCCAGAACTCGATCGCAGTGCGTCAGGTCCTGCCGAAAGGCACCGACGAGATGCATCTCAAATGGACCTATATCGGGTTCGAGGATGACACGACCGAACAGCGCCGCGCGCGTCTGAAACTGTCGAACCTGATCGGGCCGGGCGGGTATGTGTCGATGGAAGACGGCTGTATCGGCGGCTTCGTGCGCCGCGGCACCAAGGGCGCGTCGGACAACAATGCCGTGCTCGAAATGGGCGGGCGCAGCATCGAAGGCGGCGACGACCGCATTACGGAAGCCTCGATCCGGGGGTTCTGGGCAGAATACAGAATGAGGATGGGCCTATGAACATTCACGTACGGCAGGCCGAGGTTTCGGCCCTGATCAGCGCCGCGCAGGCCCGCTATGTCCGCGAGATCGACGATGGCGATTGCACCGCATGGCCCAACTTCTTCGTGGATGATTGCTTCTACACGATCACCAGCGCGGACAACTACGCGCAGAACCTTGAGGCGGGTCTTGTCTGGCTCGACAGCAAGGACATGCTGCGAGACCGTATCCTGTCGCTACTGGAGGCCAACGTCTATGAGCGCCACTCCTACCGGCACATGATCGGGCAGCCCTTCGTGGACGAGCTGGAAGGCGGCGAAGTGGATTCGGAAACTTCGTTTATGGTGGCCCGGATCACCCGCGAGGGGCCGACCGATCTTTTTGCCACCGGGCGCTATATCGACCGCTACCGGATCGTCGGTGACGAGGCCAAGATCGTGTCGCGCACTGTGGTGCTGGACAGCAACCAGATCGACACGCTGCTCGGTTTCCCGCTGTAATGACGGCGCAAAAGGAAAGAGTGCTGATCACCGTTGGCGATGCCAACGGGATCGGCCCGGAAGTCGCGGCCAAGGCCGCTATCGCGCTGGCCGACGATCCGACGCTGCGCCCGGTGATCGTGGGCGACCGGCATCTGGTGGAGCCGGTCGTAGCGGCGGCGGGCTTCACACTTGAGTCGTCCATGGACAAATGGGGCGCGCCCGGCCACGTCGATCTTCATGAGGTGGGCGCGCTTGACGCGGCCGATGTGACGCCCGGCACACCCACCGCCGCCAGCGGGCGGGCGACGGTCGCCTATGTCGAGCGCGCGGTGACGCTGGTCAAGGACGGCACCGGCCGCGGCATCGTGGCCTGCCCACATTCGGAAACGGCGGTCAATGCCAGCGGGCGGACATTTTCGGGCTATCCCAACCTTCTGTCCGAGCTTCTGGGCACCGGCGAGGATTCGGTTTTCCTGATGCTGATCGGCGGCGGGCTTCGGGTCGTGCATGTGACGCTGCATGAAGGCATTCACACCGCGCTCGACCGGCTGACGCCGGAACTGATCGAACGCGCCACGCTGGCCGCGCATCAGGCGCTCAGCGGTCTGGGGATCGACGCCCCGCGCATCGGGCTGTTCGGGATCAACCCCCATGCGGGCGAGGGCGGGCTTTTCGGGGATGAGGACGACCGCATCGTCACCCCCGCCATCGAACGGCTGCGCGCGCAGGGGATCGACGCGCACGGGCCGGAAGGCGCCGACGTGATGCTGGTGCGCGAAGGCTATGATGCCTTTGTCGCCATGTATCACGATCAGGGCCATATCCCGGTCAAGCTGCTGGCCGGGCGCAGTTCGGCGGCGATGTCGATCGGCTCCGGGCTGGTCTTTTCCAGTGTCGGGCACGGTGCGGCGTTCGATATTGCGGGTAAGGGTCAGGCGTCCAGCGATGCGGCGGTCGCCGCGATCAGGCTTGTCGGAGGTATTCAGTGAGTTTTCGTATAACCGTCACCGACCATGACGATATCGGCTTCGACTGCGAAGAGGACGAAACCGTCCTCGACGCGGCTGATCGCGCGGGCTACGCCATTCCCTACTCGTGCCGCAAGGGCGTGTGTTCGTCCTGCGAAGGCGGAATCGCGGCGGGCGAGGCGATGGTGCGCGGGCAGGGGGTTCAGGCCGGTCCCGCCGAGGGCGTCAAGCTGTGCCAGGCCCGTCCGCTGACCGATCTTCAGATCACGCCGACCCGGATCCAGAAGGTGGAGCCGGTGGAGCGCAAGACGCTGGAGGCGAAGGTGCGAAAGATCACCCGCCCGGCGCCGGACGTGGCCGTGATCCAGTTCCGCCTGCCGATCGGGCAACGCGCGCCGTTCCGCGCCGGTCAATACCTGCGGGTGGTGATGGAGGACGGCGACAGCCGCAACTACTCCATGGCGAACCCGCCGCAGAAAAACGACGGGATCGAGCTGCATATCCGGCATGTGCCGGGCGGCAAGTTTTCGGAGCAGGTGCTGAGCAAGCTGGACAAGGGCCAGTTCCTGACCGTCGAGCTGCCTTATGGCGAGTTCTGCCTGTCTGACAACGACGATATGAACGCGGTTCTGCTGGCCACCGGCACCGGGTTTGCCCCGATAAAATCGCTGATCGAGAACCAGATCGCGCTGGGGGCCGAGCGACCGCTGAAGCTTTATTGGGGTGTCAATACCGAGGCCGATCTTTACATGGCCGATGTCGCCGCCCGCTGGGCCGCGGCGCATCCCTGGATCAGCTTCACGCCGGTCATCTCGTCGCCTTCGGACGGCTGGGACGGGCGCACCGGGTTCGTCCACCGCGCGGTGCTGGAGGACATTCCCGACATGAGCAATGTCGAGGTCTATGCCTGCGGTGCGCCGGTGATGATCGACGCGGCGCGCTCGGAATTCGAGGCCGAGGCCGGGCTGGCCAAAGATCGCTTTTTCAGCGATGCCTTCGTGGCGTCGGGCGACGAGGAATAAGTCTGCTTTCGGGCCCGTCCCGCTTTCTGGACTTATTCCGGTCCCCGTGGCACGGTGCGGCCTCGACGGGGTTCTCAAGCGCCGGAGAAGGGTGGAGCTCGGATGACGGGGACAACGGAAAAAGACGGGGGCACGGCGACGAAATCGCGCGCGCCCGAGGGGATGGCGGGGCTGGCCAAGGGCCTGGCCATCATCGAATTGTTCGGGGAAGAGTACCCGGCTGTCACCGTTTCGTCCGCCGCCGATGAAACCGGCATTTCGCGGGCCAGCGCGCGGCGCTGCCTGCTGACCCTGACAGATCTGGGTTATCTGACCAAGAACGGCCCGCGTTTCATGCCGACCCCGCGCATGTTGCGGCTGGGCCTGTCCTATACAGGCGCGATTCCGCTGCCCCAGCTTGCCCAGCATCAGCTTGACGCGGCGCGCGAGGAACTGGGGGAATCCGTCTCGCTGTCGATCCTGGAGGATGGCCGGTCAACCTTTGTCGCGCGGGCCGAGGCGGCGCGGCTGGTCTCCACCGCGATCCGTCTGGGCACCCGGCTGCCCGCCTATGCGGCGGCCACGGGGCGTATCCTGCTGTCGGCCTATGACGACGAGGCGCTGGATGCCTATCTCGACGCGGCGGAGCCGGTGGCCATGACCAAGCATACGGTTACGGACAAGGCGAAGCTGAAAGAGATCATCCGCGCCGCCGGCCGTGACAAGGTGGCCTTCACCGACGAGGAGCTGGAACTGGGCATGGTCAGCATGGCCATTCCGGTCTTCGACCCGGACGGCAAACTGATCGCCTCGATGAGCGTGAGCGCGGCGCGGCCGCGCGTCACCGTCAAGGACATGCGCGAGCACATGCTGCCCATCCTGCGCATCTATGCCGAGGCGCTGTCGCGGTCCCTTTGAACGGTGCCGGCGGGCAAGGCTGCCCGCGTCAGGTCAGCATCATCGTGGTGGTCTGAAGGTTCTTCGCCAGAAGCGTCAGCTTCGGCCCGATCTCGTTGCGGAGCCGTTCGCTCGTGGCGACGGGGCCCGCGCAGCTCAGGGTGAAGGTCCGGCCGCTCGACTTGCCGATCACGGGGGTCGCGACCGCGCGGATGGCGGGATGGAAAACCTGGTCGGCCAGGACGAACCCCAAATTCTGGTAGTCGAGCCGGGCCTGCTTGATGCTCTTTTCCCGCGTTGGCCATTCATCCCCAGCCAGGCTGCGCAGATGCGGGGTCATCAGTTCGAGCCGCTCTTCCTCGATCATGGCGAGATAGGCAAGCCCGGCACCGCTGCGGATCATCGGCAGGCGCGATCCGACGCTGTGGTTGAAGACCAGCGCGCCGGTTCCCATCGCGCGGCGCAGGATCAGCATGTCGAACTGGTCGGGCACGCAAAGCGAAACTGAGCCGGGGGCGAGA
>ERZ1699650.146-NODE-146-length-22337-cov-167.641370_pt1 | contig 22337 bp, 24 predicted proteins | sample MGYA00581512_ERZ1699650 | MGnify/ENA primary metagenome ERZ1699650 (study PRJEB42348, sample SAMEA6618698) | metagenome | isolation source: Polyester-degrading enrichment culture growing on monomer terephthalic acid, Te | collected 2019-05-17 ... | reverse complement strand
TCCCGCCTCTCGGCTGGTTGGAGCCGCTGTTCGGTCACAGCGGAGGCGCATTATAAAGATGCGGCCTCCCCAGTCAAGCCCCTTATGTACCCTGATCCCATAATGTTTCATAGACACGGGAAATACCCGCTACTTCGTTATTCAGACTGAACTGGTCACGCACCTTTTGCCGGCCCGCCTGTTTCAGACGATTCAGTAAGTCAGGAGAGGTCAGCAATCGTTCAATCGCCTCGGCAATCTGGGGTGAAGACTCCAGGTCAACCAGAAAGCCAGACTCAGCTTCGTCCACCATCGCCTCATAGGCACCTGTCCTGCTGGCGATAATCGCTGTTCCGGACACCATAGCCTCTATGGGAACCAGCCCGAAGCCTTCATACCGGGCAGGTGCACAGACGATATCAAGTTGGCTATATAGAAGTGGCATTTGATCTGAGCTGACTTCATCCAGGAAGAACACGCGCTCCAGCACACCGGCCGCAGACAGTTTTTCCCTAAGCTGGCGCGCAAACCCCTGGTATTGGGACGTGACTTTCCCGGCAATAACAGCACAGGCGTCCGGATGATTCGGCAAGGTTGCGCAGAGCGCGTCAACAAACAGGTCCGTCCCCTTCTCGGGTCGCACCCGTCCTATAATGCCCAGACGCCGGGTGTAACTGCTCCATGGTTGTGCCTGGCCGTTTTCAATGGCTGTACCATTTAACTCAAACCGCTCAATGTCTACACCATGCGGCACTACGGCGGCTACGTCAGTCAAGCAGTAGGCGGCCCGTTCACTGGTGGCTATAACGGAGTCCATACGGGCGATCAATTGCTTAGGATACCAGCTATGTCGGCGAATGGCGGCACTGGTAAACACCAGCTTTACCGGCATTCTCATTACATCCCGGGCCAGAATCCCCCAGAACATTTCATTATTACGCCGTACATGCCAGATGCGAAACGGACGCCCGGCAGGTGGACGGGCCATAACTCGAAAGCCTTCCCATAAAGACCGGGCAACAACATTACCCTCGGAGCGACTGGCCAGAAACAGCAGGTGATAGCGTTTGTCCAGCTCCGGAAGTACCGAACGAATGGACGAGCTTACTCCGGTTATCCGGTGATGCAGGTCTGATAGAACCAGCTCACAAGAGCTGGCTGCGGAATTACCCCCGGTGCGCTTTGGCAAGGTATTCCTCCGATTGCATTTCCTGCAAACGACTGACCGTTCGTCTGAATTCAAACCCCAGACGCCCATCCTGGTACAGGGTCTCTATGTCTGCCTCTGCACTCATCAGCAGTTTCACCTGCCGATCATAAAATTCATCGACCAGATTGATAAAGCGCCGGGCCTTGTCATCGTTCTTACCATGAAACACGGGGACGTTACTGATCAGCACGGCATGGAAGCACTGGGCAATTTCAATATAGTCGTTCTGGCTTCTGGGGCCATCACACAGCGCATCAAAATCAAACCAGACAACGTCTTCGCACAACCGTTGAGTCCTGATATTCCGGCCAAGCACATCAAGCGATTGCTGTTCTTCAACCGCCTCCAAGTCAGGAGCCAACTTCTCAAAACTGGACGCCAGCGAGGCTTCTGCTGCGTCATCGGCAGGAGTGTGGAAGATTTTTACCTGAGTCAGGGTCCGCAAGCGGTAATCAACCCCACCATCAACGTTCATCACCCGGGTATACTTCTTAACCAGATCGATGGCGGGTAGAAACAGCGGACGCTGCAGGCCGTCTTTGTAGAGGCCATCGGGCTCAATGTTGGAGGTGGCAACCAGTGTCACACCGCGTTTGAACAAGGCGCGCAGCAAATTGGCAAGAATCATCGCATCGCCGATGTCGGATACAAAAAACTCGTCAAAACACAGTACTCGCGCTTCGTGACTGATCTCCTCAGCGACACCTTCAAGCGGATTGGCCTGACCACGGTGATCTTTCAAACCCTGGTGAACGCGTCGCATAAAGTGGTGAAAATGCATGCGGCGCTTATCATCAAACGGTAGGGTGTCAAAAAAGGTATCCATCAGATAGGTCTTGCCACGTCCTACACCGCCCCAGAAATATAAGCCGGTCACCGGCTCCGTTTGCTTGCGAAACAGCCGGGCTAGGCGCCCGGTGATGCTTGCTTCTTCGGCGCGCTGGGCTATCAATTGGTCGTAAAGATGCTGCAATGCCTTGACGGCTTCTTCCTGAGCCGGATCATGGGAGAAGCCCTCTTTGCTAAGATCGGCCTGATATCGCGTCCAGGGTGTGCTCATCCGGTGCTCCGGGCAGGGTGTGAAGGGGTCGGAATTTTACGGGAACCATTTGCACAATCAATGACTGTCAGGCACAAATGTTTCTCACACCATGCATTTTTAAAGACTTTATACTGACTGGACTGCCCAGCAGGGCAGCACGACAGACACACCGCTTCATCTATACTGTGCCTGGTAAGAAGCTTAATGGAGAACACAATGCTGCAACTGGACTGGATCACCTTCATCATCATCATCGTCATAGCACTGCTCGCCGGTGCAGTCTTGAGCCGTCTGTGGGGCAAGGCACAGGGAGAAGATCCCAATGGGCTGAAGCGTCAATTGGAGGATTTGAAGCGCCAGCATCAGAACTACCAGATCAACGTGACCGAGCACTTTAGCCGCACCACAGAATTGATCGACAACCTGAATCAGAGCTATGCCAGCATTCGCGACCATCTGAACCAGGGCGCCGACCAATTGGTCGCACCTGAGTATCGACTGGAATCGGCCCGCGCTGGCGGTGAAGACCTGCAGGACCTGGCCCCAAAACCCTCTGCAAGTAGCAGTGACGTTGACATGCCCAGAGACTACGCCACCAAAACCCCCAAAGACATTGGCATGCTGTCAGAATCCTTTGGTTTCACTCGGGTAGAAGAAGCCGCTGCCACAGCAGATGAGACCCCGACCGGCACCAAAGCAGAAACGGCTTCTAAAAAGTCGCGATAGATCTATTCCCAAACGTTCTTAAAAGCCTAGCAACAATAACAAAAAGCTTTGATATAGTTCGCCCAGATCACTTCTGTACTGGACGAACTATGTCACACGACGTATTTACCCATCTCAAACAGCTTGAAGCCGAAAGCATCCACATCATTCGTGAAGTGGCAGCCGAGTTTGACAACCCGGTCATGCTCTACTCCATCGGCAAAGACTCCGCCGTCATGCTGCATCTGGCGCGCAAGGCCTTTTTCCCCGGGCGATTGCCGTTCAAGCTGATGCACGTCGATACCGGCTGGAAATTCAAGGAAATGTACGAATTCCGGGATCGGCTGGTCGAGGAGTATGATCTCGACCTTATCGTCCATCGCAACGAAGACGGCATTCGCCAGGGCATCAACCCGTTCGACCACGGCAGCGCCAAACATACCGATATCATGAAAACCCAGGCGCTCAAACAGGCCCTGGACCTGCATCGCTTTGATGCGGCATTTGGCGGTGCCCGGCGAGATGAAGAGAAGTCCCGAGCCAAGGAGCGCGTCTACTCCTTCCGCGACCGGAACCATCGCTGGGACCCTAAGAATCAGCGTCCGGAGCTGTGGAACATCTACAACGGCAAGATCAACCGGGGTGAAAGCATCCGGGTATTCCCGCTGTCCAACTGGACAGAGCTGGATATCTGGCAGTACATCCACCTGGAGTCCATCCCCATCGTCCCACTGTATTTCTCGGCCAAACGTCCCGTTGTTGAGCGCGACGGCATGTTGCTGAACATCAACGACGACCGCATGAAGCTGCGCCCGGATGAAGAAGTTCAGCACAAGTCGGTACGATTCAGAACCCTCGGCTGTTACCCACTGACCGGCGCGGTTGAATCAACGGCGACCACCCTACCCGAGATCATTCAGGAAATGCTGTTGACCACCACCAGTGAACGGCAGGGCCGCGCCATCGACCACGATTCATCAGGTTCCATGGAAAAGAAAAAGCAGGAAGGCTATTTCTGATTCAACCGACCGATTTTGTTTGAGCGCCAACAGGCTCCAGCGGCGCAATGCATGAGGAATACAGACCCATGGCACACCAGTCCGATTTGATTGCTCAGGACATCGATGAGTACCTGAAGCAACATGAGCAGAAAGAACTGCTGCGGTTTTTAACCTGCGGCAGCGTCGATGACGGCAAGTCCACCCTGATCGGGCGACTGCTGCACGACTCGAAAATGATCTATGAAGATCAGTTGGCGGCAATCGAAAAAGACAGCCGCAAGTCTGGCACTACCGGTGAGAAGATCGATCTGGCCCTGCTGGTCGATGGCCTGCAGGCCGAGCGCGAGCAAGGCATCACCATCGATGTGGCTTACCGCTACTTCTCGACCAACAAGCGCAAGTTCATCATTGCCGACACACCGGGGCATGAACAGTACACCCGCAATATGGCGACCGGGGCCTCCACCAGCGATCTTGCGATCATCCTGATCGATGCGCGCTACGGGGTGCAGACCCAAACCCGGCGGCACAGCTACATTGCCAGCCTGTTGGGCCTGAAACATGTGATTGTGGCGGTGAACAAGATGGATCTGGTGGATTTCAGCCAGTCACGCTTTGAAGAGATTCAGGCTGATTATCTGGCCTTTACCGAGCAACTGACGCTGCCAGATATTCGTTTTGTACCCATTTCCGCCCTCGATGGCGACAACGTGGTCACGCTCAGTGAACGCTCTCCCTGGTACCCCGGCCCAACGCTGATCGAGTTGCTGGAAACCCTGGAGATCAACCGCGACAGCGACCAGAGCCAGTTCCGCTTGCCGGTGCAGTACGTCAACCGGCCCGACCTCAACTTTCGGGGATTTGCCGGCACCGTGGCGTCTGGTGAGATTAAACCCGGCGACAAGGTCAGCGTGCTGCCAAGCGGTTTGTCCTCCACCGTGGAGCGCATTGTAACCTTCGATGGTGATCTCGATCGGGCACATGCAGGCCAGGCCATTACGCTGACGCTGACCGACGAAATCGACATCAGTCGTGGCGACATGCTGGTCGGTGCCAACCAGTCGCCGCTGGTCGCTCAGGCGTTTCAGGCCAAGCTGGTGTGGATGCACGACGATGCCATGGTGCCGGGTCGACAGTACGATTTTAAAGTGGGAACCCAGACGGCCACCGGCCAGTTCACCCGCCTCGATCGCCAGATCGACGTGAACAGCCTGAACACCATCGACACTGAAACCTTGCCTCTGAATGGCATTGGTGACGTTCGACTGCAACTGAACAAAACCATTGTTGCCGACCCCTATCGCAGTCACCGGGCGACGGGAGCCTTCATCGTAGTAGATCGGCTGAGCAACAACACCGTCGGAGCCGGCATGATCGAGAGTGCCGCCGATGTGTCAGACAGCCATCCGGTCAGCGAGAATGAACGTCGGGCCCGCTATCGTCAGAAGCCGGTATCTCTGGTGCTTGCCGTAGACAATGCTGCCGAGCAGGCGGTGAAAATCGAACGGGCCTTGTTCGATCTGGGTCACGTCAGTGCCATTATCCGGCCAGACGATGCGCTGGCGGTCGCTCCTTACCTGGAAGCGGCCGGGCTGATCGCGATTATCGCCGGTGAATCGGACGCGCCTTTTGGCATCAAGATCAAGGATGCCAACCCCAGAGCGGTGATTGCACTGCTGCGCGATGAAGGCGTCATCGAAGACTGACCTGCCCGTGGCAGGATGCCGGCAGAAGCTGGCATCCTGCCGGGTACCGGTGCTTACACCGGAATGGGCAGGTCGATAAACTCCACCGATAAGCCAAACCGTTGCGCCAGGTGCAAGCCCAGCGCTGCGGGCCCTCCCCGCTCAGTAGCATGATGCCCGGCTGCAAAATAATGCACGCCGCTTTCACGGGCCAGGTGCACCGTCGGCTCACTGATCTCCCCGGACACAAACGCATCAACACCGGCATCAATCGCCTGTTGCAAAAATCCCTGCGCGGCCCCGGTACACCAGGCAATGGTCTCGATCGGGTCTTCTGACTCCCCGATGTGCAACACCTCGAATTCCAGTGCCTCAGACAATTGCCGGCGCAGGCTGGCGCCGGTGTGCCCACCGTCAACCTCACCCAGCATCACCAGGCTGTCGTCAACTTGCCCGGTTACGTTCCACCCCATCAGACGCGCCAATTGCGTATTGTTGCCAACCTCCGGATGAGCATCCAGCGGCAAGTGATAGGCATAGAGATTGATGTTGTTCGCCAGCAACGCGGCTAACCGGTTGCGTTTGATACCCGTCAATGGCGCGGCCTCGCCTTTCCAGAAGTAGCCATGATGAACCAGAATGGCATCGGCCTGCCGGTCAATGGCTTCGTCTATCAGGCGCTGGCTCGCGGTGACACCGGTTACCAGTCGGCGGATGTCGGCCTTCCCCTCAACCTGCAAGCCATTGGGGCAATAATCGCTGAACCGGGAAACCGCCAGATAGTCGTTCAGGTAGTCAGTCAGCTCGTCACGGTGCAAGGTCATGTTGATCAACTCTGCTCGATAGAAAACGGAATATCAGTGTACACCAATTCGATCACTGCGCTGACCGTGACCAGAGCGCAATCGATTCAGCCGCTAGCGACAGGGAGACCCGCCCGACACTGCCTGTCTGCGAACTGAACCAGACACCTGTCAATGCCGGGACTCACGTCAGGATAAGAGGGGCATCAGAACGGTCTCAATACTCCGGAAAAGACGAGTGAAACGCGTTTACCGGCATTTGACGATGATCCTTTAACCCAGGCGGACCTTGTGAGAGCAGACTGTGGCGACAAATCGCAGAAGGAAAAGACGCGAGGGTAGAATGAGCGCCGGGTTGAACCCCGGCACACCGGAAACCAATCAGGCGTTGTTCAAGTGCCGTTCGAGAGCGCTTAACAGTTGCTGATTTTCTGATTCAAACGACACGGTGATGCGCACGCAATCGGTCAGTAACGGATGGCTGCCATCGAGTTTCTTGATCAGTATACCGGCGTCTCGCAAGGCGGCATGCAAGGCGACTGCCTGGCCGGGGCCGGTGCGAACCAGTAAGAAATTGGCCTGGCTGTCGTAGATCTTCAGTCCGGGAAGTGCTGCCAATTGTTGTTGCAACACATGGCGCTGGCGCGTCAGTTCAGCGGTTTGCTGTTCGAAGACGTCAAAATGCTCCAAGGCAAACTGCGCGGACAATTGCGTCAGATTATTGATGTTGTAAGGCAACCTCAGTTTGTTGATCTGCTCAAGCCAGGCCGGATCACCTATCAGAATACCCAGACGCAAGCCCGCCAAACCGACCTTTGACAGGGTGCGCATGATCAGCAAATTGGGGTAGTCGTCCAGCCAGTTCAGATAGTCGGCCTCGGTGAACGCGGTGTAGGCTTCATCCATCACCACCAGACCGGGCGCTGCTTCAATAATGCGACGCAGTTTCTCATCACCCCAGAGATTGCCGGTTGGGTTATTGGGCTGCGCCAGAAACACAACAGCCGGCTGCTCTCGCTCAATACGGCTGAGCATGAGTTCAAGGTCCAGCTCAAACTCGGCCGTCAATGGCACACCGACGTAGTCCATGCCCAGAAAGCGGGCAATCATCCGGTACATAACGAAGCTGGGTTCCGGCGCCAGTATCGTACGGTCTGCTCCGGATACGGCCATAGCGATTAACTGAATCAATTCATCGGAGCCATTGCCAAGCAGGATCTCCCAGCGTGGGTCGATGTTCATGACGGCTCGAAGAGCATCCTTGACCCCGGGCGCTTCCGGATGGGGGTAGCGGTTCACCTGTGCGTTGGCCATAACGTCTTGCCATTGTGTCGTCAGGGCGTCCGGCCAGCCATAGGGGTTTTCCATGGCATCCAGTTTCAACAGGCCGGTGGAATCCGGCACTGGATAGGCCGCCAGGCCTGTGATGTCGGGCCGCACCCAGCGGTGAACCCGAGTATCAACCTGATCGCGCAGCTCAGTCATCCAGCCGTTTCTCCGCACTGCGAGCGTGAGCCGTCAACAACTCGCCACGCGCCAGCACTGACGCCACCGCGCCCAGGGTTTTAGCACCTTCAGCCGACACGCCAATGATGGAGCTGCGTTTTTGAAAATCGTAAACTCCCAGCGGCGAAAAGAAGCGCGCGGTACCGCTGGTCGGCAGGACGTGATTGGGCCCCGCACAATAATCACCCAGCGCTTCCGGAGTGTGGCGTCCCAGAAAAATCGCACCGGCGTGGCGAATGTGGGGCAGCCAGGCATGCGGGTCTTCGATTGACAATTCGAGGTGCTCGGGGGCGATGCGATTGATCAGGTCGACGGCGTCGTCCAGCGCATTCACCTTGATAAAGGCGCCGCGCGCATTCAGCGAATCGCGAATGATGTCAGCGCGTTCCAGCGTCGGCAGCAAACGTTGAATGGCGGCTTCAACCGAGTTCAAATAGTCGGCATCGTGGCTGATCAGAATGGCCTGAGCGTCCGGGTCGTGTTCTGCCTGTGAGAACAGATCGAGGGCGATCCAGTCCGGATCAGTTTTGCCATCGCACACCACCAGTATTTCACTGGGGCCGGCAATCATATCGATCCCGACTTTGCCAAATACCTGCTTTTTGGCCGTAGCAACGAAGATATTGCCCGGGCCGACAATTTTATCAACCGCCGGTACGGTATCGGTACCAAACGCCAGCGCAGCGATTGCCTGGGCACCGCCCATCAGAAAGACCCGGTCGATGCGAGCTACATGGGCAGCACCGAGAACAAAGTCATTCACCTTGCCGTCCGGCGCGGGCGTGGCCATCACCACTTCGCGCACACCCGCCACTTTGGCGGGCATGGCATTCATGATTACCGAAGAGGCCAGCGGCGCGGTTCCGCCCGGTACGTAAATACCCACCCGGTCCATCGCCGTCACCTGTTGACCCAGAACAGTACCGTCTGCTTCGGTGTAACTCCAGCTCTCGCTGAGCTGGCGCTGGTGATAGGACTCAACCCGCTCAGCGGCGATGCCGAGCGCTTGCTGCTGTTCCGCTGGTAAGCGCAGGTAGCCCGCTTCAATGGCCGCTTTGTCAAGCACCAGCGAAGACGCTGTGGATACATCAAATCGGTCGAACTGCCGTGAATAGTCCAGCAACGCCTCATCGCCACGATGCCGGATATTATCGATCACGGTCGCGACGGTCTGCTGCACGTCGGCGTCTGAAACAGACTCCCACGCCAGCAACGCATCCAGTTGCTGGTTAAAGTCACCGGCTGACGCTTCCAGGCGCCGTATCGTGATCTCGGACATGCGGTTCAAGCCTCTTGATTAGTACCAACTAAGAATGAGCAAGATGTTGCAATCGTCTGTTTCAATCAGGACCTGACGGCAGACGACTGAACGGCCGCCGCGAGCGTCTCAATAATGGGGTTGATGCGGTCGTCTTTCAATTTGAGCGCCAGACGACTGGCCACCAGACGACTGCTGATGTCGGCAATATGTTCCTCAACCACCAGCCCGTTAGCCTTCAGCGTGTTGCCGGTATCGACAATATCGACAATGCAATCGGCCAATTTCATGATCGGGGCCAGTTCCATACCGCCGTACAGCTTGATCAGATCAACCTGGCGACCCTGCTCTGAGAAATATTGCTTGGCAACCCGCACAAACTTGGTCGCGACTTTCATTCTGCCGGCGACTTCAGGGGCATCTTTAAGGCGAGCAGTCATCAGCCGACAGCGCGCGATTTGCAGATCAAGCACTTCATACATTTCTTCCGCGCCGTGCTCCATCAGCACATCCTTGCCCGCCACTCCGAGATCCGCCACACCATACTCAACATAGGTTGGCACATCGGTGGCCCGAATAACGATGAACTGAACATCAGACCGGGTGGTCTCGAAGATCAGCTTGCGGGAAGTATGAATGTCTTCAAGCGGCTCGATACCGGCCGCTGCAAACAGCGGTAGGGTTTCCTTGAGAATCCGCCCCTTGGACAGGGCGATGGTAATTTTATCCGGCGAAGTTGATGTCGCTTGAGGGTTTTGCACTGCAGTGTCCTGTGTTGGATCCCGATTCCGGCGTCGGGCCAGGCAGCTAAGGGGGTCGCTGCCGGCCCTGATGGGACTCGGGCGGCTTAGCCTGTGACCCGTTTGATCGTCGCACCCAATTGCTGCAACTTTTCTTCGATGCATTCGTAACCACGGTCGATGTGGTAAATCCGGTCGACCAGCGTATCGCCTTCAGCGACGAGACCCGCCAGCACCAGTGACGCAGACGCTCGCAGGTCGGTCGCCATTACGGGCGCGCCGGTCAGCTTTGCGCAGCCGGTAATGACCACGGTATTACCCTTGATCCGGGCATTGGCGCCCATCCGCTCCAGTTCGTTGATGTGCATGAACCGGTTTTCAAATACCGTCTCTTCAACCGTACCAACGCCGTCAGCAATGGCGTTCAAGGCGGTAAACTGGGCTTGCATGTCGGTCGGGAAGGCCGGGTACGGGGCTGTGGTGATATTAACCGCCCGGACTCGCTGCCCGTGCATGTCCAGTACGATCCAGTCGTCGCCCTGAGTAATTTCGGCGCCCGCTTCGCGCAACTTGATCAGCACCGACTCCAGTGTATCCGGGTCGACGTCGCGCAATTTCACTCGGCCACCGGTAATGGCCGCAGCGACCAGGTAGGTGCCTGCTTCGATACGGTCCGGCAACACGGAGTAATCGGCTTCATGGAGACGTTCAACCCCCTCCACTGTAATGGTATCGGTACCGGCACCGGTGATGTTGGCTCCCATCGCGATGAGGCATTGAGCCAGATCCACCACCTCCGGTTCTTTGGCTGCATTCTCGATGACCGATGTGCCTTCGGCGAGTGTCGCGGCCATCAGAATGTTTTCAGTACCGGTGACGGTGACGGTATCAAAGAAGATACGAGCGCCCTTCAGCCGGCCATCTGACCGGGCCTTGATGTAACCATCGGATACATCGATATGGGCGCCCATCGCCTCAAGCCCGCGAATGTGCAGGTCGACCGGCCGGCTGCCGATGGCACAGCCACCGGGCAGAGATACATTGGCCTCGCCAAAGTGAGCCAGCAACGGTCCCAGCACCAGAATTGACGCGCGCATGGTCTTAACCAACTCGTAAGGGGCCGTGCAATTCTTGATGTTTCCCGCACAGACTTCGACACTCATGTCTTCACCGACGGTGACGTCTACGCCCATGCAACCGAGCAACTCGATCATGGTAGTAATATCGTTCAGATGCGGCAGGTTGCGCACCGTTACCGGGTCTTTGGTCAGCAAGGTGGCCGCAATGATCGGCAAAGCCGCATTCTTGGCACCGGAGACACGGATTTCGCCATTCAGGCGACTACCGCCGGTAATCAATAATTTATCCAAGGTTCACTTCTCCTGACCGGACCATTCTGCCGGGGTGAACAGCGCCATTGACACTGCATGAATGTCACCCGAAGTGATTTTTTCATTCAGCACCCCGTAGACCTGCTGCTGACGCTGGACCGGGCGCTTGCCGGCAAAGGCATCATCGATGATCCGGACCGTAAATTTGGCGCCACCCCCATCGACTTCAATGGTTGCGCCGGGGAAGGCGGCGGCGAGCATGGCCTTAATTTCGTCTGCGGACATGGTACTTCCTGCTTGGGTATGAATGTAAAGGGGCGGGGATTATACGGAAAAAGCAGCCAGATCGAAATGATCTGTGCCTCAAAACCAGGGCCAGCCTGAATGGCCGGCCCACCCGTTACTGGAACTGCTCTTCATTGAACGTTTCAGCCGTTGTACGCTCCCATTCATCAATGGTGGCATCCAGGTCTCCGCCTGTGTCGCGATAGATCTGGTCAAACTGGGATTTGAAGGTCACGCCAAGGTTAACGCCATTCACAATCACATTCTGCATGCGCCAGTCGTCCGCTTCGCGACTGTAGTACACGCTCTGAATCATGGGGTATTCCTGGCCATCCGGGGACACCACATTCAAGTTCACGCGGGTATTGCGTACGGTATTCTCGCTGTCGTTTTCACTGGGCAGCAATTCGACCTCAAAGGACCCGAAATTATAGAGGCCACCCGCATAAGTGTTGATCATGCTTCGCTTGAACACATCAAGAAAGCGTAATTTCTGCTCCTGCGTAGAGGATTCCAGCAACTCCCGACCCATAATACGACTGACGATAACGGTATACCCAATCAAGGGGTCCAACACCTCACCCACTTCTTCCAGGTAGGCCTCCCGATCTCCTGCACTGCCCTGCTCGCTGTGTTTCTTAACCACCTCCAGCACGGCGTTGACACCGTCCATAACACTTTGCCCGGCAGGCTTACTGGGTGTAAATGCCTGTGCTTGACTGGCCAACATCACAATGCCAGCCAGCATGAATGCGCGTACCGCTCCACTGTGTTTCATAATAAAGGCTCCCGATGTCCCTTTTTTGTCCAGCCTACAGCTTAGGCCTGAATCCGGCCTGAATCGACCCCCCATCAGTCATAACCCTGCGTAAATAAAGAAAAATTTGCACTGAGCTGCCGTTGTGCACCCCCTTCAGACCAGGAGGCATTGTGGTATTCTATCTCTCTATAACACAGCACCGAACAACGTCCGACCGGACCAGGCAGCCATATTACAATGAAACCACACCTGAATTACCTGACGTCAGCGCGGCGCACACTTGATCTGGAAATCAAAGCACTGCAAGGGCTGACCACGCACCTCGACAGCGCCTTTGAGCAGGCCTGCGAGCGGGTATTGGCCTGTAAGGGACGTGTCGTGGTAACCGGTATGGGCAAGTCCGGCCACATCGGCAACAAACTGGCGGCAACGCTGGCCAGCACCGGCACGCCGGCTTTCTTTGTACATCCGGGTGAAGCCAGCCATGGCGATATGGGCATGATCACCGAGCAGGATGTCGTCATCGCCCTGTCAAACTCAGGGGAAGTGGCCGAAATCGTCACCCTGATCCCGCTGATCAAACGGCTCGGTGCAGGCCTGATCGGCATGACCGGCAACCCTGACAGCACCCTGGGGCGTTCGGCCGATGCCCATATTTATTGCGGTGTCGAACAGGAAGCCTGCCCGCTGAATCTGGCACCCACTTCCTCGACGACAGCCGCACTGGTGATGGGCGATGCGCTGGCCATTGCCCTGCTGGAGGCCCGAGGTTTCACCGCCGATGACTTCGCCTTTTCTCACCCGGGAGGCAGCCTGGGTCGCAAATTGCTCTTAAAAATTGGCGACATCATGCACACGGGCCTGGAAATCCCTGTGGTGGAACCTGACACCCTGCTGCGCGATGCATTACTGGAAATGACCCGAAAAGGGCTCGGCATGACCACCATCATCAGCGCTGAGGGCGATTTACTGGGGGTTTTCACCGACGGTGACCTGCGCCGCACCCTGGATCAGGGCATCGACATTCTGACCACGCCCATCCGCTCCGTTATGCACAGCGGCGCCTACACCATGAACCCAGACCAACTGGCCGCTCAGGCGCTCTATGAAATGGAAGAACGCAAAATCACCTCACTGGTGATCGTAGATGCCGGCCAGACCGCGGGTGTGATTCACCTGCACGACATCCTTCGCGCCGGGGTTGCCTGATGGCCAACCGGCGCCGCACCCTGATTGTCGCCACAAGCCTGGGACTTGTCGCACTCGCCATCTGGTGGCAAACCGGCCAGGATGAAACCGCAGGACGTGCCCGGCTGGAACTGCCTGAAAACGCGCCCGATCTTTACATCGAACAACCGGATCAAACTCGTTTTGATGCGGCAGGCCAACCCGAACTGCGGGCGCGGGCCGAGTCTCTGGCCTATTATGAACGCAATGGCGAAAGCCTGATGACACGGCCGGTAATGACCGTGCTGTCCAGCCCTGACCAGCCGTGGAAAATCACTTCTGACCAGGCAGTCCTATTCAACGACGGAAGTATGAATTTTGAACAAAACGTTGAAGTAATCGAACAGCAAACACCGGACGGCATGCAGCTCTATACCGACTGGCTACGGGTCGAGCAGAATGGTCGCTTCGTCACAACGCCCAGGCCTGTTAGACTGCTGCAACCCGGACAGGAGGCCCGCGGCACCGGAATGGACGCCATACTGACCGGTGAGGATTCCGACATAACGCTCAAATCAGAGGTATCGATTCGCTATGATGCGAACTGAGACAACCCGCCTACACCACCACCGCATCTCCCTGATGATGCTTCTGGCCTTAACCTGCCTGGTTGTCCAGCCTGCCTGGGCGTTGCCGGGTGATCGTGATCAGCCAATGACGATCACAGCTGATGAAGGCAATTTCAAAAGCAGCCGGGGTGAAGCCACCTTCACCGGCAACGTTTACTTGAAACAGGGTACACTGGAAGTCTGGGCGGACACCCTGGATGTGCGCCGGGACCCGGAAACCGGTGACATTACCTTCCTGGAAGCCAAAGGCGAACCGGCCCGCTACCAGGAACTGCCCAGTGAAGAAGATGGCCTGATTGAAGTAAGGGGCTCGCGCATAGAATACCGGCCCGATGACGACCTGATCATCACCGAAGGCAACGGCCACCTGACCCAGTCCGGCAGCGAAATTGAAGCTGACTACATCCGCTACAATTTGCTAGACGAATCATTGGATGTCCGGTCCCGGCGCAGCACCGATAATAACGGGGATGCGCCCCAGGCCACCTGGACCCTACAACCGGGAGCGATGGACTGAATGGCGCTGCTGGAAGCAAAGAACCTGGCAAAGAGCTACAAGAAGCGGCCCGTTGTGCGGGATGTCAGCCTCAGCGTTGAAAAAGGCCAGATCGTTGGCCTGTTAGGACCTAACGGTGCCGGCAAAACCACCTGCTTCTACATGATTGTTGGTCTGGTACCGGCGGACAACGGCGAGGTTCTGATCGGGGATAAAAGTGTCACCCGCCTGCCCATGCATGCCCGGGCCCGACAGGGGATCGGCTACCTGCCGCAGGAAGCGTCCATCTTTCGCAAGTTGACAGTACAGGATAATATTCTGGGCGTTCTGCAGACCCGCAAAGACCTGTCGCGCAGCGCGCAAAAACAGCAGTTGGAGTCTCTGCTGGGTGAATTTAACATTACCCATATTCGTGACAGCCTGGGTATGGCATTGTCTGGTGGTGAACGGCGCCGGGTCGAAATCGCCCGGGCGCTGGCGATGGAACCGGCTGTCATTCTGCTGGATGAACCTTTTGCCGGGGTCGACCCCATTTCCGTCGGCGATATTAAAGCTATAATCCATCACTTGAGAGATCGTGGTATTGGCGTACTGATCACCGACCACAACGTCCGGGAGACCCTCGACATCTGCGAAAAAGCCTACATCGTGGGTAACGGCCACATCATTGCAGAAGGGACAGCGGAGGACGTTTTGAACAACGCCACCGTTCGTGAAGTGTATTTAGGCGACCAATTCCGCTTATAACCATGGCCAAAGGCACATATAACGCTCTATGAAGACCTCCTTACAACTAAAAATGAGCCAGCAGCTGACTATGACGCCTCAGCTGCAACAAGCCATTCGCCTGCTGCAACTGTCGACTCTGGATCTGCAACAGGAGATACAGGAGGCACTCGAAAGCAACCCCATGCTCGAAGTTCGTGAAGACGTGGACGATTCGGGCGCCGCCGACTCAAAAAACAGCCAATCTGTTGACCAGAAAGCCACCAGCGATGCTGAAAACACCGCAAATTCCAACGAGGGTGATCAGCGCGAGCTGGAGATTGCCGAACACATTCCCGACGACCTGGCCGTCGACAGCTCCTGGGACGACATTTACACCCACGCCCCCACCAGTCACGGCCTGCCGTCCGGAGACGATGACTTCAACTTCGAGAACGTCTACGGCACCACCGATTCACTCTGGGATCATCTGAACTGGCAACTGAACCTCACCACCATGACGGATCGCGACCGGCAAATCGCCGAGAGCCTGATCGAAAGCGTCAATGCCGAGGGGTACTTGTCGTCAAGCCTGGACGATATTTTCGAAGGCCTGACCGCGCACATGGCCAATGACGACGATCCGCTGGAAATGGACGAAGTCGAAGCCGTTTTGCACCGCGTTCAGCACTTCGACCCACCCGGCGTCTGTGCCCGGGATCTGGCCGACTGCCTGACCATACAACTGAAGCAAATGAGCGACGACACCCCCTGGCGCGACGCCGCCTTGACGGTGGTCAACAACTACCTCGATCTGCTTGCCTCCCGCGATTACAGCCAGTTGATGCGAAAATCCAAACTGAAGGAGCCGGAACTGCGCGATGTTATTGCGCTGATTCAGAGCCTGAACCCGCGCCCTGGTAATCAGATAGAAAGCGGTAAAGATGAATACGTGGTACCAGATGTCATCGTTCGCAAAGACATCAAAAACAATCGCTGGCTGGTTGAGCTGAATCCGGAAATTGCGCCGAAACTGCGGGTCAACGCCTCCTATGCGTCCATGGTCAAGCGGGCCGACTCCAGCAGCGATAACACCTATTTGAAAGACCACCTGCAAGAGGCTCGCTGGTTTATCAAGAGCCTGATGAGCCGCAATGAAACACTGCTGAAAGTGGCCACCAACATTGTCGAGCATCAACGCGGTTTCCTGGAATACGGTGAAGAAGCCATGAAACCTCTGGTCTTGCACGATGTTGCCGAAGCGGTCGAAATGCATGAGTCGACCATTTCCCGGGTGACCACCCAAAAATACATGCACACGCCGCGCGGCATCTTTGAACTTAAGTATTTTTTCAGCAGTCACGTCAGTACCGACAGTGGTGGCGAAGCCTCGAGCACTGCCATTCGTGCCATCATTAAAAAGCTGGTCGCGGCCGAAAACCCGCGCAAGCCATTGAGTGACTCGAAGATCGCCACTTTGCTGGGCGACAAAGGCATTCAGGTAGCCCGGCGTACCATCGCCAAATACCGTGAAGCCATGATGATTCCTCCGTCAAATGAACGTAAACGTCTGATCTAGATCAGTGGAGTGGGCCGAGCCGTGCTTGAAAGCCGTCGGTCCAGGCGCCAAATTCTGTAATAGGAGCTAGACTGAAACAGGCAAAGGGAAATCGGATAACATTGCCCTGCGGACATCGCCTTGTCGGGAACCGCAGATCCATCACTGCAAGAGGAGCGGACTATGCAAGTCAACATCAGTGGTCACCATGTAGAAGTTACTGAAGCACTGAACGACTATGTCGGTCAGAAACTGGACCGGCTGGAGCGACACTTCGACCAGATTGGCAATGTACAAATCACCCTCAGTGTTGAAAAACAGCGGCAAAAAGCTGAAGCTTCACTCAACATCAAGGGTGCACAAATTCATGCGGACTCTGAACACGATGACTTGTATGCCGCCATCGATATGATGGCGGATAAACTGGACCGTCAACTGCTCAAACACAAAGAGAAGACAGTTGATCGAATGCACGGGAATTCACGTTAATCATGATACCACTGGACCAAGTCCTGACCGTTGAACGCGTCTTTGTCGGCGCGTTCGGCGCCAGCAAAAAACGCGTACTGCAAACCCTGGCGGAACGCCTTGCCAGCGCAGTACCAGGCGTCACCGAACTTGACCTGTTCGATCAGTTGATTGCCCGGGAGCGTCTTGGGTCCACCGGACTGGGTCAGGGCATTGCCCTGCCCCATTGCCGCCTTGCCAACATCGACCGGCCCGTCGCCGCTCTGGTGAAACTCGATGACGCCGTCGACTTTGAATCGCCGGACAGACAACCTGTCGATTTGATGTTCGCCCTGGTGGTTCCCGAAGCCGCCACCGATGAACACCTGCAATTACTGGCCGCCGTTGTAGAACGATTTAACGACTCAGAGACGGTTGCCGCCCTGCGCGATACCCGTGATCCCGACGAACTCTACCGGCTCTTCTTCAAGGGATTCTGATCACCATGGCGACGCAGGCCAAACCACACCGCCTCATACTCATCAGCGGTCGATCAGGGTCGGGTAAGAGCACGGTCTTGAACGCCCTGGAAGACGCGGGCTTTAATTGCATCGACAATCTGCCGCCGTCACTGCTCCCCGAGCTGGTGCGCTGGATGTCGGCCAGTACCGATCAGCCCAACACCGCCGTTTGTATCGATGCGCGCATGTCGCCTCAGGGCATTGCCCATTTGCCCGAGATTCTGGCCTCCCTGAAAACCGACCTGATCCCCGAGATTCTCTTTCTGGATGCCGACGAAACCATTCTGTTGCAACGGTTTTCCGCCACTCGCCGCAAGCACCCGCTGACCGATCAGCATCGCTCACTGGCCGAAGCCATCGCCCACGAAGCACAGCTGCTGGCCCCGGTTGCGGCTCTGGCACAACTAAAGATAGACACCAGCAGTCTGTCGCTGCAGGAACTGCGCGACCAAATACGCTCCAGGGTCATTCGCAAGCCCCGAGGCATCGCCTTGCAGTTCTTGTCGTTCGGGTTCAAACACGGCCTGCCCCGGGATGCCGATCTGGTGTTTGATGTTCGATGCTTGCCCAACCCCTACTGGGACAAGGCGCTACGAGTCCATACCGGGCGGGATGAGCCTATTCAGGCGTTCTTGCAGCGCGAACCCGCCGTTACCGAAATGTTTGAAGACATTCGTCGCTTTGTTGACCGCTGGTTGCGTCAGTATGAAGCGAATCAGCGCGCCTATCTCACCGTTGCCATTGGCTGCACCGGCGGGCAGCACCGCAGTGTTTACATTTGTGAACAACTCTATGGTACTTTCTCTGCCAACTATCCAAGCGTTCAGATCAGACACCGGGACATGGGGCACGACGAAGCGTGATTCAGGAACAACTGACCATTATCAACAAGCTCGGGCTGCATGCCCGGGCGGCAGCCAAACTGGTCGGCGTCGCCGGTCAGTTTGAGAGCCGGATCGTACTGGTTAAAGATGGCCGCGAAGCCGACGCGAAAAGCATCATGTCGGTCATGATGCTGGCGGCGAGTCAGGGCACCGAACTGAATGTGCGCATTGAGGGAGACGATGCCTCAGAAGCCTGGGTAGCGCTACTGTCCCTGGTTCAGAACCGATTCGATGAGCCGGAATAGTCGGTAAATGCAGGAAGTTCGTGCGGTTACAGCCCTTTCCAACACGAACATCCGGATAGTTGCGGTTGCCGCTGGTGCCACCCCGCCCTTTCTTTTAAAATCACCACCATCGACCCGGCGCTGTCAGTCCAAGCTGTACCAGTCAAAAGCATCACATCGACTGGGTAGCTGACTGTCCTAAGCCTGGCCACATTCTTTCTGCTTTGAACCCGATCGGGCAGTCACCACCGTAGAGCGCTCATGAGCCACCCTGAAGACGATAACATCGAATACGAACTGGTCAGCAAGTCTGAAATGAAACGGGAAATGCACCGTTGGCAGGCCCTGGGTGAGCGCTTGCTTACGCTGCGTGCAGACCAGCTGGCCACCATACCCATGACCGAACGGCTGATTCAGGCACTGGATGAGAGCAAGCGAGTCACTCAGCGCGAAGCCCGCCGGCGGCACTTGCAACTGATCGGCAAGCTGATGCGTGACAACGACGTCGACGCCATTCGCGAGGCCGTCGACCGGCTCGACCCCAGCAGTGAGGTGTATAAACGGGACCTGCAACAGGCGGAAGTCTGGCGTGAACGCCTGATTCGCGAAGACAGTGCTGAAAGCAACTGGTTCGAAACCTACCCGAATACCGACCGCCAGCCCTTCCGCTCACTGGTGCGGGCTGCTCGCAAGGAGCAACCGGACGACCCGGAAGCCCCAATACGCGGTGGCAAGAACAGCAAGCGCTTGCTGCGCTGGATTAAAGAAACGCTGGCAGAAAAATAATCATCCAGCGTGATCCGGACATTGAGCGCTGACGTATCCTAACCTGAGACTCCATCTACAGGTTTAAAAATGTCAGCGGCCAATGTAATCTCGATTCTTTCATCGAAAAAAGCACGCACTATGACACAGACGAGCCAAACAGCCGACGAGTGGGCGGACCTGCTCGAGGCCGTGGCCCGACGGCAGGACACCAAAGCCTTTGAGGCTCTGTTCAAGCATTTTGCTCCCCTGATTAAAGCCTTTGCGTTGTCTTCCGGCTTGCACAGTCAGGGCGATCACCTTCCTGAAGAGCTGGTCCAGGATGTGATGCTTGCCATCTGGCGCAAGTCGGCATCCTATGACAGACGCAAGGCGGCACCGTCAACCTGGATCTTTACCATTGCCCGTAACCAGCGCATCGACATGCTGCGTCGCCTGAACAAATACCGGGCCGACGTCTCTGCCGATGCAATCTGGGACCTGGAATCCGATACCGAACTGTTTGGTGAAATCCGCCAGTCGCGCATTCAGGACAAGGTAAAAGCGGGTCTCTATGAGCTTCCGGTCGACCAGCGTCAAGTCATGGCTAAGGTCTTTCTGGAAGACAAAAGCCACCAGGAGGTTGCCGACGAAATGAAGCTACCCCTGGGTACCGTCAAGAGCCGGGTTCGCCTGGCCATGAAAAAGATGAAACTTTCGTTAGAGGCACTCGATCTATGAGTCAGTGGCACCCGCAACCCGATCAACTTGTGGAATTTGCAGCCGGTACCTGCCACACCGGCATGAGTGTGGCGATCTCCGTACACCTGCATTACTGCCCGCAATGCCGTGCTGCTCTAAGTGAGTTGGAGAGCACCTCTGCGGTTCTGTTTGAACAGCAGGCGGCCGTACCGGTAACGGATTCGGCTTTCGACCAGCTGATGCAACGCATACAGAAGGATCCCGTAACTGAACCGGAGCCCGCGCCCGTGCTGAGCAATCGCTTTCCCAAAGCGCTGGCCACACTGCTGCCCGCCTCGCTGGATGAGCTGGACTGGCGCCAGCCGATGAAAAACCTGCGCGTCAGTCACCTAATGACTGACGAAAGCGGCATGATCATTGGTCTGCATCACATGAAAGCTGGTGGCCGTGTACCGAACCATTACCACCGGGGTGAGGAAATCAGTGTCGTGCTAGAGGGCGGTTTCTCGGACCAGCTTGGTTCCTACGGTGCCGGCGACTTTATCACGCGCACACCGAGTGATACCCACTCGCCGCGGGCCGATGCCCACGAAGATTGCCTGATGCTCTCGGTCGTCGCCGCTCCGGTCAAGTTAACCGGTGCGCTGGGCTGGCTACTGAACCCTTTCCTGAAGCCCTAATCCGGCTTCATCTGGCACCCAGAGAAAACCCCGGCTTTGCCGGGGTTTTTTGGTTTAATCGGCCCGGTCGGATTGCCGATCCAGCACTTCGAACAGCGAAAAGTAGGTCAGCCCACTGTGCTGACTGAGCCCGATTTCACAGGTCCGGCTGGTAGAAATACCATAGCGGCAATCGCTAACCGACTCAGCCAGATGACGCAGGGAGGACGCATTCAGCTCCGGTTGCGAGAACCCCTTGTCACCGGCAAACCCGCAGCAGGCCATGCCCTCAGGCTGCACCCAGTGCGGCGTTACCGCGTTTAACACCCGCTGAAAACTGGCTTCTATGCCCTGTTTCTGCACGCTGCAGGTTGTATGAACCGCTACACGACCGGTCTCGGGCTGAATAACCAGCCGGTCCAGCAGGAAGCGGTCAATAAAATCGACACTGTCGTAAAACTGGATGCCGCGTGCCTGTGCATCGGCCCGAACCCGCAAACTGCAAGGGCTGGTGTCGGCCAGCACCGGAAAGCGACCACCACTGGAGACTTCCCAGAGTTCGTCGACCAATTCCCGGCGCTGCTGCTCAGCCACGTCGACATGCCCCTTGGAATGAAACGGCTGGCCACAGCACAGGCCCCGGGTCGGCTGTGGCACCACCACTGCCAGCCCAGCCTTGCGCAGAACGCTCAGCGCAGCGGCGGGCACTGGCTGGCGCCCGTCGCCCAATGCCGGGCCCATGGCCTGGGTGACGCAAGCGGCCCAGTAAACGACTGTATCCAGATCGGTGGGACGCGTCTGGCGTATGGGTGCATACACTGGGCGGGCAGCCCCTGGTGTTGTCGATGGCCAGAGCGGCGTTCGCCCGCCACTGAGTCGCCGCATTGACGCCGAATAGCGCTCCAGCCGCTGCGCCCCGGCCAGCCGTTGTAACCCCTGGGCTGCCCACAAACTGCCGCGCGTGAGCGTGGCCAGGGTAGCAAAGTGACGCCCCATAAAGCGCGCCAACCGGCCATAACGGTGATTGTTGCGCTGGCGCAGACTCAGTACCAGCTCCCCGGTGTTAATACCCACCGGACAGCGCAGTTCGCACAACCCCGTCGCTGCACAGGTGTCGATACCCTGATAATTGAAGGCTTTTTGCCATTGCGGATCTATACCCTCGTTACGCCTTTGCCGCTGTAACTCCCGGTACAGGGTGATGCGCTGACGCGGCGTCAGCGTCAGATCCCGGGACGGACACACCGGCTCGCAGAAACCGCACTCGATGCAGGTATCGACGATCGGATCGGCCGC
>ERZ1699650.145-NODE-145-length-22401-cov-10.038978_pt1 | contig 22401 bp, 24 predicted proteins | sample MGYA00581512_ERZ1699650 | MGnify/ENA primary metagenome ERZ1699650 (study PRJEB42348, sample SAMEA6618698) | metagenome | isolation source: Polyester-degrading enrichment culture growing on monomer terephthalic acid, Te | collected 2019-05-17 ... | reverse complement strand
CCTTGAGACCTGCTGGCAGGAAATCCCGCCGTGAAAACTGTGACGCCATCGGCAAACTCCTGCAGAACCTCCCGATATATAGCGCCTAGCAGGCTGGGCTGCACCAAACCTGCTTCAGAGCCAAAATTGCTCGCCGGTTCACATCCAGACGTCAACACGGGTCTTGGCCCTGACCCCGGCGCTACCCGGCTCGGAACACCCGGTCCCTAAGGAATTGCGCCGTCAGAGAATAATGCGAGGTCAGCGCCGCAATGGCGCGTGGGGCGTCCCGGCTGATCGCCGCTTGGGCGATGACGCGGTGCTCTTCCTCGGCGTTGCGGCCCTCGCCCTCTACCGCCAGGGACAGGCGGCGATAGCGGTCATTCTGGTCACGCAGCGTGTCGCAAAAGGTCAGGGTGATTGGCGACCCGCAGGCGCAAATCAGTGCCTGGTGATAGTCGATGTGGCGTGTTTCCCATTGCTTGTCGTACAGGGTTTGGTCCTCGGGCTGGCGGCGCGGCAGCCGGTCCAGAACATGCATGGTAGAGAGAATTCGCGCCTCCCACATCTCGTCGCCATGGCGAATCGATTGCTCCAGTGCCCAGGATTCCAGCCGGATTCGCGTCGCGACCAGATCGTCAAGGTCATCGCGGCTGACCCGGCTGACCCGATAGCCGCGGTTGTGCTCCGCCGTGACCAGGCCAGTGGCGACCAGCCGCGACAGGGCCTCGCGCACCGGTGACACGCTCATCCCGCAAAGTTCCTGTAGATCCGTCGTTTTCAACGCCGTGCCGGGGGCCAGTTTGCCCGACAGGATGGCGTCCCGCACGATATCCCATGCCTGTTCGCTTCTGCTCACCTTCGTTTACCCACCGAATTTTCGAAAGTCTTGACTAGTTTCGACGATGATGCCTACATCACGAGGCAATGTGCAACCGATTTATCTTGGAGGAGGGGATATGAAGGGTTTTTGTCTGAGCATGGCCATGGGCCTGTCGCTGTTGTCCGCACCCGTCGCGGCGCAGGATGTCACGATCCGGTTTCCGGTCGAATATTCGCTGGAAATCACGCCGGGCGCGGCGAACAAGGAATTCAAACGGCTTGTGGAAGAACGGTCCGACGGCCGGATCGAGGTGAAGTTCTTCCCCAGCGGCAGCCTGTATCGCGGGCTGGACCTGGTGCAGGCGATCTTGCGCGGCGATGCCGAGATGACCACCCTGATCTCCGCCTACTGGAGCGCCCTGACACCGCGCGCCGCCGTCTCTGAACTGCCCTATGCCTTTCCGACGAAACAGGCGTTCTATGATGCCATCGACGACCAGTTCTTCGAGCGCGTCTATGCCGAGGCCGAGGAAAAGGGCGTGACCGTCATCGGTATCCTGCCCTTCGACTACCTGGTGCCCGGCAGCCGTGAAACCGCGCTGGTCGCGCCGGAGGATTTCGCCGGGCTGAAGTTCCGCGGCCTGGGCAAGGTCAACCTGGCCATGCTGCAATTGCTGGATGCGACGCCGGTGTCGATCAACTTCGGCGAGATTTCCCCGGCCATCCAGCAGGGCGTGATCGACGGGCTGAACGTGCCGACCGACAGCTTCACCATCTACAAATGGGATGAAAGCATCCGTCACGTCACCTATGCCTCCTATTACATGGCCTTCTACCCCTGGACGGTGAACACCGAATGGTGGAACGGGCTGGATGCCGATCTGCGCGAGATCATCCAGACCACCGCCCGCGAGGTCGCCGCCGATCACCGCGCCCTGGCCGAAGCGGCCTCGGAAAAAGCGCTAGAGGATCTCCGCGCCGCCGGTGTCGCCGTGCACGTCCAGACCGCCGAGGAGCGCGCCACCTGGATGGACGCGACGCAGCCGGTCTGGACCCAATTCGAAGACCAGATCGGCGTGGAGCTGATGGACGAACTGAAAGGCTACCACGAATGATCCTGCGTCGGCTCAGCACCGGTCTCGCCCGGGCAGAGGACGGCCTCGCCGCCCTCAACCTCACGGCGGTGTTCGGGCTGGTCAGCTACGAAATGGCGGCCCGGACATTGTTCGGGTCGTCCCTTCCCTGGGCAGAGGAAATGTCGCGGGTATTGCTGATTTCGCTGGTCTACATCAGCGCGGTGGGGCTGACGCGCAGCAACGGGCATATCCGGGTGGAATTCATCGTGACCGCTCTGCCCGACCGGTTGCAGAGTGCGGCGGTCTGGCTGTCCGACCTGCTGTGCCTGGTATTTGCGCTGACGGCGACCTGGCTGGGAGTGATCTTCGTGCAGGAATCCATGCGCTTCAACCTTAGCTTCGCGCATTCCGATCTGCCGTTCCCGGTCTGGGTGGCGCAGCTGATCGTTCCCGTGGGCTTTGCCCTGATTTCCCTGCGGTTACTGCTGCGCCTTCTGGGCGCCCGCTCCGGCGCCGCATCCAATCCGCAAGGAACCTGAATGTCCGCGCTTCTTGTCTTTCTTATCCTGGTTTTCCTGGCCCTGGGCGTGCCCGTCGGCTTTGCCTTGTGGCTGTCCGGGCTGATCTTTGTGCTGGCCACCGGCGCCACCTCGCTTACCCAGATCGCACAATCAATCTATTCGGGGCTGGACAGCTTCGTGCTGCTGGCGGTGCCGTTCTTCATCCTGGCGGGCAACATCATGCTGCGCTCGGGCTTTGCGCGGTATCTGTTCGACCTGATGCAAAGCCTGGTGGGCAGCGTTCCCGGCGGCGCCTCTATCGGGGCCAGCGGGGCCTCGGCGATCTTTGGCGCGATGACGGGATCTTCCGTCGCCTCCGCCGCCGCATTGGGCCGCACCATGATCCCAACGATGGAGGGCCTGGGCTACCCGCGCCAATACACCGCCGGGCTGATGGCGGCAGGCGGCACGCTTGGCATCCTGATCCCGCCCTCCGTTGCCATGGTGATCTATGCCGAACTGTCGCAGCAATCGGTCAAGTCGCTGTTCCTGGCCGGGGTGGTGCCGGGCCTTATCTCGGCCGTGGCGATTGGGGCGGTGGCCTTCACCATCGCGTTCCGCCATGGCTACGGGCTGCGCACCGAACCGTTTTCCTGGGCCGCCGTGGGACGCAGCCTGCTGACCGCCGGCCCGGCGCTGGCCATGCCCGCCATCGTGCTGGGTGGGATCTATACCGGCACCACCACCCCGACAGAGGCCGCGGCGCTGTCGGTCGTTTACGGGCTGTTCGTGGGCATGGTGGTCTACCGTTCCATCGGGTGGCGCGACCTGCCCGCCATCTTCGTGGAAAGTGCGCGCGGCACCGGGTCGATCCTGTTCATCCTGTCAGGGGCGCTGTTCATCGGGATGCTGGCCACGCTGGTGGGCATTCCCCAGTCCATCGTCGGCGCTATCGAAACGCTGAACCTGCACCCGATGGGCTTTCTTCTGCTGGCCAGCCTGATGCTGATCGTGCTGGGCTGTTTCCTCGACGGATTTACCCTACTGACCGTGGTGGCGCCCTTGCTGCTGCCCTCTGTCCATGTGCTGGGGATCGACCCGATACATTTCGCCATCGTCCTGGTGCTGAATATCGAGATCGCCGCCGTTACTCCGCCCATCGGGCTGAATCTCTTTGTCATCGCCGGGATTTCCGGCACCACGATGAAAGAGGTTTCGCTGGGCGTAGTGCCCTTTGTCGTCGCGTTGATGGCGGTGCTGCTGCTTCTGATCTTCGTGCCGCATCTGTCGCTCATGCTTCTTTGATCCAATCTGATCGAAATACAGGAACCGAACTATGAAACTTGTCCGATTTGGCCCCCAAGGCAACGAACGTCCCGGTCTTCTGGATACTGGCGGAGTATTGCGTGACCTGTCCGGCCGCGTTGCCGATTTCGAAGGTGATGGCGTGTCCCTCGACGCGCTGGAAACGCTGCGCGGTCTCGATACCGACAGCCTGCCCGAAGTGCCAGGCGACGTCCGGCTGGGTGCGCCGCTGGCGCGGGTGGGGAATTTCTTGGCGGTGGGGCTGAACTACCGCGAACACGCCCGCGAATCCGGCCTGGCCGCCCCGGCAGAGCCGATCCTGTTCAACAAGGCCCCCAACAGCCTGAGCGGCCCGAACGACCCGGTCTTGCGCCCGGCCTCCGCGCAGAAACTCGATTGGGAGGTGGAGCTGGCCATCGTCATCGGCCGCGCTGCGCATAACGTCTCCCGCGCTGATGCGCTGTCCTATGTAGCGGGTTACGCGGTGTGCAACGACGTTTCGGAACGGGCCTGGCAGGCGGAAGGCACCGGCCAGTGGGTCAAGGGCAAAAGTGCCCCGACCTTTGGTCCGCTGGGCCCTTGGCTGGTCACAGCGGACGAGGTGCCGGACCCCCAGGCGCTGGACTTGTCGCTGTCGCTCAACGGGCAGATGATGCAGAATGGTTCGACCTCCGACATGATCTTCGCGGTGGACGAGATCATCTCCTTTGCCTCCCAGTTCATGCGGCTGGATCCGGGCGACGTGATCACCACCGGCACCCCTTCGGGCGTGGGCATGGGCCTGTCACCTCAGGTGTTCCTGAAAACCGGCGACGTCATGGAGCTGACCGTGCAAGGGCTGGGCCGGCAACGTCAACAGGTTCAGGACGCCTGACCCGACACAGGAGAAAGAGAGGAGCCCAAGCCATGCAGATCATCGACAGTCACCACCACATCTGGCGTCAGGCGGACCTTCCCTGGCTGCAGGGGCCGATGCAGCCGCGCATCTTCGGCCCTTACGAGCCGCTGCGCCGCGATTACCCGATCGAGGAATATCGCGCCGACATCGCAGGCTGCGACGTGGTGAAATCCGTCTACGTTCAGGCCAATTGGCCCGAACACCTGTTCGAAGAGGAAACCCGCTGGGTGCAGGAGACCGCCGACCGCACCGGTTGGCCGCACGGCATCGTGGGCTATGCAGACATGACCGCCGAAGACGCCGGGCCACAGCTGGCCCGGCTGGCGCGCTACGACCGGATGCGCGGCGTCCGGCAGCAGTTCCATTGGCACGAGACGCCGCTTTATCGCTTTGCGGCGACGCCTGACCTGTGCGCGCAGCCGCAGGTGCGGCGCAACATCCGCAAACTGGCGGACCATGGCTGGACCTTCGACCTGCAAGTCTTTGCCAGCCAGATGGAAGGCGCGGCAGAGCTGGCGGCGGCCTGCCCGGATGTGACCTTTGTCTTGCAACATGCCGGGATGCCGGAAGATCTGAGCGAATCCGGGTGGTCCGACTGGGGCGAAGGGATGCGGCGGCTGGCCGACCAGCCCAACGTGGTGACGAAGCTGTCGGCCTTCGGCACCTTCGTGCACCGCCTCGATGCGGATCTGATCGCCCGCATCATTCAGGACACGGTAGCGCTCTTCGGGGCGCAGCGCTGCATGTGGGGGTCCAACTTCCCGATTGAAAAGCTGTGGACCAGCTACGACGCCCTGCTGGCCGCCCATATTGCAGCCACCGAGGGAATGCCCCACGCCGACCGCGCTGCGATCTTCCACGACACGGCCACGCGGGTCTACCGGCTGTAAATCGGGCGGGGGGGGGTACTATGTCACCCCCCCGTCCGATCAGGTGCAAGGCTCTGGTTTACTTCGCCAAACGCGGCGTGTCGTACAGGGCATCGCTGAACACCACGTTCACAGGCTGCTGGCTCAGGAGGTCCCCGTCGCCATCTTCATCGCCGCCGGACAATGCGAGCCTGATTTCCGAGATGAAGGCCATGGCGGAGGAGAACCGACGCCTCAAGCGCATGTATGCCGATATCAGCATGCAGAATGATCTGCTCAAGGAGGCCTTCGGAAAAAATGAAGAGGCCATCCATTGCCTGGCAGTGGTTTGCCTGCAAACCATGGGAAGGGCAGCGCCGAGAGTTGGCCGTGAAAGCGGTGGCGATGAAGGGCGTCAGCATTGCGCTGGCGTGCCGGGCCTTCGAGATCAGCGAGACCTGCTACCGATACAGCCCGAAGCTGGACGATGAGAACGAGCAGATCGCCGACCTGCTGCTTGGGCTGACGAAGGCGAAGAAGACCTGGGGCTTCGGCCTATGCTTTCTTTACCTGCGCAATGTCCAGGGATGAGCCGTTGTCGCGCCATTGGTCCGAGAGACAATGGCGAATGCTGGAACCACAAGCGGGTCTACCGCGAGCTGGAGCTGAACCTCAGGATCAAGCCGCGCAAACGGCTGAAACGGGAGAAGCCCGACGAGTTGGTCGTGCCAGAACAGCCGAACGAAGTCTGGTCCATGGACTTCATGGCAGATCGCCTCGGGGACGGTCGGCAGTTCCGGCTGCTGAACGTCCTGGACGATTTCAACCGCGAAGGTCTAGGCATCGAGATCGACTTTTCGCTGCCCGCGGAGCGCGTCGTGCGGGCATTGAACCAGATCTTCGAATGGCGCGGTGCGCCACGAACCATTCGAGTCGACAATGGCCCGGAATGCGTCAGTGGCACCCTCATGGAATGGGCCGAAAACAAGGGCATCGCCTTGGCCCACATACAGCCGGGGAAACCACAGCAGAACGCTTATGTCGAGCGCTACAACCGGCCGGTCCGGCATGAATGGCTGGACCTCCATATCTTCGAAACCATCGACCAGGTGCAGCAGATTGCCACCGAGTGGCTCTGGTCTTACAATCATGAGCGCCCAAACATGGGCAACGGCGGGATGACCCCCGCCCAAAAACTGAGAATGGCCGCGTAAATTCTACGACCAAGTACCCGCAAAAACGGGGGGATTACCGAAGTTTCGATTCATGCGCATCTGATCAGGACCAAAGGCATTGCGCATAAGGACCGGGGCGGAAATTGGATATCTGATGTTACGAACACTGGCGCGCATTTCGCGCAGATCAAGTTACCAAAGTCGCCTTCCATCGTTTTGACGTGACAGCCTCTACCGTCAGGTCGATGCAAAGCTGGCGGATTGCCTCTTGCGCAAATGTCGGCGGGCGATCGCTCAGTTCTCCGACATAGAGCACTCGGTTAAGCGTTGGCTTCACAATTGGACGGGTCACAAGCGTACCCGCTTTGATGTGGTCCCTGACGATGAACTCGGTGCCAACCAGGCAGCCGATGCCGGACAGAAGCGAACCGTCGATCGCCGCAATCGAGTTCATCTGGAACTGTGCGTTCTCTTCGATCCGCCTTAGAAGCGACGGATCATCCAGAACAGCACGGGCATTCAAACCTTGACGCAGGATAATCAACGGTAAATCCAGCAGTTCATTAAAACTGATTGGCCCGCTTCCACCGACAATGTCGGGTCGCCCCACCAAGACAACCTCTTCTTCCAAGATTGGTTGGTACCTGAACGTAGGATCAGGCGGAAGATTATACGTCAAGGTCAGGTCAACCTCGGACGACGCCAGTTGCTGAGCGGTTGATCCCGAAAAGATCTCGGAAAAATACAGGCGGAGCTTTGGGTAAGTCTGCGAGACATGTTGCATCAGTTGCACTCCAATCGCCTTTACGGCGGAATGGGCAAAACCCACCGAGATTTCGCCGGCGACCTCGCGCTGAGTATCTTTGATGTCGGCGCTTGCCGCCTGCATGGAACGCAGGATGGCGCGGGCGTGCTCGTATAATCGCGACCCTGCCGCTGTTGGGCGAACACCCCTTGGCAGCCGCTCGAACAAAGCTGTGCCAAGTTCGGCCTCTAAATTGGCGAGATGCCTGCTTAGGGCGGACACCGCCACCCTCTCTCGATCAGCGGCGCGGGCAAGTGACCCTTCTTCATGTATCGCGGCGAAATATCGAAGTTGTCGACTGTCCATGCGTTCTCAATAACAGAAGGCAAACTTATTAACATTATAATTTTGCAACACAGTTTGCTCCTGTAACCTCAAATCAACGCCAATCCGCACGGAGAGAGCATCGTGACAGACGAATTCAAACCCCTGAAGGGCATTCGGGTCGTTGAAATGACCCATATGATCATGGGTCCCAGTTGCGGTCAGATCTTGGCCTATCTGGGGGCAGAGGTCATTAAGGTCGAGCCCCCTGCGGGGGACAAGACCCGGCACCTGACAGGCATGGGGCGCGGTTTCTTTCCAAGCTTCAATCGCGGCAAACGCTCGATCACGTTGGACCTGAAGTCAGAGGCGGGGATTTCGGCTTTGGACAAGCTGTTGGAGACGGCGGACGTTTTCATTGAAAACTTCCGAGACCAATCGCTTTCAAACATGGGATTTGCGCCTTCGGTTCTGCGCGAAAAGAACCCGCGTTTGATCGTGGCGTCCTGCAAAGGCTTCTTGCATGGTCCCTATCAGGATCGCACCGCGATGGATGAGGTCGTCCAGATGATGACCGGGATCGCCTATATGACCGGGCCGACAGGCAGGCCGCTGCGCATTGGCTCGTCTGCGAATGACATCATGGGCGGGCTGTTCGGTGCCTTTGCTGTTCTGGGTGCCCTGTTGGAACGTCAGCAGACCGGCAATGGTCGTGCCTTGCGGATCGGCCTGTTCGAAAACTGCCTGATGCTGGTCATGCAGCACATGGTGCAATTCGATCTGGACGGGCGCGAACCATCGCCGATGCCCGAGCGCGAATTCTCGTGGCCGGTTTATGATATCTTCGACACACAAGATCAGCGTCAGATCTTTGTCGGCGCTGTAACAGAAGGCCATTGGGGCATTCTGTGCAAGGCCATCGGGTTGGAAAACCTGCTGGCGGATCCAAGGCTGCAAAGCAAAATGGATCAGATCGAAGCAAGGTCCTGGACCCTTCCTGTTTTTGCAGAGGCTATCGCGACACGCGACTTTGCCGACTTGATCAAGGTTTTCGAGGCCTCGGGCATACCCTTTTCGCCGATCAACCGCCCCGCAGACATGTATGATGACCCGCATGTCATGCGTCCCGGTGGATTGCAGGAATCCCATCTTCCCGACGGGCAAACGTTCCGGGCCCCTGGATTGCCAATTGAAGTGGATGGTCAGGTTCCCAGTCCGACATCGCTTGATGTCGCGGATGTGGGGGATGACACAGACGACGTTCTGGCCGAGCTCGGGCTTTCGTCGTCCGAAGCGCTGGCTGCAAGCGGTTTTGCCGAAAGGACAAGCGCGTGAGCCGTCTTCAGGAAACATACCCGGCGGACAAGGTGGTTCTGCGCGAGGTCGGACTGCGTGATGGGTTGCAGATGGTCAAGCAATACCCGTCCACCGCCGCCAAGGCTGACTGGTTGAAACGCGAAACCGAGGCGGGTGTGCGACACTATGAGATCGGCTCGTTTCTTCCGGCCAAGACGATGCCTCAGTTCGCTGATGTCAGGGACGTTGTCGACACGTGCAATGCGCTTGGCATTCACTCGGCGGCATTGGCGCTGAATGATCGTGGGGCTGCCGACGCCGTGCAAACGCCAGTCTGTGAAATTGTGACTGTCGTTTCGGCAACGGAAGAACACAGTCAGGCAAACGCGCGCCGGTCTCGTGATGACGCGATTGCGCTCGTTGGAAGAACTGTCGATTTGGCTGCCAAGGGCAAGACAAAGCCCTTGGTGCAGGCGGGGATTTCCATGGCCTTCGGTTGTTCAATCACAGGCGATGTTGACCCTGACGAGGTGGTTCGCCTTGCCGTCGAATGCGCCGACGCAGGCGCTGATGTTGTCGGATTGGCAGATACGGTTGGATTTGCCGGGCCAGATCAGGTGGCCGATTTGGTCAAGCGGGTGCGCCGCGAACTTGGCAACACTGTCATCAGCATCCATTTGCATGACACCCGCGGCATGGGGATCGCAAACGCCGCGGCCGCGTTGGATGCAGGCGTGCGTGTGTTCGACGGCTCATTGGCTGGGCTGGGCGGTTGCCCGTTCGCCCCGGGTGCCACCGGCAACGTCGTGTTTGAAGACCTGGTCTTTCTTTGTGAACGCAAGGGATTTGCGACCGGCATCGATCTGGAAAAGCTGATCCACGTCCGCGAAATTGCAGCTGACCAGATGCCCGATGAACAGCTTTACGGCGCGTTGTCACGTGCCAAAGCCCCCCGCCAGATCAACTGGCGGGCACTCAATTAACTGGATGACATACTGGAGGAGATCATGAACATCCTTAAGACAGCAACGGCCGCGTCACTGGCCGCAACAACCTTTGGCACCGCAGCATATGCTGAGGCCACTGAAATCCGCTGCAGCCATCAGATGCCACCCAAGCACCACATCGCACAAGTGATCGACCGCTGGGCCGAGGAAGTGGAAACACTCTCGGACGGCTCGATCGACATGCAGATCTTTGGGGCCAACAGCCTTGTCGGCGCGAACGAAAACATTGTTGCGACCGCGAAAGGTGACATCGAGTGCGCGTTTTCGATCGGTCCCCAATGGGGCAAAACCCTGCCGGTCATGAACGTCACACTGGCCCCGTTTGCCTTTAGTGACATCGATATCTGGAACAACTGGCCAAACTCGGATGCAGCGAACTTCCTGGGGGAGAAACTGCGCGAGAAAGGCGTCCAGAACGTCGTTTGGATGTTCACCACCAACACCTCGGTGTTTTCGTCAAATGGCTCGTTCCTTTTGAAGCCCGAGGATTTTAAGGGCGTGAAAGTCCGTGGTCTGATCCCGGCCTTCAACGCATCGCTGGAAGCGCTTGGCGCTGCACCCGTGTCGATGTCAGGCAGCAAGGTCTATGAGGCGCTTTCGACCGGGGTAATAGACGCAGGGTTCACCGACATCGCCGCTGCCGTCAGCCGCAAATACTATGAGGTTCAGGACCACTTCACCGTGCTTCCGGCGATCTCGGTCTATTTCCACGGCTACATGAACCCCGGCTTCTATGATGGGCTGAGCGACGACCAAAAAGCTGCCCTGACCGAGGCGGGCGCAAAGGCCGCCGGCTGGGCAATCGAAGCCTCTCAGGCAGCAGCTGCTGTGGCACCAGACCAACTTCGGGAAAAAGGCGCGGCTGTTCACGTTGCGACGGCAGAAGAAGTTGCAACGCTCGCGGCGATCATGCGCCCGACCTTTGACGCGGCCTTTGGCGGCGATGATCCGGTCAGCCAGGAAATGGTCGAGCTGGTCAAAAGCATCGGAAACTAACCATGTCCGGTCACCAAAACACGGCAGAGGAGGCTCCGGCCTCCTCGCTTTCCAGATACATTCTGCACCCTCTGGTCTGGCTGGGTGGCGCCGTAAGCACAGCGACGATCATCGCGTTGTTCGTTGTCACCATCTACGCGATTGTAATGCGCTACCTGCTTGGTTCTCCGTCGCTTTGGACAGACGAAGTGACCGGATGGGCCCTTGTCGCGCTTGTGATGCTGGGAACCGCAGAAGCCTATCGACGCGGTGACCATATCGCCGTGGATCTGCTTTCGTCCAAAGCGACTGGGTTTTGGAAAACGCTGATCAACTATGTTTCTGACCTTGCTGTTCTGTTCTTCGGAACCGTCCTTGGCATCAGCACGTGGGAGGCAATCTCATTCGCCAAAGGGTTTGGTTCGTACACCAACGGGAATGTCGAGATGCAGACATGGATCCTTCAGATACCGCTTCTGATCGGCAGTTTTCTTTTGGGCCTGACGGCTATCACAAGAATTGCTGAACGCGCATTGGGACTACGAGAATGACAGTATTTTTGGTATTCGCGGGCCTGGTCTTGCTGCTGCTCACCGGCATGCCGGTTTTCGCGGCGCTGGGGGTAGCCGCCACAACGGTCTTACTTTTGTTCGAAGGCAATATCGGATCCGTCGCCGACACCGTTTTTGCGCATCTGGACAAATCCATCCTTCTGACGGTTCCGCTGTTTGTCTTCATGGCCAATATCATGATCAAGGCCAAGGCCATTGACGACGTGTTCGATATGGCAAACGCCGTCATCGGGCATGTTCGGGGCGGTCTGGGCGTGGCCACCGTTATGTCCTGCACCATCTTTGCAGCGATTTCCGGGTCATCCGTCGCGACAGCCCTGTCCATCGGCTCCAGCGCGATCCCGCAGATGAAACGGTTCGGGTATCACGAAAGACAAGCCTTGGGCGTCATTGCCGCCGGTGGCACTTTGGGCATCTTGATCCCACCATCGGCGCCAATGATCCTCTATGCGATCGTGTCTGAGGTCTCGATCGGGGCCCTGTTCCTGGCAGGGATCATCCCGGGGGTCATGATGGCGCTCATCTTTTCGATCTACTGCGTAATGTCCTCGCGCGATGCCAGTTCGCAGGACTGGGTCGGATGGGGAAAAGTAAGCGGAGCCTTCCGGCGCAGCTTCTTTGCTGTCATGGCACCTCCGGTCGTGTTGGGCGGTATTTATCTTGGTATCTTCACCGCATCGGAAGCGGCTGCGGCAGGATCGCTCTATGCTCTGCTCGTCGCCACTTTGGTCTATCGCAACTTTGGACTTCGTGACCTTTGGGATGCTGCCTACAAGTCCATGCGCACCTCGATGATGCTGTTCATGATCATCGCAGGGGCCGCCATCTTTGGTCATGCGATCACAATCATCCGCCTGCCCCATGAGATTACCGAAGCCGTGACGTCCATGGGTTTACAGCCACTGGCCTTTATCCTGATCGTGATGGCGATGATCTTCTTGATGGGGATGTTCTTCGAGGCCGTGGCCATCATCTTGATCACCACCCCGATCCTTCTGCCCACTATGGATGCGATGGGGATCGACTTGGTTTGGTACGGCATCCTGCTGATGGTGAACCTTGAACTGGCCATGATCACACCTCCGGTGGGAATGAACCTGTTCGTGATCAAAGGCATCACAGATGCACCGCTGTCCGAGATCGTGAAAGGCGCAGCCCCATTTGTCATGCTGATGATCGTGGGCCTGATCGTGCTGCTGGCATTCCCGGCCATCGCCACCTGGCTTCCCTATGCCGCTGGGTTTGGAAGGTAACTGTCGGATGTGGGTCTTTGTCATAGGATCCACATCCGTTACCGATCCGGTGCCTACCGCCAAAACCATTTTGAGGGAGAGTTTTCTCCAATCAACTTGATGCTGTATCGGAAATTTCTGTCCATCACAGGATGTATGTTCCGGGTGGCGTTGCGCACAGGCAATTTCATGAAGTGTACGAAAGTCGGTTTTCAGCCTTGCAACCAACAAATCGCCCCGTGTAGCGAAAGCCAGATGACTGCCCATGCAGCTTCTCGTTGCTATCGCGAAGTGCCGCCGTTCACACCGAAAATGCCAATTGCGGCGTCGTCTCACGTCTTGCTCATTGACTGACGAAATCTCGCCGCGCTCAGCACGAATGGCTGCTCTTTGGGCAACGTCGCCGTGCTCAAGATGATGCGCACGCGGAAAATTCGGTGCTGCGAGCGCTCGCAGCAAGATTTCGACACTTCTGCTTCGGGCTCGAACCGGTCATGCGGCGTTGCGGCTGGGCGCACACACGCCCCCCCTCGAAGCGAAACGGCCGATCAGCTGTCGCCGGCGTCCGGCACGACAACGCGCACCGAGGACGCGATCGGTGCGCCGTCCACGCCCCAGGTTGAATGGTCGTTCGCGTTCAGGGTAACCGTCACCAGGTTGACCCCCGGTTGCAGGATTTGCCCGGGCAGATGCACCCAGTCCGAATAAACCCGCATGACCTTGGTGCCGTTCACGTAGACATGGGCATGGCCGGCGTTGTCCTCGACCGCGCCATTGATCGCCGCCGGGGCAAAGCGGAAGTTCCGGGTGAGAATCTGGATATTGTAGCCATCGACCGCATCCGGGAAGACGAGGTGCGAGACCTCTGGCATCGCGGCCGCTTCCGCAACATCCCGGATGGCGTGGGAATGGCCGGTGTCCGCGGACTCATGAACCATCGCTTCGGCGCCTTGGTCGGCGAGCGGCGCGTCCGGCGTGCCAAGAAGCGCGCCGGTTGCAGCGTAACCTGCCACGATGCTCGCGGTCACAAGGCCCGCGAGCATCAGCGTGTGTTTCGAGATCATCGTCATGGTCACTGTCCCGGCGGCGCGGGCATGACCTCGCGCAGGGTGTCGACCGAAATCCCCAGCCGTTCGGCGGCGGCCTCGAAATCGGGCGGACCATCGCCCAGGGCCTCGGTCAGGGCGGCTTCGCTGATGCCAAGCTGCTCGGCCACCGCGCCGAAATCCGGGCGTCCACCGCGGGCCGCGATCTCAACCTCGCCATGGTAGCAGTCGACGGAATAAGGCGCCTCGTCCGCCGTCAAGTGGTAGTGGTAGATGCCGTCGGGAAACTCCGGCGTCACGCCGACATGCCCGCCGCATTCGTCGAGATCGGCATTGGTCATGGTCGCGCCGTCTTCGCCCTTGTCGGCATAGACCGGAAAGCCGTCCTGCAAGACGCCGATCATGTAGGAATGTTCGCCCTCGGTGTCGAGCGTGTCGGAAATGCAGGTCGGGATGCCGTGGTAATGGTAGGTCGTGCCGTCGCCCAGCGGGTGGCCGTTGCATTCGTCGACAAAGGCGGCGTGGTCGTGGATCACGTTGTCATTGAGCGCCACCACCTGGCGTTCCCGGTCCTCGTAGTCGTTGAAGATGCGGGCGCCGTCAATGGCCACGCCGATCTGGCCGAGGTCGGTCAGGGTCGGCTCTTCGGCATAGACCGGCGCGGTGGTGATCGTGGTATCGATCGGGGTTTCCTGGATCTCGTCGCCGGCCAGGGTCCAGAAGCTGTCGGCCGGGTCGTCTTTGAACGGCATGGTGGAGGGGTCGTCCGGCACCAGGTAGGCATCGGCCACGCCGCCGGCGGGCACGCCGTCGGATTGGTAGCGGAAGGTCTCTTCCTCCGGCGCGAAGGTGATGGTGACGTTGTCAGCCCAAGACGCGGCCTCGATGCCGGCGGTGGTGTCCATGGCCCCGCTGCCCTGCTGCGCGGTCGTGGGCGCGGTGAGGACGAAGCCGAGACTGCCCGCGCCCAGTCCCAGGGCGACGGCTGCAACGGTGGAATAGGCGGTCCTGCGAAATGAGGGCATGGGAGGCATCTCCTTCTGTCTTGCAATGAATCTACAGGTGAAACGCGCCAAAGTCCTCGTCCCGTCGCGAAGAAAGTGCTAAATTCTGTCGCAACCTGAAGCGCTCGAGGCTGCGGATAGCTTGAATGACGGATTTTACGACCGAAAACTTCACCGCCAATCTCAAGCTCGCCGCGAGCTATTACCCCTCGATTTCCGAGATGTGCCGGAAGCTGGAGATCAATCGCCAGCAATTCATGAAGTACCTCTCCGGGGTTTCGTTCCCGTCGCGCTACAACATGCGGCGCATCTGCGATTTCTTCGGTTTCGATGAATACGAGATCCTGCTGCCCCACGACCAGTTCCGCAATATCGTCCGCCTGCGGCCGGTGCAGGGCGCGGATGACATCACCATGCCGCCGGGGCTGGCCGAGCTGCTGACACGGGCGCAGCGCACGCGGAGCGTTCTGAGCAAGACCCATGGATTTTATCACAAATATTACCTGTCGTTTTCCACGCCCAAGCACGTTCTGAAGTCGCTGGTGCACGTCTATGGATGGAACGACTACACGCTTTACAAGCGCCTCGAACGGTTGAAGCGCCCCGGGCGCGAGGGGCCGCCCGAGGTCTACAAATATGCCGGCATGGTCACGGTTGCGGGGGACCGGATGCATCTGCTGGATCAGGAGGTGATCACTGGCGCGGAGCTGACCCAGACCATGCTTTTCATGAACTACCGCAACCGGGTATCGGTGCTGACGGGACTGACGACGGGGGTGTCAGGCGGCGATGCGCACGAGCCGTCGGCGGCGCGGGTGGTGATGGAATACATCGGCCGGTCGGTCAACGTGCGGCAGGCGATTTCCGACTGCGGCCTCTACCCGCTCGAGTCCGATCTCACGCCGCGGCGCATCCTGTCGCACCTCACCGCGGGCGGGCGGATCGACGAGCCGCTGCGGGGCACGGTTTTCTGAGCCTGCGTGGCGCGTCAGACAGCCACCTCGACCTCGATACCCAAAGCGCTCAGCGCCTGAGGAATGGACAGCCCCTGCGCCAGCGCGTGCTTGGCGACCTGGGCCGCGCGCTCATAGCCGATGACCGGGACGAGTGAAGTTGCAAGGGCCATGCTGTTTTCCAGGAGAAAGGCGCAGCGGTCCGCATCGGCCTCGATCCCGGTGATGCAGCGATCGGTGAGGCAGGCCATGGCCGAGGTCAGGATGCGGATCGACTGGAGGATGTTCAGAATGGCAATCGGCTCCATCGCGTTCAACTGCAACTGGCCAGCCTCGGCGGCCATGGTCACCGTCAGGTCGTTGCCGATCACCTGGTAGGCGACCTGGTTGACCACTTCCGGAATCACCGGGTTGACCTTGCCCGGCATGATCGACGACCCGGCTTGAACCGGCGGCAGCCGGATTTCGCCAAGCCCCGAGCGCGGGCCGGAGCTGAGCAGCCGCAGGTCGTTGCAGATCTTCGACAGCTTGACGGCAACCCGCCTGAGGATGCCGGAATAGGCGACAAAGGCGCCGAGGTCCGACGAGGCTTCCACCAAGTTGCGCGCCGGGCGCAAGGGAAAGCCCGAGATCGCGGCCAGTTCTGCCACCGCGACCGGGCCGTACCCTTCGGGCGCGTTGAGGCCGGTGCCGATGGCCGTGCCGCCCAGGTTGACCTCGAACAGCAGCTCCGAGACGTCGCGCAACCGTTCGATATCTTCCTCGATGGTATTGGCGAAGGACCGGAACTCCTGCCCCAGCGTCATCGGCACCGCGTCCTGCAACTGGGTACGGCCAAGCTTGGGGATGGCGTCGAACTCCGCCGCCTTGGCCTCGAAAGCATCACAAAGGCGCTGATGCTCTTGCGTGAGGCCCGGCATGCTCATCAGGATCGCAAGCCGCAGCGCCGTCGGATAGACGTCGTTGGTCGATTGCGACCGGTTCACGTCGTCGTTCGGATGCAGGTGCCGATAGTCGCCCTTCGCATGTCCCAACTGCTCAAGCGCGAGATTGGCGATCACCTCGTTGGCGTTCATGTTGGTCGAGGTGCCGGCCCCGCCCTGCATCATGTCAACGACGAAATGCGCGTGATGTTCGCCCGACAGCAGCGCGTCGCAAGCGGCCTGGATGGCGGCGCTTTTCTCTGCCGGAAGCACGCCCAGCTTGCTGTTGGCCGCCGCCGCGGCCTTCTTGACCATCGCGAGCGCCCGCACCAGTTCGGGAAACTGCGAAAGGGGCAGTCCGGAAATACGGAAATTGTCGCGCGCGCGGGCGGTGTGAACGCCGAAAAGCGCGTCGGCGGGCACGTGGTATTCGCCCAGGGAATCGCGCTCGATGCGTGTGCCGGTGTCTTCGAGTTTCATGCTGATTGCCCTTCGGTCTTGTGGCCACTTCGCTGAGGCCGGAGAGGAAAGAACGGGGCGGATCGCAACCCGCCCCGCCCCGGGAATTACCGGCCCAGCAGCAGTTCCGGCAGGAACAGCGACAGCTGCGGCACAAAGGTGGTCAGCATCAGCGTCGGCATCCAGGCAAAGAGGATGAAGATCATCGTCGGCCCCAGCATCTTGACCACCGGCGCACCCGTCACCCGCGCCCCGAGATAGAGGTTCGGCGCGGTCGGCGGGGTGACATTGGCCATGCCGAGGTTGACGCCGAGCACCGCCGCGAAATGGATCGGGTCCATGCCGACGCTTTGCACGATGGGCAACAGGATCGGGGTCGAGAGCAACAGCCCGCTGATATCGTCCATCAGCATGCCAATCAGGATCATCGCGAGGTTGACCATCAGCAGGATGATGATCGGGTTTTCCGAGACCGAGAAGACGAGGTCTTCGGCAATGCCGGGAATGTCCTCGAAGATCAGGAAGCGGCTGACGATCAGCACCATGAAGATCATCGACATGACAACGCCAACCGTGAGCCCGGCCTGCAGCATGACATCGCGGAACGAGCTCCAGGTCATGCCCTTGTAGACGTAGATCGCGACAGGAATGGCGTAGATCACGGCAAAGCCGGCCGCTTCCGTCGGCGTCATGATGCCGCCGTAAATGCCGCCAAGGATGAACAAGGGCATCAGCAGCGCCGGAAAGGCCTTGCGTGACCGGGTCTTGAATTCAAACGCGAAATTCTCGGGCTTCTCGGTCAGTTCCAGCACCTTGTGCTTGCGCAACTGCACCTGGTTCACCACGCAAAGCAGCGTGATCAGGATGATGCCGGGAATGACCGTCGACAGGAAACACTTGAGCACCGAGGTCTGCGACACCCAGGCATAAAGGATGTGCGACGAACTTGGCGGGATCAGCAGGCCGAGGGGGCTGGCGTTGACGATGAGCGCCGCGCTCAGCCCTTCAGGGTATTTCGCCTTGCGCAGGTGCGGCATCATGATCGAGCCGATGCAGGTCAGCGTCGCGCTGCCACTGCCCGAGATCGAGCCGAATATACCGCTGGCCAGAACGGCGGCAATGGACAGGCCCCCACGCACGTGCCCGACGATCAACTCGGCCAGATGCACCAGCGGCTGAGCGATGCGCCCCTTTTCCATGACCGCCCCGGCGATGATGAAAAGCGGAATCGCCAGCAGCACCAGCGAGTTCATCTTCCAGTGACCCGAGGGCAGATACCCGGTCACATCGAAATCGCCAGTCACGGCGAGGAAGGCCAGCACGCCACCAAAGGCGAGCGGCACCGCGACGCCAAGGAGCAGCAGGAAACAGAGAACGACGAGACTTCCGGCGATGATCATTGGACTACACTACCTCTGGCTTGCGCTCATCCGGGAGGGGAGCATTCGGGTCGGTTTTCAGGTGAACAATCAGCGCGATCGCCGTGAAGAATGTCATCAGAAGAAAGCCCATGAAGATGCCCAGACGCGGCACGAGGAAAGGGATCTTCAAGGCGATGGTCGTCTGCCATCTCGGGTAATCCGTCACGTCCTCCAGCACCATGACGAAGCCGAGGTAGCTGAGATAGATCAGGATCAGGAACTCGATCACCATGACGACGAGGGCGCGAAACCAGATGGTCTTTGGCCTCGACAGGAAGATGCCGAGGATGTCGGCGTTGATATGCGTGTCGCGATAGGTGGCGACGGCACTGGCCAGGAAGAAGAACCAGAAGGCGATGACCAGCAGCCATTCCTCGTAGGCGAAGAGATCGGCCCCGAACCCGTATCGCAGGATCACGACGCAAAAGAAGGTCAGCGCCATGATGCAGCCTGCGAGGATGATCAAAGCGTTCATCACCTTCAGAAGCCTGTGTATCGCCCCCGCTCCGGGGCCGGTGTACCTTTCGGCTGGACTGCTCATGGCGCATGTTCCCTTCGTTTAGATCAAAGGGGGGCGGGCCGTGAAAGGCCCGCCCCGGTTGGTGATGACGTCAGGAGCCGCCGTTCAGGTCGGCTTTCAGTCGGTCAATCGCGTCCTGCCCGGCCACTTCGGCAATCGAGGGCCAGACGACTTCACGCACATGCGCGCTCAGCACGTCGAGTTCCTCGGGCGTCGGGGTCAGGATTTCATAGCCCTTGGAGATGAGTTCCTGCTCGTACTTCGCGTCGTTTTCCTTGTTCCAGGCAAAGAAGTCATCCGCCGCCTTGTCGACAGCCGCCTGCACCGCCGCGCGCTGTTCGTCGTTCATCTTCTCCCAGGTCTTTTCCGAGGCGTAGAACGTCGAAAGCTCCATGAAGGCGTTGTATTCGACGAAGTATTTGCCGACGCCGGATTTCGCGAAGATCTTGTCAGCGGATTGCTTGGTGCAGCAGATCGCACCATCCACCACGCCAGACTGAACAGCGGCAAAGATCTCGGCATAGGCGATGGTCGTGGTGTTGTAGCCCAGCGCTTTCATCGTGTCGTTCACGGCATTCGACGACCAGACGCGCGACAGCATTTCCTTGTCACCCAGGCCAGCAAAATCTGCGGGGCGCTTTTCGGACACCAGGTTCGAGAAACCCTCGGGGTTGTTCGCCAGCATCCGCAGGCCGAGATTGGCCAGGCCTTCGCCCATGATCTGGTTGAAGGCAGAGTCGGGGTTGCGGACGGTGGCCTCCATGTCATCCCAAGAGCTGACCAGGTAGGGAATGGAGTTGATCTCGAACAGCGGGTCCTTGTTGGCGTAGATGAAACCCATGACAATATCGACATTGCCACGGATCGCGCTTTCCAGAAGTTCCTCGCCCGAGCCCAGCTGGTTGGCCGGGAAAGTGCTGACCTTCAGGCCCACGTCGGCGGCTTCGATATCTTCCGCGATCTGCTCGAGGATCTTGGTGCCCTGATGCTCGACCGGCAGGGTGCCGGCGATTTTCAGGCGCAGGTCGCGGGCATCGGCGGTGGAGGCGAGACCAAGGGCGACGGTTCCGGCCAGGGCCATGCACAGCGGCCGCAGGCGGCGCCAGGATTGGGTGACGTTCAGCATGTTTTCTCCTTTGGATCAATAGCCTAGCATTCCTGCGCGACGCAGGCGGCAGCAAGCTATTGCGTCCCTGTTGCAAGTGGATCTTTACGTCTGTTGACGGGATCAGTATGCGCCAGCCCCCGATTTCAAAAAAGACGGCAGGAGCGTCACCCCCTGTCTCGAACTTGCGCTTTTCCTGCGTCAGGTCGCGACAGATCGCAGGGCCGTGCACTAAGGACAGGCCCGGGAAAATCCGCTTATCCTTGGTCCGACCCCGACGATTGAAAAGGCGACGTCATGCGCAATCAAACTCCGCAATCCGCTTCCGCAATGACCCAACCGGCTCCGGATTCGGCGACCGCCCAGGTCGAGGCTTGCCTGGCCCGGATCGCTGAGGACAACGACAGGTTCCACGCGGTAGCAGAGCTTTTCAAAGACCGCGCGCGTCGGCGTGCGTCACATATGGACGCGCTGGCCGCGAAGGGCCAAGCCCCGGGAAAACTGCATGGGGTGCCGTTTCTGACCAAGGAACTTGTCGACATCGAGGGCAAGCTGACCCGGTTCGGCTCCGGGGCCTACGCAACCCGCGCCGCCTCTGCCACGGCACCTGCCATCCGGCGCCTTGAGGATGCAGGGGCAAATCTTCTTGGCACGGCGCATATGGTGGAATTTGCCTTCGGGAGCTGGGGCACCAACTACCTCAAAGGCACGCCCTGGAACCCTTGCGATCCCGTGGTACACCGGGCCCCCGGCGGTTCGAGCAGTGGCTCGGCCGTGGCGGTCGCCGCGGGATATGTTCCGGTCGCGATCGGCAGCGATACTGGCGGCTCCATCCGCATTCCCGCCAGCCTGTGCGGCGTTGTCGGCTTCAAACCCAGCAACGGGTTGATCCCGACTGACGGTGTGGCACCTCTCGGTCCGACCTTCGATACGCTGGGTCCGATCACGCGCACGGTCGACGCCGCGCGCAGGTTCACCGAGGTCATGGCGGACCAGGACCTGTCGCATCCGCCCGTCAGCATCGCGGGCCTGCGGGTCGCCGTGCTGAGCGCCGAGGCGCTTTCGCCGATTGAGCCCGGAATCGAAATGGCGTTTCGCAACGCCCTGAAATCGCTGGAAACGCGCGGCGCCAAGGTTTCGCAGATCGCGCTTCCGCTGACCCTGGTCGACTTCCAGAAGCTGAACGGCGAGATCGTCGGGTTCGAGGCCTATGCCCACCTGAAACACCTCATCGAAGACTGGCGCCAACCGATGGATCCTTACGTCCGTCAGCGAGCCCTCGCCAACCGCATCATGGATCGCCAGGCCTATGAAACGCGTTTGGCCCAACTGGCAGCGGTTCGAGCCAGTTTCGCGCCATCGTTTTCCGAATTCGATGTCTTGGCCCTTCCCGGGACGCCCGCCTTTGCGCCGCCCGTCTACGAGGTCAATGAATCCGAAATCCCGATGTCGCGCTACACCCGCGTCGCCAACTGCCTCGACCTGTGCGCGATTACCCTGCCGCTGCCGCGTGGCGAAGGGGCGCTTCCAATCGGCTTCCAGCTTTGCGCACCCGCAGGTTCCGACGCATTCTTGTTGTCGCTGGCGGAAACGGTTTATGCAAACGGATCAGACCACGAATTTGCCGGCTTACAACCACTGTAAATGGCAGGGTTTGGCGGCACTTCATCCCGGCGCATAGGCATCCGTCTTGCTGCCGTAGGCCCGCAGGGTCTTGTCGTCGTTCACCCAGGCGACCACGATGACCTTGGCATCGCTGTTGAAGCGGTAGAACAACCGATACTGTTGGCAGAATTTCGCCCGGAACCAATGCTTGCGGTGATCGCCCAGCGTGCCGCCTTGCCGGAAAGCGGCGGCACCCGGGTCCGCCGGTATGGCCTCGGTGACGAGCTTGAAGATGGCGGTCATCCGTTTCGTGCAGTTTTTCTTGCGCCAGGTCTTGGGATCGCGCGCCTTACGCGCCTCGACCTCCTGGATCAGCCCTTCGAGCTGGTCCAGAAAGAGCGGATGCGCAAAAATCGACCATCTGTTTACGACAAGGGGCGCTTGGGCGGGCACGCTATCGCCGCTCATTCATCCTCGGGCGATAGCGGCGCATCGAGATCGACGTCAACGTCTCCGACCAGTGCTGCTAGACGGTCATGCAAAGCCCCATCGAACGCCCGAATGCGGTCCGGATGCGCCTTGATATCGGCCTCGACAAAATCGAGAAAGGC
>ERZ1699650.144-NODE-144-length-22820-cov-11.625126_pt1 | contig 22820 bp, 21 predicted proteins | sample MGYA00581512_ERZ1699650 | MGnify/ENA primary metagenome ERZ1699650 (study PRJEB42348, sample SAMEA6618698) | metagenome | isolation source: Polyester-degrading enrichment culture growing on monomer terephthalic acid, Te | collected 2019-05-17 ... | reverse complement strand
AAACTTGCTTGGCCATGCGCCCTCTTCGTGTGGTCAGAACCCCGCGCCCCGGGTGCCCTCCTCCTTAGCAGCCGAAACCGCCACGGGCCAGCGAGCCGATTTCGACACCGCCTGCGGCCGTGCAGCGCCTTCCACGTAGCCATCCGTTGAGCCGCCCAAAGAGACGTCCATTTTGCCGTCCCATCCTGCATCAACGCGGCAGGAGGGGAGTGATATGGCGCTTGCTAAAGGGCTACGCGACACCAAGGATCGAGGCCCTTCAATGCCGCCATGCGGCGAAGCATAAGCAGCACGCCCAGGTCATCGTCGACGGCCCAGTCCGGACCTTGGCTTTTGGGTGTTCGCACTGCGGTGCGGCCCGTCGTTCCGCGCGTTCCTGCAAGCACGAAATTTTTGATATCCGTACTCACAGTGTGCGGACATTGCCCATGATCAATAATGGACAGATTCTCCGAGTGGCACCCACCGGTCAAATGGGTCGGCCCCGGCAGTTGGCAGGTCCGCGGAGACCGGTCGATGGAAGCACTATTCCGCAGCGGCGAACTCGATAAGCTTGCGCGTACTCTGGGACACTTTTCCGGCGGAATGCACAAGCGTCAGGGTGGCCGCCTCGTCGTGGTCGGACAGCGGCACGTAGCGCACCGAGGGGATGGCGATGCAGCTGACGCTCTGTGGCACAAGGGCAATCCCGGCCCCCGTACCAACCAACCCGATGGCGGTGTACATCGTGTTCGCCTCGACCACGGTGCGCGGCAGGAACCCGCGCGTCGAGCACATGGTCATCAGCTGGTTGTAGAAGGCGGGCGAGCGGTGCTTGGGGTAGAAGACGAAATCCTCCTGCGCCAGCTCGGCCAGCTTGATCGACGTCCTTTCCGCCGCCGGATGCTTGGCGGGAACAACCGCGCAGAACGGCTCGCTCACCACGTCAAAGCTTGTCATTTCGGGCTCTTCGATGGGCGGGCGCACGATGCCCACGTCGATCCGGCCTTTTGACAGTGCCTCCATCTGTTCGCTCACCGTCATCTCGTGCAACCGGATCTCGATCTCGGGAAAACTTTGCCGGAAGGGGCCGATCAGCCTGGGCAGATAGCCCAGCGATGCGGAATGCACGAAACCGATGTTCACCAGCCCGATCTCGCCGCGATAGGCGCGTTTTGCCACCCGGCTGGCATGGGCGGTCGCGGCGATGATGGCCTTGGCCTCGGGCAGAAAGGCGCTGCCCGCCGGGGTGATCGCCACCCGCCGCTTCGTGCGTTCGAACAGCTTGACGTCCAGCTCTTCCTCAAGCTTGCGGATCTGCAGGCTGAGCGGCGGTTGCGAGACGTTTTCGCGTTGCGCGGCGCGGCCAAAGTGCAATTCCTCGGCGACGGCGATGAAATAGCGCAGTTGGTGCATCTCCATGTCAGCCCCTCCTTCTGATCCTGTTTCGGTATCAATACGTAATTAAAAAGATATTGGAAGTCTTTTTCTGGTTTGCCCTAAGATCACGGAAACAACATGGCTCGATCGGCTTGGGAGGGTCGAAAGCGACAGGTGATCAGCACCGCCGCACCGCGGCCCCGGACGGCAGGACAGGCGCGTCCCGGGGCAATTTCGCTTCAACACCAACGGTCTGCCACGAAATTCAGCAAGCAAGAGGACATCGGTCGCAAGGCCGGTGAAGGATGGATGGAACCCAAGAACCTTGTCGTCATCATGTCGGACGAGCACAGCACCAAGACGCTTGGTTGCTATGGCAACGATATCGTCCAAACCCCCAATCTCGATCGGCTGGCGGCGGGTGGGACGCGGTTCACCAATGCCTATACGCCCAGCCCGATCTGCGTACCGGCCCGGGCCAGCTTTGCCACCGGCCGCCCCGTGCATGAGATCGGCGCCTGGGACAATGCCCATGCCTATGACGGCACGCCCGAAAGCTGGCACCACCGGCTGCGCGACAATGGCCACCACGTGCGGTCCATCGGCAAGCTGCATTTCCGCGGCCAGGACGGCGACGATTGCGGCTTCACCGGCTCCGAAATCCCGATGAACATCGTTGACGGGGTCGGCGATGTGCTGGGCCTGATCCGCGACCGGTCGGTGGTGCGCGGCGCGGCAGACAAGATGGCGCGCATGGCCGGCCCGGGCGAGTCGATCTATACCCGTTATGACCGCGACATCTCGGCCCGCTCGCAGGTCTGGCTGCGCGAAGAGGCCCCGGCGCTGACCGACAAGCCCTGGGTGTTGTTCGTCAGCTTTGTCTCGCCGCATTTCCCGCTGACCGCCCCGCCGGAATACTTCTATCGCTATGACCAGTCCAGCCTGCCGATGCCCAAGCTCTATGGCAAGGACGAGCGCCCGGATCACCCCTATCTGCGTGATTACCGCGAGGCCTTTGCCTATGACGATCACTTCCGGACCGAGGCCGATGTGCGCCGCGCCATTGCGGGTTACATGGGGCTTTGTACCTTCATCGACGACCAGGTGGGCCATATCCTGTCCTCGCTCGACGCGGCCGGTCTGAGCGACAGCACTCGCGTGGTCTATACCAGCGATCATGGCGACAACCTTGGTGCGCGGGGGCTTTGGGGCAAATCCAACATGTACGAGGAAGCGGTCGGCGTGCCGTTGATCGTCTCGGGCGGCGGCGTCGCGGCGGGCGCGGTGAATGAGCAACCCCGGTCACTGATCGACCTGTCGCGCTTCATCCTGGAGGCCACCGGATGTGACGCCGAAGGTTTTGGCGAGCATGACCTGCTGAGCGACGAGGACGGTATCGTGCTGTCGGAATACCACGCCACCGGGTCGCGCAGCGGGGCCTTCATGCTGCGGATGGGGCGGTGGAAATATGTCTATTATGCCAAGTACGCGCCGCAGCTTTTCGATCTTGAAACCGATCCCGAGGAATTGACCGACCTGGCGCAGGATCCGGATTTTGCCGAGGCGCTGGACGCCTGTCACGCTGCCTTGTTCGCCAAGGTGGATGCGGCGGCGGCACATGACCGCGCCATCGCTGACCAGCAGAGCCGGATCGACAGTTTCGGCGGCGCGGACAAGATCATCGCCCGTGGTGATTTCGGCTTTTCGCCGCCGCCGGGCGTGACCGCGACCTTCGCCAAATCGGAAGATGCCTGAGGCCATGACACTGGCCAATGACATCAGCCTCGGCCCCGATGGCCGGCCGGATGCGGCCAGCTGCGCCCGGATTGCCGGGGCGCTGGGGCCGATCATCGATGCCCACCACCACCTCTGGGACCTTGAGACCAACTGCTATCCCTGGCTCCAGGATCAGCCCGTGACGGCGCATTTCGGCGACTATTCCGCGATCCGGCGCAGTTATCTTGTCGCGGACCTGCGCGATGACCTTGGGCCGGCAAGGCTGGCCGGCTCGGTGCATGTCGAGGCGCATTGGCGCGGTGGAACGGCGCCGGACGGGGAAACCGCCTGGCTTGCCGGTCAGGCCCGGGATCACGGGTTGCCAAGCGTGATGATGGGCGCGGCGGACCTGCGGGCGCCCGATCTGGACCAGGTGCTGGCGGCGCACCAGGCGCATTCCGGCTTTCGCGGCATTCGCGTCATGGCGATGGGGCGGGGCGATCCCGAGGGCTCGGCGCTGTACCGCGATCCCGCCTTCCTGCGCGGCATGGAGATGCTGGCCGCCCGCGATCTTTGTGTCGATCTCCAGGCCCCGCCGATCACACAGGGTGCCGTGGCAGAGCTCGCCGCGCGCTTCCCCGAAACGCGCATCGCGATCATCCATTGCGGCCTGCCGCTGGATCGCAGCGACGCCGGGCTGCGCCTGTGGCGCGACGGCATGAGCCGGCTGGCCGACGCCCCCAACGTGGTGGTCAAGCTCTCGGGCCTGCCCATGACGGACCGGCATTGGACCTGCGACAACCTCGCCCCGCTGGTGCAGCACCTTCTGGCGGCATATGGCGCCAAACGCCTGATGTTCGGCAGCAATTTCCCGGTGGATGGGCTGTTTTCCGACTATCCGACGCTGCTGGCGGCCTATGTCGCGGCGCTTGGGACCACCGAGGCCGGATTGCGCGCCATCTTTCACGACACGGCGCAGGAATTTTATCGGATCGAAGACACGAGCAAGACATGACCAACCCTCAAACACTCCCGACCGCCCCCATCGGCGACACCGGCCTTCGCGTGACCCGGCTTGCCTTTGGCTGCGTGCCTCTCGGCAATTATCCCACGGCGCTCAGCGATGCGGATGCCGATGCCGCGCTTCATGCGGCATGGCAGGCCGGTATCCGCTATTTCGACGTGGCGCCGCTTTATGGTCACGGGCTGGCCGAGCACCGGCTTGGTGCTTTCCTGCGCAACAAGACCTTTGGCAGCTACGTCGCCTCGACCAAGGTGGGCCGCAGGCTGGTGCCGGACCGGTCGGGCAATCTGACCGGCGATCAGGCGGCCAGCATCTTTGAGCGTCCGCTGTCGTTTTCGCTGACCAATGACTACAGCTACGACGGCATCATGCGCAGCGTCGAGGACAGCCTGCAACGGCTGGGCGTGCCGGGTGTCGACATCCTGCATATCCACAACATCGACCCGGCCAACCACGCGCCCGACGCGCTGGAGGCGCTGTTTTCGCAATGCATGTCGGATGGCTATCGCGCGCTGGACCAGCTGCGCAGCGAAGGCACCGTGAAGGCGCTGGGGGTTGGCAACAACTTCTGGACCATGGCTGAACGGTTCGCTCAGCACGGCGATTTCGATTGTTTCATGATGGCCGGGCATTTCAACCTGCTCGACCAGGGCGCGTTGGCGCGTTTCCTGCCGGAATGCCTGCGCCGCAATCAGGCGGTGCTGCTGGGCAGCCCCTTCGCCTCGGGCCTGCTGGTGGCCGATGACCCCGAGCAGGCACTGCACATGTACCGCAAACCCGCGCCCGAGATCGTCGCCAAGGTGCGCAACATCCACCGCATCTGCGCTGATCATGGCGTCAGCCCGGTCGCGGCGGCGCTGCAATTTCCGCTGATCCACCCGGCGGTGGCCTGTGTCGTGCCCGGCATGCGCACCGCCTCCGAGGTGACCCAATGTGCGGCTGCGTTCCACGCGCCGCTTCCTGACGCGTTGTTCCCCGATCTGGCTTCGGCCGGGATCATCGACGCCTGTCTTATCGAGGAGAGTAAAGACTGATGGCCGACGTTCAAATCAGCGAGGTCCGCAAGAGTTATGGGCCGGTGGACATCCTGCATGGCATCGACCTGGAGATTCAGGACAGGGAGTTCGTGGCCCTGGTGGGGCCTTCGGGATGTGGCAAGTCCACGTTGTTGCGGATCATTGCCGGGTTGGAGGACCTGGGAAGCGGAGAAATCCGCATTGACGGCGGGACCGTAAACGACCTGACGCCCAAGGACCGCGACATCGCGATGGTGTTCCAGTCCTATGCGCTTTACCCGCACAAGAATGTCTATGAAAACATGGCCTTCACCCTGCGGATGCGCGGCGCGACCCGGGACGAGATCGACCAGAAGGTGCGCGCCGCCGCCGATGCGCTGAACCTGACCGACTATCTCGATCGCAGCCCTGCACAGCTTTCGGGCGGTCAGCGGCAGCGGGTGGCGATGGGCCGGGCGCTGGTGCGCAAGCCCAAGGTGTTTCTGTTCGACGAGCCGCTGTCAAACCTCGACGCCAAGTTGCGGGTGGAAATGCGGACCGAGATCAGGCGGCTGCACCAGGATCTCCAGGCAACCTCGATCTATGTCACCCACGATCAGGTCGAGGCGATGACCATGGCCGACCGGATCGTCGTGCTGCACGACGGCCATATCGTCCAGCAAGGCGCGCCGATGGAGCTGTACGACCGGCCCGCCACGGTCTTTGTCGCCTCCTTCATCGGTTCGCCGCAGATGAACCTGTTCGAGGGGCAATTGCAGGCGGTCGGGGGCCGGGCGGCGCTTGGCCTGACCGACGGCAGCCAGATCGACCTGGCCGGACGCTATGCGCCGGTGGCCGCCGAGGTGACCTGGGGCATCCGGCCCGATGACCTGACGCTGGCCGCGCCGGGCGAAGGCAGCTTGCAGGGCCGGGTCGCGGTGGTGGAACACACCGGCGGCGAGGTGCTGGTCTTTGCCGATACCGGTGTCGGCAACCTCTGTGTCCGCGCTCCGGCGCGCACCCCGGTACCGCGCGTGGGCGAGGCGACAGGCATCAACCTGGACCATGCCCGCCTGCACCTGTTCAGCCGTCCCGCAGGGCAGCGGATTGCCGAGATCGGGGCCTGACATGTATTCGATCAAACGCCATCCCTGGTTCTTCGCATTGCTCTTTGCGCCTGCGCTTCTGCTGGTGGGCGGGCTGCTGCTGTACCCGATCCTCAACGGCATCTGGCTGAGTTTCACCAATGCCTCGCCCCTGCGGCCGACAACCGATTTCGTCGGCCTGGGCAATTACATCTACCTCTTCGAGGACCCGCAGTTCTGGGAAGTGCTGGGCAACACCGTCTTCATCTGTGGCGTCTCGACCATCTTCTGCACCGTGCTGGGGCTGATCGTGGCGCTGCTGCTCGACAGCGGCATCCGCTACGTCGGCTTCTTTCGCGCCGCCGTCTTCCAGGTCTGGGTGGTGCCGTGGATCGTGATCGCCATCCTCTGGGGCTGGCTGTTCAACGATGAATGGGGGATCGTGAACCACTTTCTGCGCAGCATCGGCGTGGTCGATGGCCAGATGGCCTGGCTGTTCGAAACAGAGCTGGCCCCCTGGGTGGTGATCTTCGCCTATTCCTGGCGCGCCGTGCCCTTTGTCATGGTGATCGCGCTGGCCGCGCTTCAGGGCATTCCCAAGGAAATCCAGGAAGCCGCCGAGATTGACGGCGCCGGGTATTTCAATCGCCTGCGTCACATCCTGTTGCCGCTGTTGCAGAACATCGTGATGACCGCCGCGCTGCTGGAGGCCGTGCGCTTTCTGCAAGAGGTCACCATCCCGCTGGTGCTGACCCAGGGCGGACCGATCGGGTCGACCAACGTGCTCAGCCTGTTCACCTACAAGGCCGCCTTTACCGAATGGGATTTCGGCCTGGCCGCCGCTGCCGGCACCTTCTGGCTGATCTTCGTGATCCTCTTTGCCGGCATCTACAACCGTTTCGCGCTGAGGAAATCCGCATGACCCAATCCCTTACGATGAACCGCAGCGCCAGCCCGAGCCGCATGTCCCGAACCCTGCGCCGCCGCGCGAACATGGCGATGCTTTACGTCTGCGTCACGGCGCTTGTCATGGTGATGCTGATCCCGGTGGGCTGGATGGTTTCGACCTCGTTCAAGCCGCTCAAGGACGTGTTCCAGATCCCGCCGCGCTGGATCCCCGATGTGATCACCTTCCAGAACTACGCCGCACAATTCAACGAGGTGCTGGGCACGCTCACGCTGAATTCGCTGATCGTGGCGGTCTGTGCCGCGGCGCTGTCCACATTCGTGGGCGCGATGACGGCCTATGGCATCTCGCGCTTCCGGTTTCGCGGCGGGCCCATCCTGATGCTGTTCTTCATGGGCTCGCTGGCCTTTCCGGTGCCGCTGATCATGATCTCGCTTTACGGGCTGTTCGTGAAGCTGGGGTTGTTGAACACCTATGGCGCGCTGGTTCTGGGCCATACGGCGATCACCATTCCGGTGTCGATCTGGCTGCTCAAGAACTTCTTCGACCAGCTCCCCCGTGAGGTCGAGGAAGCGGCTTACGTCGATGGCGCGACGCCGCTCAAGGTGTTCCTGTTCATCGTCCTGCCGATGGCCCGGCCCGCGCTGGCAGCCTCGGCGATCTTTGTCTTCGTGGTCAGCTGGAACGAACTGCTCTTCGGCCTGACCTTCACAAGCTCGACCGACATGCGCCCGCTGCCCGCCGGGATCACGCTGATCTTCCTTCAGGAATTCGAAGGCGCCTGGAGCGAGATGATGGCGCTGGCGGTGATCGTCTCGGTGCCGGTGCTGGTGCTGTTCTTCTTCTTTCAGAAAACCTTCCTGCGCGGTGTCACCGCCGGGGCGGTCAAGGGCTGAACCCATTTCAACATATCCAAGGGAGGATAAAATGACCCAACTGAAAACAAGCCTGACGGCGCTGGCCATCGGCATGGCCGCCGCAAGTGCACAGGCCGAGGACCTTGTCTATTCCGGCTGGATCGGCACCTACAGCTACCTTGAGCCGGTCGCAGGCGAGATGGAATCCAAGTTCGAGGCGCAACACCCCGGCGTCGATTTCATTCGCCAGGACGTGCCCTTTGAAAAGGCGCTGGACCAGGCGACGGTGGCGCACCTGGGCGGCAATGCCTCGGACCTCATTCACCTGATCCCCGGCTGGGTGCCAGCGATGGAGGCGATCGGCGGGCTGGCGCCGCTGGACGATCTCTTTACCGAGGATGAGCTGGCCCAGATCCCCGATGCGGCATTGGAGGCGCTGCGCTTCGACGATGGCAAGCTCTATGCGCTGCCCTGGGTGCCCGGCCCGGTGATGATGTTCTACAACCGCAACCTGCTGGAGCAGGCCGGTTTCGATCCCGATCAGCCGCCCACCACCTGGGACGAGCTGAAGGAGATGATCATGGGCGTCTGCGCCCTGCCTGCGGGCGACGATGGCAAGGTCTATGGCCTTGCGCTGCGCAGCTGGTCCAATCCCAACGCGGTACAATGGTCGATCCCCTGGATCTATGGCTTTGGCGGCGACGTGGTGGACGACGCAGGCAACATCGCCTTCAACACGCCGGAAACCGCGGCGGCCTATTCCTGGTTGCAGGACATTTCGCAAGCGGGCTGTGCCCCGGATGGCTTCTCCGTGGGCGAGACCCGCAACCTGATGGCTTCGGGCAAGGCGGGGTTCATCCTCGAAGGGCCCTGGGGCCGCGGGTTGTTCAACAACCTGTCGGACAACACGATCAAGACCGCGCCGGATGGCGATATCTGGGTCGCGCCCCTGCCTGATGCGCCTGATGGCAGCCATCGCACCATCGGCAACAGCCATGTGATCGCCGTCTCCAGTGCCGCCGAGAACAAGCAGCTGGCGGCGGATTTCATCAAGCTGATCCTCTTCGACCAGGGCATCACCGACATGTATTATGAACGCAGCGACCAGGTCTCGACGCCCTCGGCCGATCTGCTTGCCCAGGGGCCGATGGGGGCGGATGCCTTTACCCAGGTCTTCGTCAAGGAGCTTGAGGTCTACAACGAGTCGCCGATCAAGCATCCCAAGTTCTATGCAATCCTCGACAAGGTGGTGCCGGAGTATCAACGCATCCTGAAAGGTGCCGACATCGAACCGGCGCTGGCCGCCGCCGACAAGCAGATCCAGCGCCTGCTGTCGCGCTGAACGGGGCGGGCCTGCGGGGCAGCCCGCAGGCCCGACGAAAAGGACATGACAACATTTGACTACATCGTGGTGGGGGCGGGTGCCGGTGGCTCCGCCGCCGCCGCGCGCCTTTCCGAGGATAAGCGTTTTTCCGTCCTGCTGATCGAAGCCGGCCGGGACGATCCCTGGCACTGGCTGCGGGTGCCTCTGGGCATCGGCAAGGTGCTGACCGGCAAGCGCGCGCTCTGGCGCTACTGGACCGCGCCCGAGCCGCACCTGAACAACCGAGAGATTTTCTGGCCAAGGGGCCGGGTCTGGGGCGGGACATCAACCGTCAACGGCATGCTCTGGGTCCGTGGCGATCCGGCGGAATACGATGGCTGGGCCCTGCCCGGCTGGGACCATCCGTCGCTTCTGCCCCGGTTCCGGCGAATGGAATCCACGGCCCTGGGCGACGCGGCCTGGCGCGGACGCGACGGCCCGGTGCATGTCACGCGTTACGGGCCTGAGGATCCGCTGTCGGACGGGTTCCTCGCCGCCTGCGAAGGCGCCGGGATGGCGCGCAATCCCGATTACAACGGCGCGCGGTATGACGGCGCGGGCTATTTGCAGACCAACACCCGCAACGGGCTGCGTCACGGGGCGCGCGAAGCTTACTTGCGACCGGCCCAGCAAAGGCGAAACCTTGAAATCCTGTCGCAGGCCCTTGTGCAGCGGATCACGCTGGACGGGGCGCGCGCGGTTTCCGTCACCGTGCGGCGGGACGGGCAGGACGAAACCCATACCTGCCGACGAGAGATCATCCTTGCCGCAGGGGCGATCGATACGCCGAAACTGCTGGAACTGTCGGGCATCGGCCAGGCCGCGCGCCTGCGCGGGCTGGGCATCGAGGTGGCGCTGGACCGGCCGGGGGTGGGCGAAGGGCTGCGCGACCACCTGCACACGCGGCTGTCATTTCGCTGCCGCAACGCGGTCACGTTGAACCAGATCATGAACAACCCGCTGCGCAAGGCGCTGTTCGGCCTGCGCTATCTTGTGCGGCGCGATGGGTTGATGTCGGGGTCGACCTCGACCGTGCACGCCCTGGTGCGGACGGCGGAAGGCCCCGGACAGCCGGACATGAAGCTGCAACTGCACCCGATGTCCTCGGCCGATGCGCGGGCGGCGGGCAAGCTGGTCTTTGACCGTTTCCCCGGCTTCGGCATCGGCACTTTTCCCCTGCGGCCACGCGCCACCGGCTCGGTCCACCTGGCCTCGAACGACCCCGCCGCCCCACCGCGCATCCAGGCCAACTACCTGGGCCATCCCGAGGACCTGGCACGCGCCATCGCCGGTGTGCGGCTGGCGCGCAGGGTGGCAGCTCAGCCCGCGATGGCGGCCTTTCACCCGGTGGAAATCCGCCCCGGCGCCACCGCCGAAAGCGATGACGAGATCACCGGTTTCATCCGCGACACCGCGACCACATCGTACCACCCCGTGGGCACCTGCCGCATGGGGCAAGGAGCGGATGCGGTGGTCGACGCAGACCTGCGGGTGCACGGGGTCGAAGGCCTGCGGATTGCTGATGCCTCGATCTTTCCCACCATGCCCTCGGCCAACACGCATGCGCCCAGCATCCTTGTGGGCGAGAAGGTGGCGGATTTCATCCTGGGCCGGGAATGACATCAGGGAGCCGGCCGCGCGGGCAGCTCCCTGAACGAAACGGCGACCGGGGAGGGACGGTCGCCGTCATGCCGATCACCGTTCGAGATATTCGCTCAGCACGGTCTTCAGGTCGGTGACCTCTTGCGGCATGCGGCCACAGAAATCCTCGGCGCTTTCCTGGTAAGGCGCAAAGCCGAAGGTCTGGGCGAAATCGCCAAAGGTGTCGCTTTCCAGCGCCTCGGTGACCAGGCTTTCCAGCTTGGCCTGCACATCAGCCGGCACGCCCGCGGGCATCAGGATACCGCGCACCAGGGCCACGTCGATCTCGGCGCCCCAGTTGCGGATATGCGGCGTTTCGCGCGCGGGGGGATATGTGATCCCCTGCATGTCGCCCACCGCCGCCAGAACGGTCAGGTCACCGGCCTCCACCTCCTTCAGCAGCACCGGCGAGATGATGACACCGGCATCCACCTGGTTGGCCAGGATCGCCTTTTTCAACGGCGCGCCGCCGCCGAAGGACACGATGCGGAAATCGGCCTCGTTCACGCCGCGCACGGTCGAGGCGACAAAGTCGGTGGCCGATATCTTGCCGGTGATGCCCATTGTGAGCGTGCCGGGGTTGGCCTTGGCCGCTTCCAGGAAATCGCCGAGGTCGCTGTATGCGTTGTCCTTGTGTGCCAGCATCCAGACCGGTGTGTTGAACACCGCCCCCGCGCAGGAAAAATCCGACAGCTCGTAAGGCGGGTTTTCCCGGAACGCGATCGGTGCGGTCACGTCGGTCGTGCCGTTGATGGCCAGCGTATAGCCATCGGGCACGGCCTTTTTCAACGCGAGCATGCCGTTGATGCCAGCGGAGCCGGGGATGTTTTCGACCACCACGGGCTGGCCCGAGACCTTTTCGAGCGCGGCGGCAAAGGCCCGCCCGATGCTGTCACTGCCGCCGCCGGGCTTGTAAGGCACGATCAGGCGAATGGTGTCGTCGGGGAATTCCTGTGCCGCCGCGGCCCCAAGGGACAGGGTCAAGCCCAGGGTGGTTGCCGCAAGGGTGCGGGTGAGGGTTGAGAGTTTCATGGCTCCTCCTTTGGATGGGTTTTGTTATTGGTTGGCAGTGTTGGGAGTGGTTGCGGCGCGTCGTGCCGGTGGGACGGGGCGCAGGGCGCTGCGGATTTCCTTGGTCAGCAGCAGGGCGATCACGCCAACCAGGCAGATCCGCGGCCAGGTCTCGACAAAGGTCATCCAGTCGCCCCCGGACAGCGCCAGCCCAAGCCGCACGTTGTACTCGATGATCGGCCCGAGGATCGCGCCCAGCACGATGGTCACCACCGGAAAGCCGCGCTTTTCCAACAGGAAGCCGATGATGCCGAAGGCAATGGCCACGTAGACCGGGAAGACCGAGTTGGCGCTGGAATAGGCGCCGATGCTGGCAAAGACGAGGATGAAGGGAAACAGCACGTTGCGGTCACGTTGCAGCACGAAGACAAAGGCCCGGATCGCCCCCATCGCGATGAAGAACATGAAGATCGTCGCGATCAGCAGCGCCGCCAGCAGGCCGTAGACGATATCTGGATCGTCGCGCATCAGGCTGACGCCGGGGGTCAGCCCGTGCATGATCATCGCGCCCAGCATGATCGCGGTCGATCCGTCGCCGGGAATGCCCAGCGTCAGCATCGGCACCAGCGCGCCGCCGGTTGTGGCGTTGTTCGACGCCTCGGGCGTGATGATGCCCTCGGGCACGCCGGTGCCAAAGGCCTCGGGTGGCGGGTTTTTCGACGAATTCTTGACCGTCGCATAGCTGAGCCAGGTGGATCCGTCCGCACCGACACCCGGAATGGCGCCGATCCCCAGACCATAGATGCTGCCGATCAGCCAGGCCCGCCAACGGCGAAACAGGTCGCCAGGCCGCGGCACCCGCAGGGTGACATCGCGGGTCAAAAGCTCACTGCCCTTCACGGTCAGGGAAATATCGGCAAAGACCACGGCAAAGCCGAAGATGCCCACCAGCACGGCGGCAAAGGGAATGCCGCTCTCCAGCGAGGTCAGGCCAAAGGTATAGCGCATCACCGCGTCCTGCCCGTCGATCCCGACCGATGAGACCAGCAGCCCCAGCAGCACACCCGACAGCCCCTTGACGATGGAACCACGCGCAAAGGCCGCCACCATGATCAGCCCGGCCATGCCGATCAGCGCAATGTCCGGCGGCGCGGAATACAGCGCGATCCCGGCGATCAGCGGAATGGCGACGACGGCCCCGATCCAGCCCAGGATGCCGCCCAGGGTCGAGGACATGGTGGCATAGCCCAGCGCCAGCCCGGCCTCGCCGCGCATTGCCATCGGATAGCCGTCCAGCGCCGTGCAGGCCGAGGCCGGTGTGCCCGGTGTACGCAACAGGATGGCCGAGAAGGACCCGCCCAGCTTGGTGCCCACGTAGATGCCGATCATCAGTGCAAAGGCGGGCATCGTCTCCATCGTGAAGGTGATCGGCAATAGCACGATGATCGCCATCGGCGACGACAGCCCCGGCAGCGCGCCCACCAGGATGCCAAGCGTGGTGCCGGCAAAAAGCAACAGAAGGTTGGTCAGGCTTCCCATCTCGGCAAAGCCCTGAAGCAATCCGCTCAGCATGTCACAGTCCCGCCATCTTGGTGAGGCCCAGAAGGGCCGGGGTCAGAGGGTCGAAAACATCGCCCTTCAGGTTCATCTTGAGCACCGGAACGAACAGCAGCCAAAGCGCGAGCCCGCCCCCGATCGACAGTCCGAGATCACCGGTCCAGGGTCCGCGCTGGTACAGCCGAAACAGGCAGAACAGGAAGATCGGCGCCATGAGCGCGAAGCCGAAGACCTTCAACAGGGTGGCGAAGCCGACGAGCAGGGCAATGGAGACCACGCGGCGCTTAAGGACCACCCGGTTTTCCGACACCTGCTCCGGCGAAGCGGGCCGCGGCGCGCACTCGCTCAGTTCGGACCGGATCTTTCGGATGGATTGCGCGATGTAGACGCAGGCCAGCAACCCAAGGAGACCGGCATAGCCAAAAGGCAATGTTCGCCAGGTCAGGCCGCCATCACCGGGATAAACGGAGGCGCTGTTGGGATTGATGAATGCGAAGCCCGCTACGGCAACCAACAACAAGGCGACGGCAGTCAGCAGATCTTTCGTGCCCTCACCCTGCCAGAAATCAGCGCGATCGCGCCCTTGCCGTTGCATATGTCTCTCCCTCCCGATTGCACATTTGTGCCGCCAGCCATTTTTGCCAAAGCCATCTCACTTGGCGTGAACCTGACCCACCGGGCTATTGGCACTGATTGGTTTCAGAATAGCCATGAACTATATATACATCCAATATATCTTTAATATCCTAATAATACTGAAATCGTATCAAACTACCCAGCTGGCGTGCCGGCTTGAGCACGGTGCTTTCCATGCAATTATCGGCCTGTCGTTGGTCATGTTCGCCCAATCAATTGTTCATGTCCCCGAGATCGTGACCGGGCTCGGCGGCGCGGCACTGATCGGAACGGCGCTTTGGTCGTCAATCCGGTGGAATTTCAAGGCTGAAGGTATTTGTGCGAATGACACTGAAGAAATCGTCAGCAAGCCGGGTTGAAATGTGAGCAGACGGCCATGTCGGCTGGCCTCTGGGCGGCTCCAGGACCTGGTCCGGGCCAAGGCAGCGCAACCATTGGACAAGTCGCGCCATAACTTTCAGGGGTTTCCGCTGCGGCGAAGGCAGCAATGCAGAAACGCCGCCACCTGACGCCCGCGTTCCCGCCAGGGACGAGAACGCGGGCTTTCACCTGTCACGCAGCCGGTCGTCGGCTCCCGGATCAGGCGTTCAACGGGCTTGACCGCCGGCCATCCACCTCTTCGGGATGAAAGAAATTCGGCCAGGTGGCCTTCATCCGGCTGATGAAGCGGTCCAACAGGTCTTGGGTTTTCAAATGCGCGCTGGAGGTCGGCATTTGCACCGGGGCAAATGCGCCGTCTTGTTCGAATTGCCTTGGGAAGTCATGATTCAGGAGGACCACCCGCCCCTGCAACCCGCTGTGCATGACGTCCCCCATTCAAATGGCGTTGGCCTGGCGAAGTTTTTCGATCTCCGCCATGCTCAGACCCAGCATCTCGGACAGACCCTCCTCGGTATGCTGGCCCTGCTCGGGGGGGCCATGTCATCGCGGATGCCTGTTGGACAGCGTCCAGCAGACCTTTGCGGACACCGTGGCTCAACCTGTTCAAAGCCGGGCTGTCGATCGTGATCACTGCGATCGCGCCCTCGATAACCACCGAGACGGGCCCCGGCTGTACCTGGGGCGTATCGCTCATGATTGACTGCACGCCTTCATCGCGTGCCGAGGGACGGATCCGTTCAAACCCGGCTGGAACTCCGCAGGCATTACACCAATCATAATGAATGCCACTAAATGAAATTCAAACCAGTATCGCTGGATGGAAAATCACCCGTGGCCTTCAAAAAGTTTGCCGCCTAACATGAGCACCACACCGGAACGGAACGGGTGCACGTCCAGTCGTCCTTTTGCCCGGGTCAATCCGCGCCAGGCCCGGCGATTTGCGGAGCGACCGGGACAGGTCCCGCGGCACCTTCCTCGCCCCGAAACACGAACGCACACAGGCCTTTCTCGGCCAGATACCGGGACACTGACATGACCGCACGCGACCTCGACAAGACGACAACCCATGACGCCGAGCACGACCCCCGCAACGACGACATCCTGATCTACGTCAACGGCGCGCTGAAGCCCAAGGCCGAGGCCGTGGTCTCGGTCTATGACAGCGGCTTCATGCTGGGCGACGGCATGTGGGAGGGGATGCGGCTTCATAACGGCAAATGGGCCTTCTTCGACGAGCATATGGACCGGCTGTTCAATTCGCTGAAAGCGGTCTCCATCGACCTCGACATGGGGCCGGATGACATCCTGGAAATCCTCAACAAGACGGCCAGGGCCAACGGCATGACCTCCGATGCGCATTGCCGCCTGATGATCACGCGCGGGCGCAAGGCCAAGCCGTTCCAACACCCGGGGCTGAGCCGCTGGGGCCCCACCATCGTTGCCATCGTCGAACATTCCAAACCGGCCGACAAGCTGTCCAGGGGCATCCGCCTCGCCACGGTGCCCCAGGTGCGTGGCCTGCCGATGAGCCAGGACGCCAAGTTCAACTCGCATTCCAAGCTGAATTGCGTGATCGCCTGCATCCAGGCGGAACAGGCGGGCGCGGACGAAGGATTGATGCTCGATCCGCATGGCTTCGTGAACACCACCAACGCCTGCAACGTCTTCATCGTGCGGCGGGGCGAGGTCTGGACCTCGACCGGGGACTATTGCATGAACGGCGTGACCCGGCAGAAGGTCATCGACCTGTGCCGCGACAATGGCATCCCGGTGTTCGAAAAGAATTATTCGCTCTACGAGGCCTATGGCGCCGACGAGGCTTTCCTGACCGGCACGTTCGGCGCCCAGACCCCGGTGGCCGAGATCGACGGCAAACCCATCGGCACCGGCGAGCGACCGATCACGATGCGCATCCGTGCCCTCTACAAGGAGCTGGTCGCCAGGAACACCGGCGCATGAGACAGCAGACATGCTCCAAACCGGGCCTGTGACGACCGGCGGCTGCGGACAGGGGCCAGACCGGCCAGACCTTTCACCGGGCGAGGCCCTGGAACCCGCCCGGCCCCGGCCCGCGTCACCCTTGTGGTGAGGGGGCCGCTTAGCGGTTGCCCAGGTGCGTCATCCAGCCCAGTGTGGCGTCGGTATCGCCGCCGGGCTTGTATTCCGCGCCAAGCGGGGCGTCATGGCCAAGCTCGCGTATCACCGCGAACACATGGTCATAATTGATCTCGCCGTGATCCGGCGCACCGCGATCGGGAACAGCGGCGAACTGGATATGCCCGACCGACGGCAGCAGCGTCTCGATCCGATGTGTCAGGTCGCCTTCCATCAATTGCACATGGTAACAGTCGAACATCAGTTTCAGATTGGGCGCGCCCACCGCCGCAAGGATCGCCAGCGCCTGATCGGTCGTGGTCAGGAAATACCCCGGCGCGTCATAACGGTTGAGCGGTTCGATCAGAATGGTGATGCCATGCGGGGCGGCGGTTTCGCAGGCGTAAACCAGGTTCGAGACAAAGGTCTGACGGGCCGCCTCCCCTTCGGCGAAACCGGCCATCACATGAATGTTCGGCGTGCCGAGGGCACGGGCATAGGCGACGGCCTCGTCGATGGCGGCACGCGCCTCGGTTTCGCGTCCGGGAATGGCCGAAAGCCCGTTGTCGCCCGCCCCGACATCACCGCGCCGGGTGTTCAGACCCAGCATCGGCAAACCGGTTTCATCAAGCGCGGCCTTCACCGCCTCGGCCGGCACATCATAGGGCCAGTGGCATTCCACCGCATCGAACCCGGCGGCCCGGGCGGCGCGAATGGCCTCGGGCAGGGGGCGGTCGTTCCACAGAAAGCCAAGGTTGGCGGAAAACCTCATACGTCCCACTCCACGTCAAACTTGGTGACAAGCGCCTGAACCTGCGCTTCGCTCAACCCGCGCGGGGACATTCCGCGTGTCATCATCGCCAGACGCGCGGTGTCTTCCAGTTCCTCGATGGCATTGCAGGCGGCCTCGATGTCCTTGCCCGCCACCACCGGGCCATGATTGGCCAACATCACCGCCGCGCGCTTGCCCGCCAGCCCGCGCACCGCATCGCCCATCGCCGGATCACCCGGAAGGAAGAACGGCAAGAGCTTCACCTTGCCCAGCTTCATGATCCCATAAGGGGTGAGCGGCGGCAGGAAATTGTCCGCGTCCACATCCGGCATCATCGACAGCGCCACCGAATGACAGGAATGCAGATGCACCACCGCCCCCGCCGTGCTGCGCGTGTCATAAAAGGCGGAATGCAGCGGCATTTCCTTGGTCGGCTTGTCGCCGCCAACCTGGTTGCCAGCGGCATCGAAACGACTGAGCCGACCGGGATCAAGCCTGCCAAAGCTGGTGCCCGTGGGGCTGACCAGCAGCCCGCCATCCTCGGTCCGGGCCGAGATGTTGCCGGTGCTGCCGCCGGTCAGGCCACGGTCGAACATGGATTTGGCCAGCAGGCAGATCTGTTCACGCAGGGCGTTTTCCGTGCTCATGACGCCAACCTTTCCTGTGCATCACTGAAGAAAGTCTCGCTGCCGAAGTTGCCGGATTTCAGCGTCAACGCGATCTGCTGCCCGGCCGAGTGGCAATAGGTCCAGGGCACGCCCGGCGCGGTCTCGATGCCGATGTCAAGCTGGGTGACGCCAAGCGCCTTGGTGACCGCACCCGAGGTTTCGCCACCCGCGACAATCACCCGGCATGCGCCCCTGTCGCGCGCCGCAACCGCACAGGCCGACAGCGTCGCCTCGACAATCTCACCCGCGCCCGCGACGCCCAGCTTCTCCTGCGCGGCGCGCACGCTTTCGGGGTTCGCGGTGGCATAGATCAACGGCGCCGCGTCCAGATCCTGTTCCGCCAGCCAGTCCAGCGCCCTTTGCGGCCCGTTCTCGGCCAGGTCCAGCGGATCAAGCTGGAAGGCAGGAATGCCGCGCGCGGTATAATCGGCCACCTGCTTGTTGGTCATCGCCGAGCAGCTGCCGGACAGCACGATGGTGCCACGGCCCAGCGTCGGCGCCTTGGCCTTGGGCGCATCCGCCGACAGCGTCCCATCGGCAAGGTAAAGCGCGGGCAAAGGCATCGCCACCGCGCTGCCGCCGGTCATCAGCACCATGTCGCGGCAGGCCTCGGCGATCACTGCCAAATCCTCGTTCGCCACCGCGTCGACCACCACATGCGCCACGCCCCGCGCCTTCTGCGCATCCAGCTCTGCCCGCAAGGTCGCCGGTCCCTGCGCCACACACAACCGATCAGCCAGGCCCACGGGCCGCGTCACCTGCGGCTGCAAGAGCCGCATCAGGTTGCTGTCGCGCATGGGCGTCAGCGGGTGATCCTTCATCGGACTTTCCGCCAGCGGCTGTTGCCCGACAAACAGGTTGCCCATGAAGATCGACCGGCCGTTTTCCGGGAAGGCCGGGCAATAAATCGTCTGATCGCAGCCCAGGTCCGCCATCAACGCCTCGGCCACCGGGCCGATATTGCCCTCTGCCGTACTGTCGAAGGTGGAGCAATATTTCCAGAAGAAGCGCTGCGCCCCTGCCGCCTGCAACCACTTCAGCGCGGCGCGGGTCTCGGCCAGGGCCTCATCCACCGGCGCGGTGCGCGATTTCAGCGCAATCACCTCAAAGGCGGCGGTGTCGGCCTGCGGCGGCTCGGACGGCACACCCATGCGCAGCGAGACGCGCACGCCGCTGCGTGCCAGAAGCCCCGCCAGATCGGTCGCCCCGGTGAAGTCATCGGCAATACATCCAAGAACTGTCGTCATGCCTTGTCTCCCGGCAATGCAAGCCCGGCGTTGCGGGCATAAACCTTGGCCACGGCGGCATCATCTTCGCCCCCCAGCCCCATTCCGGCAGCAGCAAGGAACTGCTGCATCGCCGCCGCCGTGATCGGCGCGCTGAACTGCGCCGACCTGGCGATGTCCAGCACGATGCCCAGATCCTTGGGCCAGATATTGACCGAGCTGAGCGGCGTGTAGTCGCCCGCCACGATATGCGGCGCGCGGTTTTCCAGCATCCAGCTGGTGCCGGCGCATTTGCTGATGACCTCGACGAATTTCTCCGGGGCGACGCCCTGGGTCATGCCGAAGGTCAGCGCCTCGGCCATCGTCGCGATATGCACACCGGCCAGCAGCTGGTTCACCGCCTTCATCGCGCTGCCCGCCCCGGCCGCGTCGCCCAGCTCGAACACCGTCTCGGAGATGCTGTTCAGCAAGGGTTGCGCGGCGGCAAAGGCCTCTGCCGTGCCGGAGGCCATGATCGACAACTGGCCGCTGGCGGCCTTGGCCGCCCCGCCCGAGATCGGCGCATCAAGGTAATGCACGCCAGCTCCGCCGCAACGGGCCGCCATTTCCCGCGCAAAGGCCGGAGGCACGGTGGCACAGGCCAGAACGACCGCGCCGGGCTTTAGTTTTGCCACGATCCCATCTTCGCCGAACAACACGCTTTCGGTCTGCGCCGCGTTCAGCACCACGACGGCCACGGCGTCCAGCACCGTGGCGGCCTCGGCCAGCGTCCCAGCCTGCCCGCCCTCGGCCCGAAACAGGCTCATCTGGTCCGGGTTGATGTCCACGCCCCAGACCTTGTGCCCGCCGCGCAGCGCCGAAGCGGCGATCCCGTAGCCCATCGACCCCAGCCCGATGACAGCGACGTTCTGTGAAATTTTGGTGTTCATGGTTTTCTTCGCTTTCTTTCAGCCAACCCGGCAGCCACGTGGCGAACAGCACAAAGGCCCGGTGATTTCGGCATCAGCACCGGTGCCGGTTTCGGTTCCAGCCACGGCACCATCACTGGTATCGATACCGGTACGGATACCAGTGGCACATCTTGCAAGACTGTGTCAACACTGGGCCGCACAATCCGAGAGCGGGCACAGGGGTCCGAAACCCGGTTTCGGGATTGAAACGACAGGCAAGAGGCCGCAACGCGAATGAAGACAAGAAAGACCCTGGTGGATGTCGCAGCGGCTGCGGGCGTCAGCAAGATGACGGCCTCGCGCGCCCTGCGCGGGGACAAGGACGTATCCGAGGCCAATATCGAAAAGGTCAAACGGGCCGCGCGTGAGATCGGATATTACGGGAACCACCTCGCCGCGTCGCTGTCGAGCAAGCACACCGACCTGATCGGCGTGATTGTTCCCAGCCTGACGAACATCGTCTTTCCCGAAGTCATGACCGGGGTGACAGACGCGCTGAAGGGATCGCCGCTGCAACCGGTGTTCGGCGTGACCGAATATGACACCGAAGTCGAACATGACATCATCCGCAACATGTTGTCCTGGCGGCCCGCCGGGTTGATCGTGGCCGGGCTCGACCAGCCACAGGACACCCGAAGATTGCTGAGCGACGCGGGCATCCCCATCGTTCAGATCATGGATACCGACGGCGACCCGATTGACGCCTGTGTCGGGTTTTCACACACCGGCGCCGGCCACGACATGGGGTCCGCCCTCCTCGCGGCGGGCCGACGGCGTGTCGGCTTCATCGGTCGCAACCTCGACAAGGACCTGAGAGCCGCCAAGCGAAAACAGGGGTTCCGCAATGCGCTGCGCGCCCAGGGTCTCGACTTCGCCGACACGATTGACGCCTCGGACCTGCAAGCGGACCTTGCCGCGCGCCCGGCCATCGCGACCGGACGCCTGTTGACCGCCCGGCTTCTCGCGCGCCGGCCTGACCTCGATTGCCTGTACTTCTCCAACGACGACCTTGCCTTTGGCGGGTTGTGTCATTGTCTCGCCCAGGGCATCGACATTCCCGGCACGCTGGCCCTGGCCGGGTTCAACGGGCTGAGCCTTCTCGAAGGGTTCCCCGGAAAGATCGCCACCTCCCGCACCGCCCGCCACGAGATCGGCGAAACCGCCGCCCGGGTCATTCTGGGGGCCGTTGAGGGCGCCAGCAACGAGGGCGGCAAAATCCACGTGCTGACGCCGACCATCTCACTCGGAGACCTGGCGACCCGTGACACCTGAATGCGCCAAGATCAGGCGACGGCGGCCCGTTCCGCAACGCCGTCGGCGCGCAGATGCTCTTCGTGTTTCTCAGCGTTCCGCAGTCTGCACCGGGCAACCTTCGGCACAGGACATGATCCGGCCAGGATCGCCCACCTGCCCCGTCAGCCCAACATCCCGGTATCGCCGCAAACCGAGATCGCCTGACCCGAGACCGTCCGGGCGCAGGAACTTGCCAGGAAACGGACCTGGTCGGCGATCTGCCGGGGCGTCACGTATTCGCGGATCGAAGTATAGGAAAACGCCTCTGCCTCCGCCTGGTCAAAACTGATGCCGCGCGCCTCGGCGCGGGCCTCCAGCACCCGGCGCTGGCGGTCTCCGGCGACAAGCCCGGGCAGCACCGCGTTGACGCGGATGCGGTCGGGGCCAAGCTCTGCCGCCATCGACTTGGTCAGTCCGATCACCCCCCATTTCGCCGCCGCGTAGGGGCTGCGCAGGCGAAAGCCCAGACGCCCGGCAAGCGACGAGATATTGGTGATCGAGGCATTCCCGCTCTTGCGCAGAAACGGCGTGGCACGGGCAATCGTGACGAACTGGCTGGTCAGACAGACCGACAGGCAGCGCTCGATGTCGGCAACATCAAGGTCCTCGATCCGGCCGGTCGGCCCGGCAATCCCCGCGTTGTTCACCAGGCAATCCAATCCCCCCATGCGCGCGGCCTCCTGCTCGACAAAGGCGCCAAGGGCCGGATGATCCGAGACATCGACCGCCCTGGCCGAGACCTCTGCGGGCATGGCGTCAAGCGCGGCCTGGTCGATATCGCAGACCGCGACACGCGCACCGGCCTCCAGGAAGGCATCCGCAATCGCCCGCCCGATCCCGTTTGCGCCGGCGGTGACGATCACCCTTGCGCCCTGCAGCTCAAGATCCATCAGAATGTCCTTTCAATCCGTGCCTCGCGACGCCGACGTCGCATGCCCCGCCCCCATCACCGCAACCCCTTGAGGTAACTGTCAACGGCAGCATCGATCAGGGTTTCGTAATCCGCGACGATCCGGGTTTTGTAGACGTGTTTTCGCATCAGGTAGTAGACGACCGTCGAATGCAGGTGCCACACCTGTTCATGGGCAAGATCGTCCAGTTGATCGATGGTGTAGATCGCCGGCGCGCCGGGCGCGACCTCCTGCTGGGACTCGCTGGCAATCACGCAAAGCAACTGGTTCACGTTGGTCTCAATATAGCGCTTGGTCAGGTCCTTGCCGGCCAGCCCAGCAAACAGGGTCAGCCGGATCCAGTCGTAGCTGTCGATCGCATCGATATACGACCG
>ERZ1699650.143-NODE-143-length-23738-cov-11.549593_pt1 | contig 23738 bp, 19 predicted proteins | sample MGYA00581512_ERZ1699650 | MGnify/ENA primary metagenome ERZ1699650 (study PRJEB42348, sample SAMEA6618698) | metagenome | isolation source: Polyester-degrading enrichment culture growing on monomer terephthalic acid, Te | collected 2019-05-17 ... | reverse complement strand
TTTCGGCAATCGTCATGTGGGGAAAGAGCGCGTAGTTCTGGAACACCATGCCGATACCGCGCTTGTGCGGCGGGATGTTGTTGATCGAGGTGCCGCCAAGGCGAATATCGCCGTGGGTGGCCGTTTCAAACCCCGCCAGCATCATCAGGCAGGTGGTCTTGCCGGACCCCGATGGCCCGAGCATCGTCAGAAACTCGCCCTTGGGCATCGAGAGGTTGAGGTCTTTGACGACGAGCGCCTCGCCATCATAGCTTTTCTGCACGCGTTCAAATTCGACGAATGCGTCGGTCCCTGAGCTGTCTGCCAAAGCTGGCTCCCTGTCTGGTCTTTTTGGGGTTGTCCCCTTTTGAAATGAGTAAAACCCGCATTCTTTGGAACTGCAACTGAGTAGCGACGCTTTACCCTACATTCGCGGCATCGCAGGTCAAACGACCTGTCATTTCATCGATTTCAGGAAATTTTCCCGTCGAGATGGGGTGTAATCTGGAATGAATCGGGTCAACCTGTCCTCGATCGGACCGGTGCGGGCCGCAATTCCGGGCAATTGCGCGAAAAATCGGCGGCGCCTCTCGACTCGGCGGCCCGGTCTGGTGATTTTGACCGAAACCCGCGCAGGATGTCGTTTTTAGCGGGCCAGATTGCCACGCGAAACGCAAGCTTCCGCCCATACCCCAAGAAGGAGGACCGTCATGCCGCACCATCGTTTTGCCAAGGACATTCCGTTTTCCGAAGGCGAATATGCCCGTCGGCTGGCCAGGACCCGCGCCGCGATGGCTGACCGTGGGCTGGACGCGCTTCTGGTGACGGACCCGTCGAACATGGCATGGCTGACCGCCTATGACGGCTGGTCGTTCTATGTGCACCAGGGCGTGATCGTGCTGCCCGATGCCGATCCGATCTGGTGGGGGCGCGAACAGGACAGCAATGGCGCGCTGCGCACGGTCTGGATGGATGACGACCGGATCTTCGGCTACGCCGATCACTTCGTGCAATCGACCGAGCGGCACCCGATGCAGGACCTCGCGGTGCGCTTTGGCGACCTGGAACTGTCGGCGGCGCGGATCGGCGTGGAGATGGAGAACTACTACTACTCGGCCCGCGCGCATCAGGAGCTGGTGAACTGGCTGCCGCAATGCGAGATCGTGGATGCAACCGCGCTGGTAAACTGGTGCCGGGGGGTGAAGTCGGACGAAGAGATCACCTTCATGCGCCGCGCCGCGCGGATTTCCGAACGGATCATCGACGGGCTGATGGAGCGGACCGAGCTGGGCAAGCCCAAGAACGAGGTGGTGGCCGAAGCGATGGCCGACGCGGTGCGCGGCGCGGATGGGCATTGGGGCGATTACCCGGCGATCGTGCCGCTTTTGCCCTCAGGCCCCGATGCCGCCGCCCCGCATCTGACGTGGAACGGGCGGGAGTTTGCCGGGGGCGAGGCGACGTTCTTCGAGATCTCGGGCTGTTATCGCCGCTATCATGCGCCGCTGTGCCGGACGATCTTCCTCGGCACGCCGCCGGATTTCCTCAAACGCGCGGAAGAGGCGCTGGTGCGCGGGCTGGAAGCCGGGATCGAGATGGCGCGGGCGGGGAACCGGGCCTGCGACGTGGCCAATGCGCTGGCGGACGAACTGGGCAAATCGGACATCAAGCGGGCGGCGCGCTGCGGCTATCCCATCGGGTTGAGCTATCCGCCGGACTGGGGCGAGCGGACGATCTCCCTGCGCTCCGAGGATGAGACGGTGCTGGAACCGGGCATGACGTTCCACTTCATGCCGGGGCTCTGGATGGAGGATTGGGGGCTGGAGATCACCGAATCGATCCTGATCAAACCCGAAGGCCCGGCGGAAACGCTGTGTGACCGGCCACGCATGGTGACCGTGAAATGAGCCATCTGACTGAATCTGTTGACCTGTTGAGAGAGTTGATCGCCTATCCCACCGTGTCGGCGGACAGCAATCTTGAGATGATCGGCTATCTTGCAACCCGGCTGGAGGATTGCGGCGCGCGGGTGAAAATCCTGGCCGATGAGGGCGGCACCAAGGCCAATCTCTTTGCCTCCATCGGGCCGGAAGAAGACGGCGGGCTGATGCTGTCGGGCCATTCCGACGTGGTGCCGGTGGAGGGCCAGCCGTGGTCCTCGGACCCGTTCGAGATGGTGGAGCACGACGGCCTGCTTTACGGGCGCGGAACCTGTGACATGAAGGGTTTCATCGCCTGCGCCACGGTGATGGCGCGTGAATATGCGGGGCGGCAGCTGCGCCGCCCGGTGCATTTCGCATTTACCTATGACGAGGAGGTCGGCTGTCTTGGCGGGCAGGCGCTTGTCGAGTCACTGCGGCAGATGCAGATCCGGCCCGACATGGCCATCGTGGGCGAACCCACCTCGATGCGGATCATCGAAGGGCACAAGGGCTGTTGCGAATACACCGCGCGGTTTCGCGGGTTGGAGGGGCACGGCTCCGCCCCCGACCGGGGCGTGAACGCGGCGGAATACGCGGCGCGCTATGTCTCCAAGCTTCTGGAATTGCGCGATGAGTTGAAGTCGCGCGTGCCCTCGACCAGCCGTTTCGTTCCACCCTGGACCACGATCAACGTCGGGCGGATTCACGGCGGCTATGCCCATAACGTGATCGCGGCAATGGCCGAGGTGGAATGGGAAATGCGCCCTGTTCAATGGGCCGACGGCGATTTCGTGAAGGCCGAGATGGCCTACTACGTCGACCAGGTGCTGCGCCCCGCGATGCAGGCGGTGGACCCGGAGGCGGACATCGACGTCGAATGCATCGGCGAGATCCCGGGGCTTGAGCCGATGGAGGCCAATGCCGTCCGCGACCTGGTGATGCAGCTGACCGGCGCGAATGGCACCGACCTGGTGGCCTTCGGCACCGAGGCGGGGCTGTTCCAGGGGCTGGGCACGGACGTGGTCGTCTGCGGGCCGGGCTCGATCGAGCAGGCGCATATGGCGGATGAATACGTCAGCCTGGCGCAGATGCAAAGCTGTCTGCAGATGCTGGAACAGGTGGCCTGAGCCGCAAGCCGGGCAGCCGCGCCCCCCCGTGAGGGGGCACGGCGCGTTTTCCACCGGTTACGGCGTCAACTTGTGGATCTGGCCCTCATCGACCGAGGCATAAAGGCTGCCGTCCGGGCCCAGCACGACCGAGCGGAAGCGACCGGCCTCCATGCCCTCGGGCAGGGTCATTTCGGTCACGTCATAGACCTCGGTGCCGTCATCGGACAGTTCGATCACGTCGATCCGTTGGCCCAGCGGCGTGCCGCCAAAGCCGATGCCCATGATGCCGACGACCATGTGGTTTTCCCAAGCGCCCCAGGCTTCGCCCTCCAGGAAGGCCGCCGAGGAGGTGCCCTGGGACCAGCCGTTGTTGTCCCACATGGGCGGCATGGCGTCGGGATAGGTCTCCAGGTCTGTCATCGGCATGAAGGCCGCGCGTTCATAGCGGTTCATGCCTTCCATCTGGTTCGGACTGTAGCCGCAGTAATCATCCGGGCAATCACCGCGACCCGCCATGTTGCCACGCGGATCCCAGCCGGCGTTGCCGCCATTGGTCAGGAAGGTGATCTCATCCGAATGCCACGGGCCGTGTTCGGCGGTGATCGGATTGCCGGTGGCGGGGTGAAAGGCGATGCCCTGCACGTTGCGATGGCCATAGGTGTAGGTGCGCGGATCAAAGCCTTCGGGCGGCGTGTTGCCCTCAGCCGCATTGCCGTCGGTGTCCATGCGCAGCACCTTGGAGCCCATGATCGTCGGGCTTTGCGGGATCTCCTCGTTGTGGTTGTCGCCGGTGGTCAGCCAGAGCCAGCCTTCCGGACCGAAACGCACGCGCCCGCCGTTATGCGCGCCGGGGCCGCCAAAGGGGTGATCCGAGGCCGCCATCTTGTAGGGCACATCGTCGACGATATCGGTGCGGTCCGACACGCCCGAGAAGTCATCCGCCACCACCAGACGCATCAAACGGTTGGTATGCGGCGTGACCATGTTGGAGGTTGAATAGACATAGATGCGCCGGTTCTCGGCAAAGTCGGGGTCGATCGCGACACCCATCATGCCCGCCTGCCCTTCGCAGAACAGGTCGTCGGCGGTGGCGGGATAATCCTCGGCCCCGCCGATACCCAGCAGCGCGTTGACCGAACCGTCCGGCATCAGCACCGAAAGGCCGCTGCACTTTTCGGTAAAGAACATGGTGCCATCGTCAAGAAAGGCCATGTCCCACGGGTTGTCCAACCCGTCCAGCACCAGCGTGTGGCTGAGGCTGGAGGTGTTCTGTGCGAACGCCGGTGCGGCGATCATCGCAGCCCCCGCGAGAAGCGGCCCAAGGCCGCGCGTAAAGGTCGTGGTCATCTGTATCCTCCCGATTGTGGTGAATGGTCTGGCGGGTGTTCTTTTCCGGGCCCCGTCCTGCGCCTGTTTTCCCGGTATGCCGTGGTCCTGCGAAGCCCGGCCAACCTGACACCAGTCAGGCATCGGGCCACTTGCGACTTATCCCGGCAACCCCGAGATAAAGGCCGCGAGGTTGGCAATGTCCTGATCCGACAGCTTGCGCGCGCGCGGCGCCATCAGCGGTGTGTTGGGCCCCAGCTTTTCGCCGGCACGGTAAGCTTCAAGCTTGCCGGCCAGGTAGTCGACCGGTTGAGCGGCAAGCTTGGGATAGCTGGCCAGCCCCATCGCCGTCGGCCCGTGGCAGCCCCTGCATTCGCGACGGTACTTCTTTTCTGCTGCCTTCAGGTCGATGGTGACCTCGGGCGTTGCCGCGGCGTCGCCATCGGCGGCCACCGGCCCGATCACCAGACAGCACATCGCCACCGATGCGCCAAGCATGGTAAATTTCATGTTGTCCCAATCCGTTGAAATCGCGTTCTCCAAGCGCATTCGCCCCCCCGGGTTCCACCGGGACATGGCAATTGCGCATCCTCCGCCGATGACGGTAGAGGATGGTTTTTTATAAGATCAAGAACAAATTTGACGGCAGCGCCGATTGGGACAGAATGGGTAGCGCTTTGCGCAGGGCGGTGCGCGGCAGGGTCAGATTGACCTGCTCTCCGCGCTGAAAATGCGCCCCGCGCCATGCGGGACGCAGGCGGTCCGGCGCTACATATCCAGCTTGCCCGGCACCGTCCGCAGGTACATCACGATGGCGTCGAGGTCGTCCGCCGTCATCCCGGCGAGAAAGCCGTAGGGCATCGGCGGCAACATGCGGGAGCCGTCGGGGCGAAGCCCCTGGGTGATCATCGCCTTGACCTCGGCGTCGGTGTAACCCGCCAGACCGTCCGCATGGTTGGTGATGTTGGAAGCGACCGAAGTGCCCCAGGGGCCGTGGAATTCGAACCCGCCCTGCCCCAGGCCATTGGCAAGGTCGGGGCCCATCGGGGTCATCGGGCTGTGGCATTCCATGCAATGGGCCAGCGCGGTCAGATAATCGCCGTATGCGACGGTCACACCGGGCGCGGGTGCCGAAACGCTTTCGATGGGCGGGCCATAGGCCGGGGGCAGCGGGATCTTGTAGTCCGACGCGCCGGGATCGCCCTCGATTGCCGGAACTGTGCGCAAATAGGCCACGATCGCGGCAAGGTCGTCGTCTGATATGCGCTTGTAAAGCGCGAAGGGCATGGGCGGGCCGATCACCGATCCGTCTGGGCGGATGCCTTCGCGGATGGCGCGGCCCAGCTCTTGGTCCGACCATTCGGCAATGCGCGCGGCCGGGGTGATGTTGCTCGCGATGGCGGTGAACATGTCGTTCTTCTCCACCAACCGCCCGGCCAGGGGCCGCTCCGGATCGGGGCCTTGCGGGCCGAAAGGCGTGTGGCAATTGCCGCACCCCATGACCGTGGTGACAAGGTATTCGCCACGATCAAGGTGACCTGCGGCGATGGCTGGAAATGCGAGGCTGGTGAAAAACATGCTGAATATGGCGGTGCGCACGGCTAATTCTCCTGCTGAAATCACGGGGACGACTCGCCCCCGCTGGGTCCAGCATATTGCAGAACCGCCCTGCCCCCCAAATTCCGACCACGGCCCGCCGCCTATGGCGCCCCCGTCTGCCCGCAGCCTCAGCGCCGGATGGTCAGATCGGGGTTTGCAAAGGCCAGGTCGGTATCCGTCGCCGCCGCACCGACAAGATGCAGGCTGCCCAGGGTCGGAAGCCGCCGGAGCGGGGAGAGATCGGTCACCGGGGTATTGTCGAGCCGCAGCCGAAAGAGCCGGGTCAGCCCGGCCAGCGGTGACAGGTCGGTGACCGCGGTGTCGCGCAGGTCCAGGCTGCGCAGGCGGGTCATCCCGGCCAGTGGCCCAAGGTCGGAGATGCCGGTGCCGTCGACCTGGAGATGGCGCATCGCGATCAGCCCCGCCAGCGGTGTCAGATCGGTGATCCGGGTCTGGTCTGCGTGAAGCTCCTGCAACGCCGTGAGCCCTGCCAGGGGTGCCAGATTGGCCACCGGGCTGTCCGGGAAGGACAGGCGATTCAGCCGGATCAGACCCGCAAGCGGGCGCAGATCGCTGACCCGGGTTTGCCCGGCGTCGAGCACCCGCAACGTGGCGAGATCGGCCAAAGGCGCAAGGTCAGAGGTTGCCGTGCCGGTGATGTGCAGCTCTTCGAGGGCCGGAAGGCGGGACAGCGGGGCGAGGTCCGTGACCCGGCTGGCCGAAATGTCGAGCTTGCGCAGCCCCGGATGCCCGGCCAGCGGCGCAAGATCGACCAGCGCCGTTCCGGCGAGGGACAGCTCACGCAGGCCGGGCATCGCCGCGACAAACGACAGGTCGGTGACAGCGCTGTCAGCCAGGTTCAACCGCCTGAGCGCAGGCAAACCGGCAAGTGCCGAGGCATCGACCAGGGCTGAGCCCTGAAGGTTGAGGTTGGTCAGCCGGGGCATGTCGGCCAGTGCCCGCAGGTGATCGGCCCGGTCGAGCCGGGCAGTGACGGTGCGGATCATCCCGTGGCCGCGCAGATGCGGCAAGTGCGCCGCAAATTCCGGGCGCAGGTAAAGACCGCCGCTTTCCGGCGTGATGCAGGCGGCACCAAAGTCCAGCCCGGACAGGCCCTTGGCCGTGCAGGGTTCAGGCCGGGTCAGCGCGGACGGCCTGGCCGCCGAAGGGCCGGGCACAGGGGCCATCGCGACGACAGGGGCGGGCAACAGGCTGTCAGCCGCCTGGACAAAGGCTCCGACGGGCCGGAACCGCGCCTGGACGCCACCCTGCACACCTCCCTGAGCCTGGGCCGAGATCACGATATAAAGCGCGGTACTGGCCAGCGCCGCGCCGGTCCCGGCGGCAAGGATGCCGAGCGCCCTGGGTCTGGTCATGGTCACGTCCCCCGCGGTGGTTGCCGAAGTGGGGAAGAGAGCTATCGAGGCAATGGGTCGAAACCGCGGCGGGAATGCCGCGATTTCGGGGAGACCGGGTCAGGCGGGCGTGCAAAGCCCTTCGGATTTTACCTTTTCATAGGTCTCGTCCAGCGATTTGCGGGCGCGGGCGATCAGGATGTCGATCTCTTCCGGCGTGATCACCAGCGGCGGGGCGATGATCATCCGATCGCCCACGTGACGCATCACGAGCTGGTTGGCAAAGCACCGCTCGCGGCAGATATAGCCCACTGTGCCCTCGTCACCGGCGAACTTTGCGCGCGCGGTCTTGTCCGGGGTCAGCGCGATGGAGCCCATCAGCCCGGAAATCCGGGCCTCGCCCACCAGCGGATGATCGGTCAGCGCCTCCCACTTCTGTTTCAGGTAGGGACCGGCCACGTCGCGGACATGGTCCACGATGGCTTCGTCTTCCAGGATGCGCAGGTTTTCCAGCGCAACGGCGGCGGCAACCGGGTGACCGGAATAGGTATAGCCGTGGTTGAACTCATCCTTGCCGATGGTCAGGGCGACCTCGTCACAGACGATCGAAGCGCCGATGGGCGCGTACCCCGACGACAGGCCCTTGGCGATGGTCATGATGTGGGGCTTGATGCCCATCGTCTGGCTGCCGAACCAGTTGCCGGTGCGCCCGAAGCCGCAGATCACCTCATCCGCGATCAGCAGGATGCCGTACTTGTCACAGATACGCTGGATTTCCGGCCAGTAGGTCTCGGGCGGGATGATCACGCCACCGGCGCCCTGGATCGGCTCGCCGATGAAGGCGCCGACACGGTCGGGGCCGTAGTGTTCGATCGCTTCTTCCAGTTCGCGCGCGCGGGCCAGGCCGAAATCATTCGGGTCCATGTCGCCGCCTTCGGCGTACCAATGGGGCTGGTTGATGTGGTGAATGTCGGGGATCGGCATGCCGCCCTGCGCGTGCATTCCCGACATGCCACCAAGCGAGCCGGAACCGACGGTCGAACCGTGGTAGGCGTTCTTGCGCGAGATGATGATATTGCGCTCTGGCTGGCCCTTCAGGGCCCAGTAGTGGCGGACCATGCGGATGTTGGTGTCATTGGCCTCGGACCCGCCGCCGGCAAAGAACACGTGGTTCAGATCGCCCGGCGCCAGCGCGGCCAGCTTGTCGGCCAGCGCGATGGCGGGCACATGGGTGGTCTGAAAGAAGGTATTGTAATACGGCAGTTCGCGCATCTGGCGCGCGGCCGCCTCGGCCAGTTCATCGCGGCCATAGCCGATGGCGACACACCAAAGCCCGGCCATCGCGTCAAGGATGTCATGGCCGTCGCTGTCGGTGATCCAGACGCCGCGAGCCCGGGTGATGACGCGGGCGCCCTTGTCCGCCAGGCCCTGGTTCTCGGTGAAGGGATGCATGTGATGGGCGGCATCCAGCGCCTGAAGCTCGGATGTGGGCAGGTGATTGGTGATCATGTTCATGGGGGAATCCTCACGCGCGACGCAGTTGGCGCCAGAATATGATCAAATTATGCGAAGTCAATCGAATCGGCGCGATTGCGCCGCGTGACCGGGTGAACGGCGCGGATCGACAGAGCGTTCTGCAGCACCGGGCAAAAGCTGCCATTGTTGCCATTTGCGCCGCTCGCCATAGTTCAAGCGGAAACCTGGGGGATGGACGCATATGAACGGGCAAATGGCGCAACCGCGGATCGCAGTCATCGGGATGGGGCCGCGTAGCCTGGGGGCGTTGGAAGCGCTGGCCGCGCGTCTGGATGAAGGCGCGGCTCCCTTGCAGGTGGACGGGTTCGACCCGTTTCCAGCCGCCGGTGCCGGTCCGAATTTCGACCCCAAAGAACTTGCGATCTGTCGACTGAACATCCCGATGCGGGATATCGACATTCGCCCGCCTGACTTCACCACATGCGGCACATTTGCCCAATGGCTGAAGGACACGCCGCACCCGGATGTCTTTCCGGCGCGGGCAGACCTGGGGCGATACCTTGAGGCGCGGTATCACGATCTGAAGGCGGCAGGGCGGCTGGTGATCACACATAAATCCGCCACGATCACCGAGGTGAAACACGACAAGGGCGGTTGGATGCTATCGGCCGCAGACACCTGGCACGGGCCATATGCCGAAGTTCTCTTGTCGGTTGGCCAGCCAGCGGTTCAGCCGGACGACCAGCTTGCCGAATGGCAGCAGCACGTTGATGCCTCGTCCGGCACATTGGCACAGGCCTATCCTGCCAAACGGCTTCGGACCCAGGCCACCGGTTGGGCGGGCCGCACCGTTGCGATCCGTGGCCTGGCCCTTTCCGCCTTCGATGTACTGCGCGTTCTGACAACCGCGCAGGGCGGTGAATTCAAGGATGGGCAATACCATCCGTCGGGCAATGAGCCTGCGCGTATTCTGCCATTCTCATTGGACGGGCGACCGCCCTTTCCAAAGCCCGAAACCCAGGAACTGGATGCGCGGTTCGACCCGACGCCAGAGGAATCCAGGGTCTTTTCGGACAATATCGCAGCAGCCGCGACCGCCACGCCGGAGCGGGCGCAAAAGCTTGTTGCCGACGCGATCATGCCCAGCGTGACCCGCATTCTGCACGAAGTGGGACGCAGCACTGACGCCTCTGACGTGTCGGACTGGTTGAAAACCGAGTGGTCCGCGCCCGGGTCACAGGAAACGGCCGGTCCGCTGGAGACGCTGAGAAACGGCATCGCGATTGCGGACGGCACGGCCCTGCCCTCGATCGGCTACACGGTCGGGCAGGTCTGGCGAAAGTGGCAGGACGCGCTGAGAGCCGGATACAACCCCGCTGACACCGCACCCGACACGGCAGAAACGATCGTCGCCTTTGACGAGGGGTTGAAGCGCTACTCCTACGGCCCGCCAGTGTCTTCCAGCCGTGAGCTGGCTGCGTTGATTGATGCGGGCATTGTCGATCTGGCGTATGCCGCCGACCCTGATATTGCGCTGACCGATGGCGGTTGGACCCTGACATCCGCGCCGGGGAAGATCGAGGCGGATGTGATGATCGACGCGGTCATGGCCCCGCCCGACCTGTCGATCCTGCGCCCTGCGCTGCTGGTGAAGTTGATGGACGAAGGGCGGCTTTGCCCGATTGGCGATGGACTTGCCGCCCATACCGCCGGGAATGGACAGCTTGTCGGTCAGGGTGGAGCGCGCGCCCCCGGGCTTTGCCTGTTGGGTCGGTTGGCGCTGGGCAGCGTCGTTGCTGCCGACTCGCTGCACGATTGTTTCGGTGAAGCCTCACACCGCTGGGCGCAGGGCGTGGTGGAACGGATTTCGGATGACAGTGCTCATTGACGCAGCACGCCGCAATCCTCACTCCACCGCCTGCAAAATCTGATCCATCCCCTGGCGCACGTCTTCTTCCATTGCGCGGGCGGCGGCGGTCGCGTCGTTGCTGGCGAGAGCGGCGAGGATGAGCTTGTGCTGGTCGGGCAGGCTCTGTGTGCCAAAGCGACCGCAGACCACCCGCAGCGACGGGCCGAAGCGCAGCCAGAGCCCCTCGGCCAGCTGCTGCAGGATCGGCGCACCGGCCAGGGCGTAGAGTTCCAGGTGGAAATGATAGTTGTGCTTGAGATAGCCGCGCACGTCGCCGCCGGCGATGGCCGCGTCCAGGCGGCTGTCGATGGCGCGCAACCGGGCCAGCTGCGTCGCGCCGACATGGGCGCAGGCGCGGCGGGTCAGTTCCGGCTCGACCGCGACACGGGCATGGATCAGCTCGCTGACCGCGCCGGAATCAAGCACCGGCACCGACACCCGGCGATTGCCCTGGAACACCAGCGCGCCCTCGGCGGTCAGGCGGCGGATGGCTTCGCGCACCGGGGTCATGCCGGCGCCAAGCTGTTGCGTCAGCCCCTGGATCGTGACCGGCGCGCCGGGCGGCATGTCGCCGAACAACAGCATCCCGCGCATCTGGCGGTAGACCTGCTCATGCGCAGGCAGGCTTGTCTGCGGGGCATCCTTCAAGGGTTGTTCCATATGCTTGGTATTTCATCACGCCGCGGGGTCTTGCGACTTTAGCCTGCCCGATGCAGCATTTCCATATTGCCTGAACAGGCATAATTTGATCAAATCGAGCCAAGGCGGCAAGCGACAAATGACCGCCGGAACCCATGGGGAGCCAAACATGAAGAAATCGACATTGCTCTGCTCTGCCGCGCTGGCCCTTGGCGCGACACTGGCGGGGGCGGAAGAGGTCCGTGTCTACAACTGGTCGGATTATATCGACGAGGACCTGCTTGAGAAATTCGAGGCCGAAACCGGGCTGGACCTGGTCTATGACGTCTTCGATTCGAACGAGGTGCTGGAGACCAAGATGCTGGCCGGCGGCTCGGGCTATGACGTGGTGGTGCCCACCGGCACCTTCCTGCAGCGCCAGATCGCGGCGGGCGCATTTCAGCCGCTGGACAAGTCCAAGCTGCCCAATATCGACAACATGTGGGATGTGATCGCGGACCGCACCGCGAAATACGACCCCGACAACGCCCATGCCATCAACTACATGTGGGGCACCACCGGCCTTGGTGTGAACCTCGGCAAGGTGCGCGAAATCCTGGGCGAGGATGCGCCGGTCGACAGCTGGGACCTGGTGTTCAAAGCCGAGAACATGGAAAAGCTGGCCGATTGCGGCGTGCATTTCCTCGATGCGCCGGCCGAGATGATCCCGGCGGCGCTGAACTATATCGGCGAGGACCCCGACAGCCATGATCCGGACGTGATTGCCAAGGCCGAAGCGGTCTACGCGCCGATCCGCCCCTATATCCAGAAGTTCCACTCGTCCGAGTACATCAACGCGTTGGCCAACGGCGACATTTGCGTGGCGGTCGGCTGGTCCGGGGACGTGCTGCAATCGCGCGACCGCGCGGCCGAGGCCGACAACGGCGTCGAGATCGGCTATTTCGCGCCGAAGGAAGGCGCGCAGATGTGGTTCGACATGATGGCGATCCCGGCGGATGCACCGAACTCCGAGGGCGCGCACCAGTTCCTGAACTTCATCATGGATGCCCAAAACATGGCGGCGGCGTCGAACTATGTCTACTACGCCAACGGCAACAAGGCGGCGCAGGAGTTCCTCAACGAGGACGTGATCACCGATCCGGCGATTTATCCCTCGGCGGATGCGATGGACAACACCTATACCACCACGCCCTTCCCGCCCAAGGTGCAGCGCGTGGTCACCCGTCTCTGGACCAAGATCAAGTCCGGCACCTGAGCCCCGACACTCGGCCCGCGCCTCCCCCGGCGCGGGCTTTTTTCCTGTGACTGGAAGACATATGGCCGAACCCGTTTTCGCACCCTGGACCGATCCGACCGAAAAACCGCTCATCCAGTTCAAGGGCGTGACCAAGCGGTTCGGTGATTTCACCGCCATCGACAACCTGACACAGGACATCTTTGCGAAGGAGTTCTTTGCGCTGCTCGGCCCCTCGGGCTGTGGCAAGACGACGATGATGCGGATGCTGGCCGGGTTCGAGACGCCCACCGAGGGCCAGATCCTGATTGCCGGTCAGGATGTTGCGCGCATCCCGCCCAACAAGCGGGCGGTGAACATGATGTTCCAGTCCTATGCGCTGTTCCCGCACCTGACGGTCGAGGACAACATCGCCTTCGGCCTGAAACGCGAGGGCAAGTCCAGGGACGAGATCGAACCGCGCGTGGCCGAGATGCTGCGGCTGACCAAGCTGGAACGTTTTGCCAGGCGCAAACCGCACCAGATCTCGGGCGGCCAGCGGCAGCGGGTCGCGCTGGCGCGGTCGCTGGCCAAGGCGCCCAAGCTGCTGCTGCTGGATGAGCCGCTGGGCGCGCTGGACGCGAAATTGCGGCAGCAGACGCAGTTCGAGCTGATGGACATCCAGGAAAAGACCGGCACCACCTTTGTCATCGTGACCCACGACCAGGAAGAGGCGATGACCGTTGCCTCCCGCGTGGCGGTGATGGACGAAGGCCGGATCATGCAGGTGGCGACGCCTGCGGATATCTATGAACAGCCAAACTCGGTTTATGTCGCGGATTTCATTGGCGAGGTGAACATCATCGAAGGCGTGGCCCATCCCCAACCCGACGGCTACGACGTGCTTTGGGCCGAGGGGCGGCAACCGCTGCATGCGCGCACGAGCCGGGCGTTTTCCAACGGCCAGCGGTGCTTCATCGCGATCCGGCCCGAGAAAGTGTCGATCGGCACCGAAGAGCCGGAGCTGCGCAACCGGGTGCAGGGCAGGATCATCGACATTGCCTATCTCGGGAACCTCTCGACCTATCACGTCGAAATTCCCGGCGGGCGGATCATCAAGGCACAGACGGCGAACACCCGGCGGCTGTCGCGGCGGACGCTGACCTGGGAAGACGAGGTCTGGCTCAGCTGGACGGATACGGCCGCGGTGATGCTGGAGGAATGAGCTCATGCGCCGCCTGACCCTCATCGCCATTCCGTACCTCTGGCTGCTGGCGCTGTTCCTGGTGCCTTTCCTGATCGTCCTGAAAATCTCGCTGTCGGACACCGCCATCGCCATCCCGCCCTATACGCCGACGCTGGACCTGTCGGGCGGCTGGGCGGCGGTGAAGGACTTCCTGTCGCAACTGGACATGGAGAACTTCGTCTGGCTGACCGAGGATGACCTCTATTGGAAAGCCTACCTGTCCTCGGTCAAGATTGCCGCGGTGGCGACGGTGCTGACCCTGCTGGCGGGTTTTCCCATCGCCTATGCGATGGCGCGGGCGGCACCGGAATGGCGGCCGACGCTTCTCATGCTGGTGATCCTTCCGTTCTGGACCTCGTTCCTGATCCGGGTCTATGCGTGGATGGGCATCCTGTCGAACGAGGGGCTGTTGAACTCGCTCCTGATGTCGCTGGGGCTGATTTCCGAGCCGTTGATCATCCTCAACACCAATGCGGCGGTCTATATCGGGATCGTCTATACCTATCTGCCGTTCATGATCCTGCCGATCTATTCGGCGCTGGAAAAGCTGGACGACAGCCTGCTGGAAGCCGCCGAGGACCTGGGCTGTTCGCGGTTCTCGGCCTTCTGGCTTGTGACGGTGCCGCTGTCGAAACAGGGGATCATCGCGGGCTGTTTTCTGGTCTTTATCCCCGTCGTGGGGGAATTCGTCATTCCGTCGCTGCTGGGCGGGTCGGGGACGCTGATGATCGGCAAGGTGCTGTTTGAAGAGTTCTTCAACAACCGTGACTGGCCGGTGGCAAGCGCGGTGGCGGTGATCCTGCTGTTGATCCTGATCATTCCGATCATCCTGTTCCAGCGCAACGAGCAGAAACAGCGGGAGGCCGAGGGATGAGCGCGACATACGCGAAATCTTGGAAAGATTTCGGCCCGATTTCCTTGCAGGAAATCGGCGGCGGCGAGGAGAGGACATGAGACGCTTTTCCGCCTTCAACGTGGTGTCGCTGACACTGGGCTTTGCCTTTCTCTACCTGCCGATGATCATCCTCGTGATCTATTCCTTCAACGCGTCAAAGCTGGTGACGGTCTGGGCCGGGTTCTCGACGAAGTGGTACGCCGAGCTGTTGCAGAACGAGGCCTTTCTCGACGCGGCCTGGGTCACGATCCGCGTTGCAGTCATCAGCTCCACCATCGCGACGGTGCTGGGCACCATGGCGGCCTATGTGCTGGTGCGGGCCGGGCGGTTTCACGGGCGGACGCTGTTTTCCGGCATGATCTATGCGCCGCTGGTGATGCCTGAGGTGATCACCGGCCTGTCGCTGCTGTTGCTGTTCATCGGCATCGGGCTGGACCGCGGGATCGTGACGATCATCCTGGCGCATACAACGTTTTCGATGTGCTACGTCTCGGTCGTGGTCTCCTCGCGGCTGGTGTCTTTTGACCAATCACTGGAAGAGGCCGCGCTGGACCTGGGCTGCACCCCGTTCGAGGCCTTCCGGCTTGTCACCCTGCCGATCATCGCGCCGGCGGTGATTTCCGGCTGGCTGCTGGCCTTCACCCTGTCGCTCGACGACCTGGTGATCGCGTCGTTTACCGCCGGGCCTTCGGCCACGACGCTGCCGATCAAGATCTTCTCGGCGGTGCGGCTGGGGGTCTCGCCCGAGATCAACGCGCTGTCGACGATCATGATCGGCATCGTGACGGTCGGGGTGATCTCTGCCTCGCTGGTGTCAAAACGGGCCAGCGTGCGGCAACGCGCCGATGAGCAGGCGGCGGTGCGCGCCTCCTGATGCAGCGGATTTACGAGGCCTATGCCTATTCCCGGGCACCGCTGGAGCGGTGCCTGTGGAACGAGGATCGCAGCATGCCGGGCTTGGTGGCGCTGGAGGGGAACGCACAGACCGAGGTGGCGGTGATCGGTGGCGGGTTCACCGGACTCTCTGCCGCGCTGCACCTGGCCGAGGGCGGCGTGGGTGTCACGCTGCTGGAGGCCGAACGGATCGGCTGGGGCGCTTCGGGGCGCAACGGTGGATTCTGTTGCCTCGGCGGCGGGATGATGGGCAATGGCGAGCTTGAGCGGGCGTTCGACGCCGAGGGGCGGCAGGCGTTCCACGACGCCGAATCCGCGGCAGTGGCGCTGGTGGGCGATCTGCTGGGCCGCCACGGGATCGACGCAGACCGACACTCACAGGGCGAGACGATCCTCGCCCATACCGCGCGGCACATGAAGGCCCTGCGGGGCGAAGTGGACGAGATTGCGCGGGATACCGGCACAACGCCGCTGCTGCATGACGCCGATGATCTGGCGGCCTTGGGGATGAAAGGGCCGTTTCACGGCGGCATGACCATTCCGTTGGGCTTTGCGCTGAACCCGGGGAAATACGTGGCGGGGCTGGCGCGCGCGGCGCATGCGGCGGGGGCGGTGCTGCACGAGGCATCGCCGGTCACAGCCATCCGGCAGGACGCCGGGTTTGTCCTGACGACACCGGGCGGCACGCTGCACGCAAAGCGTCTGATCCTTGCCACCAACGGCTATTCCTCCGAGGACATCCCCGGCTGGCTTCGGGCGCGCTACGTGCCGTTGCAATCCAACATCCTTGCCACCCGCCCCCTGACCCCGGTCGAGTTGGAGGCGCAGGGCTGGACCTCGCGACAGATGGCCTATGACACGCGCAGCCTGTTGCATTATTTCCGGCTGCTGCCGGACAACCGGTTTCTGTTCGGGATGCGTGGCGGGGTTTATGCAACGCCGGGTGCGAACCGGCGGATCCTGCGCAAGCTGCACGGGGAGTTCGAGGCGATGTTTCCGGCGTGGCAGGCGGTCGAGCGGCCGCATGTCTGGTCGGGGCTGGTGTGCCTGTCGCGCAACCGAACGCCTTTCGTGGGCGCGATCCCCGAGATGCCGGGGGCCTTCGCCGGGTTGGCCTATCATGGCAACGGCGTGGCGATGGGGACCTATGCCGGCCAGTTGCTGGCCGCATTGGTTCAGGGCAGAACACCGGAAGGCCCCTACCCCGCTGCCTTTGCCGCCCCGCCGAAACGTTTTCCGCTGGGGCGGCACCGGCGCGCGCTCTTGACCGGGATCAATGCCGCGCTGAAGCTGGCCGACCTGTGATCAGGGCTTGCCGCGGCGCGGGGGCTGGCTGCCGCCCTTGCGGGGGCCGGGCTTGCCGGCGGCGGGTTTTCCGAGGCGGGCCCCCTTGGGCGGCGTGAACCGCTTCGAGGTGTCGGAGGCGCCGGGGCGCTTGCCGCCGGGGGCCCTGGCCGCATCGGTTTTCGAGCGTTCCGGCGTGCTGCCGCCCACGGCGCTGCGGCCCCGGTTGGGGCCTGCGGGGGCCTTGTCCTTGCCTTTGAACGGCGGTTTGTCCGCGCTCTTGAACGGCGGCTTGCCTGCGCCCTTGTGCGCCGGTTTGCCGGGCTTGGGCTTGCTGAAAGACGCGCCGTCATGGGCGGGTTTGGCCCGCGGGGTCGACTTGGCGGGGCCATGCACCTCGGGGTCACGCTTGGGGCGCGGGGCTTCCGTCCTGGGGGCGGGGGCGGCCTCCGCACGCGGGGCCGGTGCATCATCGCGGCGGGCGGGTTTCGAGAAACGCTTGGGCCCCGGTTTGCCGCCAGGTTTCCCACCCGGTTTCGGCCCCGAGGAGCGGGCAAACCCGGGCGTGCCTTCGACAGAGCGCACGGTCACCCCATCCTCCAACTCGTTTCCGGCACCAAGACGGCCCATGAAGCCGTGCGCGGCGGCCTCGGTCAGTTCCACGAAGGTTTCGTTGTCCTGAACGCGGATCGCGCCGATGGCGTCCTTGTCGAGACCGCCGGCGCGGCACATCAGCGGCAGGATCCAGCGCGGCTCGGCCCGGTCATCCCGGCCAACAGACAATGCGACCCAGGTGCTGGGGCCAAAAGGCGCGCGTTCCTTCCGCTCGGGGCGGGTATTGGGATCGGCCAGTTCCTCGGGCGCGGAATTGCGCGCGCGGAACAGGCGCAGATAGGCGGCGGCGATGGTTTCGGGCGCGTGCATTTCCAACAGGCGGGCGGCAAAAGCGGCCTCGTCCTCACTCGGCTCTTGCTGCCATTGCGGATCGCCCAACAGGCGCTCTTCGTCGCGGGCCTGAACCTCGTCAAAGCTGGGGGCGGCACCCCATTCGGCGGTGATCTTGGCCCATTTCAGCAGGCGCTCGGCCTTCTTCGCCACCTTCGGCGGCACGATCAGGGCCGAGGTGCCCTTGCGCCCGGCCCGTCCCGTGCGGCCGGAGCGGTGCAGCAGGCTCTCGGTGTTCTGCGGCAGTTCGGCGTGAATCACCAGCTCAAGATTGGGCAGGTCGATGCCGCGCGCCGCCACGTCGGTGGCCACACAGACCCGGGCACGCCCGTCGCGCATTGCCTGAAGCGCATGGGTGCGTTCGTCCTGGCTCAGCTCGCCGGACAGGCAGACGACGGAAAAGCCGCGGTTCGACAGACGCGCGGTCAGCCGGTTCACCGTGGCGCGGGTGTTGGCAAAAACGATGGCGTTTTGCGCCTCATGATAGCGCAGCACGTTGATGATGGCGTTTTCCGCGTCCTGCTGGGCCACGCGCAGCGCCTGGTAGGTGATATCGGCGTGCTGGCTTTTCTCGGAGGTGGTGGTGACGCGCACGGCGTCGCGCTGGTATTCCTTGGCCAGCTTGGCAATCATCGGCGGCACGGTGGCAGAAAACAGCAGGGTGCGGCGGTCTTCGGGCGCTTCGCCCAGCATGAACTCAAGGTCTTCGCGGAAGCCGAGGTCAAGCATCTCGTCGGCCTCGTCCAGCACGATGGCGCGCAGGCCGGTCATGTCCAGAGCGCCGCGGGTGATGTGATCGCGCAGGCGTCCGGGGGTGCCGACGACGATATGCGCGCCGCGTTCCAGCGCCCGGCGCTCGGTCCGGGCGTCCATGCCGCCCACACAGGAAGCAACCCGCGCGCCGGTTTTCGCATAGAGCCACTCAAGCTCGCGCGTGACCTGGAACGCCAATTCGCGCGTCGGCGCCACGATCAGGGCCAGCGGCACGCCGGCGGGCGGCAACTTGTCCGCGTCGTCCAGCAGCGTCGGACCGAGGGCAAGACCGAAGCCCACCGTCTTGCCCGATCCGGTCTGGGCGGATACCAGGAGGTCGGATTGGTTCAGGGCCGGGTCGGTGACCGCTTCCTGGACCGGGGTCAGGCTGTCGTAACCACGCTCGGCGAGCGCATCGTGAAGGGGCTGGTTCATTGGAAGACCGTTCTGTTGGAGCCCTTGGCGCGGCGCTTCATCAGAAACCGGATGGGGGCGGAAAACTGCCCCCTACAGCATCAGGGCGCGCTTGTATACCGGGCAATGCGCGTTGCGCACCATGCCGCACCCCCGCACAGGCCCTCAAGGCCCGGGCAGGTCAGGTAAAACACACCTTCCCTTTATCCGGCACATTTGCCACAGTTTTCGACAAAGCCCAAGCCGTCCGATGTAAATCGTCGTAACATTACCCATATCAAAGTCAGAGTTTGCCAGAGGAGGAATTTGACCGTGTCCAATTTCGACGCCCAGTTGAAACAGAGCCAGGCCCAGGTGGCCGAGGCGCAATCCAAGATTTCCGAGATCACCAGCCGGATCGAAACCGCGCGTCAAAAGATGAAAGCGGGCACCGACACCGATATCGACGTGGAAAACGCCACGTTGCAGGACGTACACAGCCACACCGAGGTGATGAACGCCAATATCGCCGAGCTCATCATGGGGCTGGACGATGTGACCGCCGCCTTCTCCAAGGATTTCGACGAGATGCGGTCCAAGACCGGCTGGGAGAGCTTTGTCGGCTTTTTCTCCAAGGACCGGTCGGATGCGCTTCGCCAGGAACGGATCAAGACCGCCAATATCGACGACAAGCTGCAGGACCTGATTTCCAAGTCGGACATCATCACCAAGCTGCTGGAGAACCAGTTGGCGGTGCTGAACGACCAGAAGGCCAAGGTCGAGGTCAACCTGACCGAAACCCTGGACGAACGGGAATTCACCGTGGGCGAGCTGGAGGCGCTGAAGTCCGAGATCCTGGGCATGGACCCCAAGATCATCGAACTTGAGAACAAGATCGCCGTGGAACAGGACGCCGCCGCGCGCACCAAGCTGGAAACCGAACTGGCCGATCTCAACAAGGCCTACAACGAACTTGTGCAGCAAGAGCAGGTGAAGCTGGCCAAGTCCCAGACGCTGGAGCGCTATATCGAGAAGGGCAAGACCTGGGTCGACAGTCTTCAGAACCAGGCGGCGACGCAGATGGTGCTGATCAACAAGCTGCAGACAGACACCAAGCAGCGGGTGGTGCTTTACGATGCGCTGACCAAATCGCTGAAGACCGCGCAGCAGCAGGACGTGGCACACCGGATCAACGAAATCGGCGTGCAGACCGACCAGGAAGCGCAAACGGCGATGGCCGCGATCGGTACCGCGACGAACCAGCGGATGGCCGACATGCTGGAGGCGCACGAGGATCACATGGTCTTTGCCCGCGACGTGCTGGAAGCCAAGGCCAAGGCCGATGAGCGGTTCGCGCGCCGCTTTGCCCAGATCGTCGAGAAACACGACAGCAACGCCTACGGTGAATGATGCGCATTTTCTGGATGGACCTGCGGCTGTTCCTGGCCGGAAACTGGGCCTTCGTGCTTGCCGGGGTGTTCATCCTGGCCTTCATCATCGCCCACCTGGCCGGCGCCCCTGTGGCCCTGCGCTATACCCTTGGCGGGATCGGGATCGTGTCTTTCCTGATCTTTGCCGTCAAGGGCAGCCTGCGGCCGGTCACCGACGAAAGCGGCCGCCAGTTGACGGTCAAGGAAGCCAGGGAGCGTGAAGACAAAAGTGACTGACGCCGCCAGTGACCATCGCGGGCTGACCGATACTTTCGCCAGCCGCCGCTATTTCCAGAAATTCGACAGCATCACCACCCACATGGGCCGGGTGGCGGCAGTGATGGAGACCGAGGGCAGCCTGGGTCGCGAGGACGTTAAAATCCTCGCCCGCTACATCCGGGGCATCGCCTATACCTTCAAGGCCCTCAGCATGAAGTACCTGCTGGTGGGCCGCGACACCGGACAGTTCTTTGGCTCGCTCGCCATCGACAGCGTGGAAAGCGGCTTTCCGGTGTTCAACGAATTGCTTGTCATGGCCAATGATGCGCAACAGGCCGAGGCGCACCTGGAAAACATGCCCGGTGTCGAGGCGCTGAAAGACGAGATGATCGAACAGATCATTTCCGAACAGGCGATCCCGACCAAGCTGCAATTCGCCCTGTCGCAGCGGCTTTATTACGAAGAGCTGCTGCGCGGCCACCTGTTCTGGGCGCGGATGGATCCGCGCATCGACTGGGTCGATGGCTTCGAGGGGCGGCGCAGGTACCGCGTTCACTGGGCGGTCTATGACAGCCAGATCAACCTGCCCACGGTCTATATTCTGGAACTGGAGGACACCGGCCGCATCGCCCTGCCCAAGGACGAACGCCGCTGGCCCGAGGCACAGCGCCACCTGATGGGCCAAAGCCTGGGCGCGCTGAAACTGCTGACCATCGCCAAGGGGTTTGACGAAAGCTTCGACGACCTGCACCCCAAGCGGCTGCGGCGGTTCCATATCGGGCCGATGTACTCGCACAGCTTCACCCGGCAATCCGGGCCGATCCGTGATGTGCTGGCCGAGGCGCATGCGCCCGAGGGCGAAGACTGGGCGCTGGCCTGGACCTCCGAAATGCTGGAAAGCGAACGGGTGACCGAGCAGCGCGCGGGGTGGTTTTCCACCGTCGAGCGCGAGGTCTTTGCGCTTGATCCCTTCTCCGGGCGCGGCGCGGACACCGGTGCATCGGACATGCAACGCGCGATCATCCTGCCGCAACGGCCGTTCCAGGTCTTGGCCGAAAAGAACCCGCCGGGCTTTGCCAGCGTGCGCAAGTTCGTGGTGAGCCCCGGGGGGCGGGTGTTGAGTTATTGAACCGGCGGTGGGCTGCAAACCCACCATTCAGGAGAATTCATTATGAGCCAGAGCACCGACCAGATGGAGCTTCGCGAAGAGGACATCCGCAAGCATTTCCCTGCGGCCACGGCCCTTCTGACCGGCTTCGACCACACGCCCCGCATTGCCATGGCGAAGACGCCCGCAAGGGCGGAGGAGCGGTCCCCCGGCATCCCCGCGCGCCGGTCGCGTTTTCGCTCCACCACCCCCGGCCTTGCCACCCGGCGCAGCGTTGCGAAACACGGCGTGCAGCTACGCGCCACCATCGAGGCCGCCGATGACGGAGACGCCCTGACCACGCCGCAACAGGCCACCACCCTGCACGCCCTGCGCCGCGCCATTTCCGTGGCGCAGGCGGTGGCCGAGATGTACGCCGAGGCGACCGGGCTGGCGGACCTGAAACGCGCCAACCTGGAAGGCGCCCTGCCCGCCAATCGCAAGTCCGAATTTACCGAATTGCTCACCGCCGAGGCCCTGATCACCGCGCATGTCTTCGCCAACGCCGCCGCCTACCTGCTGTCGCCACACAGCACCGAATCCACGGTAGACATCGGCGAAGTCGAGGAATTGATCGCCGACAACGGCCAGGTGGTGCTGCACGGGCTGTTGTGGGAGCTTGAGCAGAATATCGAGACCCACGCCCCCGACGACGCCCACCTGATCGCCACCGTCACCGCCTTTGCCGAGCAGGTGATGGAAAAGGTGGCCCTGCGCGCCCAGTCCGCCCCCCGCCTCGCGCCCTTCCAGAACGCAACCTGGCACGTCGAGGCCGACGACCTGACCATCCGCGGCTTTACCCCCGCGGCCAAGGCGAAATCGACCACGCTGACCATGACCTTCAAGAAGCCGAACGAGGTCGTCGGCAACCATATCGCCAAGTATCAGGCCTTGCGGCTGTCCAAGATGCTGATGGCGTACGACTTCGAGCGCAAGCTGAACCCCTTTGCCGAACTTGGCGGCTTCATCTTCACCTTCATGGGCGACGGCAAACCCGGCACCGGCAAGACCACGCTGATCCAGATGATGGCCGGGCTGATCAACGACTATTGCAAGGTTGCGGGCTATCCCTTCCGCTACCAGAACCTGTCGACCGACAATATCGACAGCTACCAGGGCAAATCCGGCCAGAACGCCAAGGCCTTCATCAACAATATCATCGACCCGGGCGTCATCGGCTTCGGCACCATCGACGACATCGATCAGTTGGCGGGCAAGCGCGGCGACCGCCAATCCAGCGCCGGCCAGTTGGAGATCACCGCCGTCCTGATGGAAAGCTTCGCCGGGGCCAACACCGTGGTGCGGGGCAATTGCACCTTCGGCATGTTCTCGAACTACCCCGAGAACGTCGACGACGCCCTGCGCCAGCGCGCCGGCGCGCGGTTTCTGGTGGATGGCCCGCAGACGCGTGACGATTACATCGACATCCTGTACCTCTTGATGGGCAAGAACCACGACATCCCGCTGGGCGATCACGAGGTATATGCCGCGCAGGAGATCAAGACAGCCGTCGCCGCCAGCTTCGACAGCCACGCCCGCCCGCATGAAGAGGGTCTGCTGCGCGTCTTCGACCGGGTGCGCGACCAGGTGGGCGAGCTGGACACGATTGCCAAGATGGGCACCTACCTCAAGGGCATCCAGGAGGCAGACGAACGCTTTACCGGACGGGCGATCAAGAACATCACCGACGCGGTGAAGGTCCGCGCGATGGATTTCGAACTGCCGGATGAATGGATGGAAAACCCCGAGCTCTTCCTGTTCCGCGACTACGACACCAAGACGGCGATGATTTCCGAGCTGCGGGTGCCGGTGACAACCGAGATGGTACTGCAGGAGATCAACCGCTACGCGGATTCCGAGTTCCGCTATGCCGACAAGTCGGACGAGGTGGCGATTGAGCAGATGATGCGGGAGTATGGACGGCAGGAAGAGGCGAAACGACGGTATTTGGAGGGCAAGGGGTGAGTCCATTGCACCAACGTCATCCCGGGCACCAACGTCATCCCGG
>ERZ1699650.142-NODE-142-length-24084-cov-11.312581_pt1 | contig 24084 bp, 24 predicted proteins | sample MGYA00581512_ERZ1699650 | MGnify/ENA primary metagenome ERZ1699650 (study PRJEB42348, sample SAMEA6618698) | metagenome | isolation source: Polyester-degrading enrichment culture growing on monomer terephthalic acid, Te | collected 2019-05-17 ... | reverse complement strand
CACGAAAAAGGCCCCGGAGCGGATCCGGGGCCTCATCGACAACTGGTGGGGCAGTCCCGGATCAAGCCCGGGGCGCGAGGGTCCGTGAACGGCCTTTACGCCGTCTGCTCAAGCTGGGCCGCCTCGGCATCGGCGCCGCCCGCCTCGCCGTGTTCGGCCAGGAACTTCTCGGCATCCAGCGCCGCCATGCAGCCCATGCCCGCGCTTGTCACCGCTTGGCGATACACGTGGTCGGTCAGATCACCGGCGGCAAAGACACCCGGCACCGAGGTCCGCGTGCTGCCCGGCTCGACCTTGACATAGCCGCCGTTGTGCAGCTCCAGCGTGTCCTTCACCAGCTCGGTCGCGGGCGCATGGCCGATGGCGACGAAGACGCCCTGGGCCGGCACCTCGGTGATCTCACCGGTCTGGGTGTGCTTGACCCGCACGCCGGTCACGCCCTTGGGCATGTCGTCGCCCACCACTTCCTCCAGCTCGTGGAACCACATCGGCACGATCTTGGGGTGCTTGAGCAGCCGTTCCTGCAACACCTTCTCGGCACGCAGCTCGTCGCGGCGGTGGATCAGCGTCACCTTCGAGGCGAAATTGGTCAGGAACAGCGCCTCTTCGACGGCAGTATTGCCGCCGCCGATCACGACGATTTCCTGCCCGCGGTAGAAAAACCCGTCACAGGTGGCGCAGGCCGAAACACCGAATCCCTTGAAGGCATCCTCGGACGGCAGCCCCAGCCACTTGGCCCGCGCGCCGGTGGCTAGGATCACCGCGTCGGCAGTATAGGTGGTGCCGCTGTCGCCCTTCGCTGTGAAAGGCCGCTTCGAGATGTCCAGGTCGGTGATGATGTCGCCGATGATCTCGGTGCCCATCGCCTTGGCATGGGCCTCCATCCGCACCATCAGGTCGGGACCCTGCACCTCGGTATCGCCGGGCCAGTTCTCGACTTCGGTGGTGGTGGTCAGCTGTCCGCCCGGCTCGATCCCCTGCACGAGGATCGGCGAAAGCATGGCGCGGCTGGCATAGACGCCTGCGGTATACCCCGCCGGGCCGGAACCAATGATCAGAACTTTCGTGTGGCGCGTGTCGGCCATGTCTTGCCCCCGGGGTCATGTTTGTGTCAGACGCCGCATATAGCGATCCCGCGCCAAAACGAAAAGGGCGTGCAGACCGGCTTTGCGCCGGAAGCACGTACCACCAACCACAAAGCGAAGAATGTTGCTGGTTGGCGAAACATAATTGCGCTGCCGTCGCGAAATGATATAACAATCGCAAATTCGGCGGAGGGTACGAATGCCGGGCACACGACTTGATCCGATCGATCGCAAGATTCTGGCCGAGTTGCAGGCCGACGGGCGCATGACCAACGTTGAGCTTGCGCGCCGCGTGGGCATTTCCGCGCCGCCTTGCCTGCGCCGGGTCCGCACGCTTGAGGAACAGGGCTACATCCGCGGCTACCATGCCGAGATCGACGCCCGCGAACTGGGCTTCGAGGTCCAGGTCTTTGCAATGGTCGGCCTGGTCAGCCAGGCGGAAAGCGACCTTTCGGCCTTTGAGGACCGCTGCCGCAGCTGGCCGCTGGTTCGCGAATGCCACATGCTGAATGGCGAGGTCGATTTCATCCTGAAATGCGTGGCCCCCGACCTGTCCAGCTTCCAGAGCTTCCTGACAGGCGAATTGCTGACCGCGCCCAATGTCGCCTCGGTCAAGACCTCGCTGGTGATCCGCGGCGCCAAGGATGATCCCGGCGTGCCCTTCGACGTCCTCGAAGCGCGGCTCAGCCAAAGCGCCTGAGCCGCCTGCCCCTCGGGGCACGGCCCGGCGCTTTTTCGCCCGTCGCTTCATGGCCCGTCGTTACATCGGGCGCAGGCTGTCCAGCAGGTCACGCGCCACCCGCGGAAAACCCAGCGGCCCGAAATCGCGCGTCCGGGTGACCCCCGGAAAGAGCGAGAAGAACAGCTGCTGCGCCGCCTCGCCCATCGAGTCGACGACCCCCGTGCCGGGGTGATAGCTTTCCAGCTCCAGCCCCCCGGCCCGCACCGCCGCATGGCGCGGCACCATGAGGTGATAGACCTTGACCGCCGACGGCGGCGTCACTCGGAACACGCTGTCCCCGTCGATGAAATCGGCCAGCGGGGTCAGCACATGCCCGGTTCCGCTTGCTGCGCTCAATTGTGGCGGATTGTGCAGCAGCGCCGCCCCCGGCCCAAGCACGACGTCCCCGGCGGGCCGTCCGATGCCAAAGGCCTCGGCGGTGACGCGGATCAGACAGTCCAGCAAGCTCCCGGCGGCGGCGGCCCCGGGCAGGATGGCCGCCGATCCGATCCAGAGCACTGGCTGCGGGCCTTCCGACGTCTCGACCACGTCACCGGGCAGAAGGTCCTCGATGGCGACCAACCCCTGCGGCGTCTTGAGAAGCGTGCCACGGGCAAAGCCCGAAACCGCGCGGTCAAAGACCTCGGTCTGCGGCACGACATGCACGGTATCCTGTATGGAATGGTCCGCCCCCAGGGCGGCGACCTCGATCCTGCGCATGAGAGGTAGATCGCGCCGAGGCCGCCCGTCCGGACGGGCAAATCGCTCCCTTGCGGGAACCGGTAGAGACTGCGGCGCCAAGGGCGACCGCACCTGAAAGCGGTGGGGAATGGTCATCAGCATACCCTGATCCTGGGTCACATCCGCGCCGGCCCCACCGACAACGTCAGATCGACAAGTTAATCGAACACCGACAATAGGCCAGAATCCGCCCAACAAGTCAAAAAATCGGCGCCATTCCGGCCCGGACATGGGCAATCGAGCGCGAGACTGGGGATTGTTGCCGTGAGGGAAGCCATTCTGCCACATTTGGCGAAACAGGCGATTCGACCGCCCGCAGAAAAGCCGCGTCCGTTTCCGGTCCGCGGCTTTTTTCAATCGAGGTATGAGGGGGTCTGTGGTTCTGTCTGTGTGTCAGGCGGACTTGCGCAGCGGGGCGGCGGTCCGGCGCGCGATCATCTCGGCCCGGCGGCGGCCACGGGCCCAGGGCATCTCCACGGTGGTGGTCTTCGCGCCTTGGGTGACGGATTTGATGAAACGGGTTTTCATGGTCTTGCTCCCAAATCTCGGAGGCAGCCGGGCTGGCCGCGCTCACCTCTGACAGAATGGCAATGCAATCCGGCGGAGATGGGGCAGATACAGAAAATTTTCGATATATTCGCCCGCTGTCCCACCGGGAATCTGGACGCCATCGGGCGCAACCAGAACTCTATAATTCTCAAATTAAATCAAAATCTTAGAAAATTTCCGCCAGCTCCGAAACCACCTACGCGCAGGGAAATGCGGCAACCATGCGGCACTACCCTGCCGCGCCGATGCCCCAATGCCGTTGCAAGCGCCCCGATCCATCAATGGATCGGCGCCCCCTCAAAGCCGGATCGTGGAAATCAGCCGTCCGTAGTCCGCTTCCCCGGCGTGGGTCGTCCGGCGATAGGAAAAGAACCGGTCCGGGTCGGAATAGGTGCATTGCCGGATCCACTCGGCCTCGCCCACCCCGGCAGCGCGCAGCCGCGACAGGCCAAACCCCGGCAGGTCGAACTGATACTTGCCCACCGCCCCCTGGGCAAAAAACCGGCTGTTGGCAGGGTCATCGGCCATGAAGTCCTCAAGGAACTCCTGCCCGACCTCATAGGCCGCCTGCGAGATCGACGGTCCGATTGCCGCCCGGATGTTGCCCCGGTCCGCGCCCAGCGCCTCCATCGCGCCCAGCGTCGCCTCCAGCACGCCGTCCATCGCCCCACGCCAGCCCGCATGCGCCGCGCCGATCACCCCGGCCTGCGCATCGGCAAAAAGCACCGGCTGGCAATCCGCCGTCAGCACCGCCAGCGCCAGTCCAGGCCGGTCCGTCACCAGCGCGTCAGCCTTCGGCGGCACCTCCAGCGGACCCTCGACCGTCACCACCTCGGCGGAATGCACCTGGTTCACCGTGATCAGCTGCGCCGGCGCAACCTCGACGCTTTCGGCCACGCGGGCGCGGTTGATCGCCACGATCTCGGACTGGTCGGACGACCCCTGCCCGCAGTTCAACCCGCGAAAGATGCCCGACGACGCCCCGCCGCGGCGGGTAAAGAACCCGTGGCGCAGCGGCATCAGCAGCTCGGATGTGAGGATTTCCAACGTCATGTCTCAAGTCCCGGAACTGGCGGGGCCGCTCGTGGCATCAGCCCCAGCACTTTGAAGACCGTCCCCATTTCCTCGGGGTGCGTCAACCGCCGATGTGCCGCCACATGCGATTCCAGGTCCGCCCCGCTCAGGCCTTGCGCCAATTGCTGCGCCCGCGCGGTAATGCCCAGCCGCTCAAGAAAGACCCCCTGCGGCGTCAGCCGGGTATGCGCACAGGGCAACGCGCTGGCCAGAGCCTCGAAATCCACATGCGCCGTCAAATCGGCCGCGCCGGGGCCCGCCAGCGGATCGACCCGTTCATGTCGTTCCAACGCCTGCAGGGTATCGCCCAAAGACCGCCAGTCGCCGTAATCCACCACCAGCCCGGCACCGCCATGATCGGCGATCCGCTGGCCCACCGCGGCAGCGATCCCGGGCAAGGCCGGCGCAATCTCCACGATGTCACCGTCGCGCGTATCCTCAAGCCGATGCGCCAGCGCCTCGACCGGGGCCTCCCCCGCCAGCCCGCGGGTCAAGACACCTTCGGCAGCGCCAATGCGCACCTCGCACCACCCCGCGCCGCTGCGCTGGAACTGCCGCACCGGCAGCGCATCGAAGAACTCATTCGCCACCAGCCAGAGCGGCGCCTGCGGCAGCTCCTCGACCCGGTCGATCCAGGTGACGGAATGCCCGGACAGCGCCTCGCGCTGGCGCGCCCGCAATACCGGCGAGACCTCGACCAGCACCACATGCGCCGCCTCGACAAACCCCGGCACCCGTGCACCCACCCGCAGGATATCCGCCATCAGCGTCCCGCGCCCCGGCCCCAGCTCGGCCAGCGTGAACGCTCCCGGCCGCCCCTGGTCCATCCAGGCGTGGGCCAGCGCAAGGCCCACCAATTCCCCGAACATCTGGCTGATTTCGGGGGCCGTGGTGAAATCGCCCGCCGCGCCCAGGGGATCACGCGCCGCATAGACCCCGAACTCGGGATGCATCAGGCAGGTGCCCATGTAATCCGCCACCGAGATCGGCCCTTCAAGCGCGATCCGCTCCTGCAACACCTCGCGCAGACCTCGCATTCCGGGCGCGTCCGCACTGCTCATGCCGGGCGCTTCCGCACCACCAGCCAGAGCCCCACCACGATCATCGGCACGCACAGAATCTGCCCCATCGTCAGCCCGTATCCACCGACATGCCATGCCAGCCCAAGCGGGTTGCCCTCGCTGACGAACTGCGCATCCGGCTGGCGAAAGAATTCCACCACGAAGCGCCCCGCGCCATAGCCCGCAAAAAACAACGCCGCGATCCGCCCCGGCGTCTTCAACCATCCCCGCGCAAAGGCCAGCCAAAGCAGCACCGCCCCCAGCAGCAGCCCCTCCAGCCCCGCCTCGTAGAGCTGGCTGGGGTGGCGCGCGCAAAGCGCCCCCGCCACCTGGCCGCAGTCCTGCGCCATGTCACCGGGAAAGACCACGCCCCAGGGCACATCCGTCGGCCGCCCCCAAAGCTCTGCATTCACGAAATTCGCCAGCCGCCCGAACAGCAAGCCGGGCGGCGTACACAGTGCCATCGCATCCGCCAGCTTCAGCCGCGGCACATTATGGCGCGCGCTCCAGATCCAGCCCGCCAGAACCACGCCCAGCAACCCGCCGTGAAACGCCATCCCGCCCTGCCAGATCATCAGGATCTCGGCCGGGTGGCTCAGGTAATATCCCGGCTGGTAAAACAGCACGAAGCCCAGCCGCCCGCCAAGGATGATCCCGAGGATGATCCAGGTCATCAGGTCCTCGACCTGCCCGGGCCGCATCGGCGGGGTGTCATCGGCCCACAGGGTCGCACGTTTCATCGCCCTGACGGCAATCCACCAGCCCAGCAGGATCCCTGCGATATAAGCCAGCGCATACCAGCGCAGGGCAAAGGCGAAACCGGCGATCTCGAACGAGAACAGCTCCGGCGACAGGTCGGGAAAGGGGATCATGGCCAACATGTGCGCTCTCTGCCTTCGGGATTTGCCAAGGTCAACCTTGTCGCCCGGGCCCTGCACCGCCATATAGGGATCAAATGTAACGGAGACACCCCATGCAGAGCCGCAACAAGGTATTCGACGACATCTCGCAGCTGATGACCAACGCGATGGGCGTGGCCCAGGGCGCCCGGACCGAGGCCGAAACCGCGATGAAAGGCATGCTCGACCGCTGGCTGGCCGACCGCGATTTCGTCACGCGTGAGGAATTCGACGCCGTGCGCGGCATGGCCCAGAAGGCCCGCGAAGAAAACGAGGCGCTGAAGGCCCGACTGGACGCCCTCGAAAAGTAGGCCGTGTGATTTCATGCACCCTACAGATCGCGACGAACCGTAGGGTGTGTGCCTGCACGCACCGTTACTCCCATACCGCGTCGCCTCCCCTTCACTCCCAAACAAAATCCTCCCGCACCCGGGTGATCGCCTTCACCCGCTTCCAGCGTTGATGGCCACTTCCGTCCGCACCGGTCCATCCTGCGGGGACTGGCGTTCCCATTCCTTCAGCCGCGCGCATTGGAACACCGGGGCCAGCGCCGCGCCGCCCTGCCAACGGCTTGACGTTGCGTACGCCCGCCGAGTTCCAGGCCCGGACTTCTGGACAAATCGCCCGACTCACCCCATCCGGTGGGTCAAATTGGCGGGTTTGTCCGAAATCCGAAAACCTGCCTCCGACCGCTGCTCATCCCTTGTGCCCGAATGCATTTCGTCCACAACTTATTGCGGATGTCACCGAAATATTGCTTTACACGATGGACCCGACACCTCACCATATCAGGTAGGGGCCGGAAAATCGTCCACATCCCCTAGAGCAGGCACCTAGCGCTTGGGGCCCTGTCAGACTCAGAGCGCTACAATAACAGAACGAGGTGGCGCATGGCACTTTCCGAGCAGTTCCTGGAGGAAGACCTCCACCCCATTGATATCGTTGAACATATCGCCGCTCACCACGATTGGGAGTTCGACCGCATCCACGACGACCAGATCGCCATGGCGGTCGAAGGGCAATGGCGCACCTATTCCATCACCCTTGCCTGGTCCGCCTATGACGAGACCCTGCGGCTGCTCTGCAGCTTCGAGATGGAGCCGCCGGAGGAGAAAACTCCTCAGCTTTGTGAAGCCCTTAACGCGATCAACGATCAATGCTGGGCCGGCGCCTTCACCTGGTTGGCGAGCCACCAGCTGATGGTCTATCGCTACGGTCTTGTGCTTGCCGGCGGCCAGGTCGCCAGCCCCGACCAGATCGACACCATGATTTCGGCCGCCGTCATGAGCGCCGAACGCTATTACCCTGCTCTACAGCTTGTGGTCTGGGGGGATCGCACCCCCAAGGAAGCCCTTCAAGTCGCCATTGCAGAAGCCTACGGCCGCGCGTAACACTCCCCCCTGAACTGTCAAAAGGGAGGGGGCGATGACACCCGACGATCTGGCCACCCGCGGCCTCGTACTTCTGGGCTGTGGCAAGATGGGGTCGGCGATGCTGAAAGGCTGGCTGACCGATGGGCTCCCGCCCGCTGCGGTTCATGTGCTCGACCCCTATCCCTCGGACTGGCTGAAGGGCACGAACGTCAATATCAACAAGGACTTGCCGGCCTCGCCCGCGATTGTCCTCATTGCCGTGAAGCCGCAGATGATGGGCGATGCCCTGCCGCAGATCAAGGCGATGGCAACCGGCGAGACGCTCTTTATCTCGGTCGCTGCGGGCGTGACCCTGGCCACCTTCGAGGAGGTCCTCGGCGCGGCCAACCCGATCATCCGCGCCATGCCCAACACCCCCGCCGCCGTCGGTCGCGGCATCACCGCGCTGATCGGCAACACGCGTGTCACCGACGCCCAGATGACCCAGGCCGAAACCCTGCTGCAAGCCGTGGGCCAGACCGTGCGCCTCGATGACGAAGCCCAGATGGACGCGGTCACGGGTGTTTCGGGGTCCGGCCCGGCCTATGTCTTCCACCTGATCGAAACCCTCGCCGCCGCCGGTGAGGCGCAGGGGCTGGCCCCGGAATTGGCCATGAAGCTGGCGCGGGCCACCGTGGGTGGCGCCGGTGTGCTGGCCGAAGAGGCCGAGGAAAGCCCCGCTCAGCTGCGCGTCAACGTCACCTCGCCCAACGGCACCACCCAGGCCGCGCTTGAGGTACTGATGGACGAGGAGACCGGCTTTCCGCCGCTGCTGAAACGCGCGGTCAAGGCCGCCACCGACCGCTCAAAGGAGCTGAGCCATGGCGGATGAGATCACCTTTGACGATTTCCTCAAGGTCGACATCCGGGCCGGCACCGTTGTGCGCGCCGAAGACTACCCGGAGGCGCGCAAGCCGGCGCTGAAGCTCTGGATCGATTTCGGGCCCGAGATCGGGGAAAAGAAGACCTCGGCCCAGATCACGGCGCATTACGACGCGACAAGCATTGTCGGCAAACAGGTGATGGCGGTGGTGAACTTCCCGCCACGCCAGATCGGCAAGTTCATGTCCGAGGTCCTGACCCTGGGCGTGTCCGACGACGAAGGCGGCATCGTGCTGCTGAGCCCGGATCAGAAGGTGGCCAACGGGCAACGCATGCACTGACACGATACGACAGAGCGAGGGGGGGGGTCGGCCCGCCCCTTCGCCCCTGCGGGCGGCCTCGCGATGCGGCCAGCAAGGGCCAAAGAGCGGCCAGAGCGTTTCGGGAAAACCCGGATCACCAAGACCCTGCCACGCCTTCGGCGCTCACGGGCTTTTGGAGATGCTCTACGGCTCAGGTCGTCCCGGAAACGCTTTAGCTGTCGCCCATCGCTTCGCGCCAGTGACGACGGCACAGGCTGACATAGGTCTCGTTGCCGCCGATCTGCACCTGGGCGCCCTTGGTCAGCACGCGGCCTTCCTCGTCCTGCCGCACCACCATCGTCGCCTTCTTGCCGCAATGACAGATGGTGCGCACCTCGCGCATCTCGTCGGCCAACGCCAAGAGCGCCGCCGAGCCAGGAAACAGCTGTCCCAGGAAATCCACCCGCAACCCGTAGCACATCACCGGCACGCCCAGGTCGTCCACCACCCGCGCCAGCTGCCACACCTGGTCCCGCGTCAGGAACTGCGCCTCGTCGATGAACACACAGGCCAGCTTCCCCGCGCCCAGCCGCTGTGCCACCCGCTCCAGCAGGTCGTCCGCGGGCGCATAGGTGTCCGCCGCACTGCCGATCCCGATACGCGAGGCAATCCGCGCCGCCCCGGCCCGGTCGTCGTGGTCGGCGGTCAGAAGATAGACCTCCATCCCGCGTTCACGGTAATTGTGCGCCGCCTGCAACAGCAGCGTCGATTTGCCAGCGTTCATGGTGGAATAGTGAAAGTACAGCTTTGCCATGCGCGGTGCTATGCCAAGGGTGCCGGGGCAAGGCAAGATCCCACCCGCACGGTCAGGGTGGGGGACGTGAGTGGTGACTGCGGTTGCAGGAACGCCGGACAGGGGCCGGGCGACATGGGTCGTAACGTGGCCGCATTGGCACATCCGCCTCCCAACCGACGAACACGTTACGCCCCCACCCTGAGACCGGCATTGGGACACCGGTTACTGGTTACACCCCGAATTCCGGGGTGGTTCATGAATGACAAATCCTGTTAAACCGAATAATGGGAAAAAACCGTGCCTTTCCCCCGCAACCGGGAAGGCATTTCATCCAGGAGTGACCATGCCCAGTTCCGGATCGTACTTGAAGAAACACACCGAAGCGCTTGTCAAGGATGTGGGGATCGAGCCGGCCTGCGAGCTGACAGGCAAGTCCAAGGCAACGCTGGGCCGGTATTACTCCGAACATGACGAACATGCCGACCGGTTCATGCCGATCGACGCGGTGGCGGCGCTTGAGGCGGCCTCCTCCTATCCGCATGTCACCGCCGCCCTGTCCGAGCTGCGCGGCATCACCCTGTCCTACGACGCGCGGCGCAAGAACACCGATCGCTCCGGCGGCGTGAATGCCGACGTGGTGGCGCTGAGCCAGCGGTTCGCCATGCTGATGACCGAGTATTCGCAATCGATCGAGGACGGCATCATCACCGTCAACGAAGCCAAGCGCATGTTGAAGGAAACCCTTGCCCTGCAGCAGGTTCTGATCGACATGAAGCTGCATCTCGAAGACGACATCACCTGACCCCGCGCCAGCCCGGCGCGCATCGACACCCGGAGCCTGCTGTTGGACCTCAACCTGTTGAAACTTCGGCTGATCGCGGAACGGCGCAAGATCACCCGGTCGCGACGCAAGGCCGCCCTGGCCCGTGACGAGGCCGCCAGCGGGCTGACCGACGACTTTGACCGCACGCCACTTCTGCGCGAAAACCTGGACCGGGCCATCACCGCCACGGCCAGTCACCCCGGGGCCGAGGGCGAGATCGCGGTCTTTTCGACCTTCTGCGGCATCACCCGCAACTTCACCTTCGACAAGAACAACCGCGCCCGCGACTGCCCGCATTACTTCGTGTCCAACAACCGCACCGCGCTGGACATCGTGCAAAGCCTTGGCTGGCTGCCGATCTTCCTCGACATGGAGATCTCGAAAAACCCGATCCTTTCGGCCCACCAGGCCAAGGTGGCCAAGGCGCTGCCGCATCTCTTTCCCGACCTCGCGCGGCACCGGTTCCTTGTCTATTCCGACGACAAGCAGCGCATCAAGCATGCCGAACTGCCCGGCTTCATCGAGACGCTGACCGACAAGGGCGGCGCCATGGCCGTCAAGCTGAGTCCGCATATCCAGGACAACATCCTGTGGGAATTCACCGACAGCCTGTTTCAGGACCGCTATCGGAAACAGGCCCACCGGATGCTGCGCTTTTTGCTGAAACAGATGGAGGCGGGCAAGACGCTGGAGGCGGACCGGCTGTTCATGACCGGCTTCTCGATCCGCGACATGGCCCATCCGCGCGCCACCGCGCTGAGCGAGCAATGGTATGCCGACATCCTCGACTGCGGTATCGATTGCCAGCTGGCCTTCGACTTCCTGGCCCAGGGCAATCCCGACATCGTCGACCTGCCCGCGCCCCCGCGCAAGAAATACCTTGGCAAGAAGCTCCCGCCCGGCAGCAAATGAGACGGCACCGATCCGTCAACGGATCGGCGCTGATCCATCGATGGATCAGCCCCCCGTCGCGACCAACCGCCCCCAGAGATCATATTCGCCCGCCTCGTCCACCTCGACCGTGACGATATCGCCGGGGGTCAACGCCTCGGCGCCTTCGTCGATGAACAGGTTGCCGTCGATCTCGGGCGCATCCGCCATTGTGCGGCAGGTGGCGATGCCATCTTCGTCCAGGTCATCGACAATCACCTGGCAGGTCTGCCCCACCTTGGCCGCCAGCTTGGCCTCCGAAATCTGCTGCGCCTTTTCCATGAACCGGTCCCAGCGCTCCTGCTTGACCTCGGGCGCCACGTGATCCGGCAGCGTGTTTGACCGCGCGCCATCGACGTTTTCGTACTGGAAACAGCCGACACGATCCAGCTGCGCCTCGTCCAGCCAGTCGAGCAGGTATTGAAACTCTGCCTCGGTCTCACCCGGGTAGCCCACGATGAAGGTCGAGCGCAGGGTGATCTCGGGGCAATCAGAACGCCAGGCGGCGATCTCGTCCAGCGTCCTGGCCGAGGCCGCAGGCCGCGCCATGCGCTTGAGCACCTCTGGATGCCCATGCTGGAACGGGATGTCGAGGTAGGGCAGCACGCCATTGGCCGGGTCCGCCATCAGCGGGATCAACTCGCGGACATGCGGATAGGGATAGACGTAGTGCAGCCGCACCCAGGCCCCCAGCGACCCGAGATCACGCGCCAGTGGCAGGATCGGCGCCTTGACCTCGCGGTCCTTCCAGTCAGTGCCATAGGCCGAGGTATCCTGGGAAATCACCAGCAGCTCGCGCACGCCGTTTTCCACCAGCTTTTCGGCCTCGCGCAGGACCGCCCGCGCGGGGCGCGATTGCAGCTTGCCGCGCATGTCGGGGATGATGCAGAACTTGCAGGCGTGGTTGCAGCCTTCGGAAATCTTCAAGTAGCTGTAATGCCGCGGCGTCAGCTTGACGCCCGAAGCGGGCAACAGGTCGACAAAGGGGTCGGGATCGGGCGGCACCGCGCCATGCACCGCGTCGAGCACCTGTTCGTATTGATGCGGGCCGGTGACAGCCATGACCTTGGGGTGGGCGCCGGTGATGTACTCGGGTTCTGCGCCAAGACAGCCCGTGACGATCACCTTGCCGTTTTCCTGCAACGCCTCGCCAATCGCCTGAAGGCTTTCCGCCTTGGCGCTGTCGAGAAAGCCGCAGGTGTTCACGATCACCGCATCGGCCCCACCGTAGTCGGGCGAGATGCCATAGCCCTCGGCGCGCAGCCGGGTCAGGATGCGTTCGCTGTCCACCAGCGCCTTGGGACAGCCCAGCGACACCATGCCGATGGTGGGCTGGCCGCTGCGGGCATCGGTTTTCGTCAAGGCGGCTCGGGCGAGGTCGGGGCGGAGATCGGGCGGGTTCTGGCTCATCCGCGCGCTATAGACGACTCGGGCCAATCGGGGAAGGGATCATTCCACGTCCCACAGCCTGTGCAACGCGGCGGCATAGTCCGGGTCATGCTCCCATTTCGGCATCAGGTTATGGGCCATCTCGAAGGTGATGTCGGGATAGGCCGCGCGCCATTTGCGCCCAGCCTCCATCGCCGCGGCGCGGTTGCCCGCCAGCCAATGGGTGCCAAACAACATCCGGTAGGCCCAGGTCACGCCGGTGCCTTCGCGCAGCCCCTGCTCACACAGCGCCACGCTTTCGTCGAACTGCCGCATGGCGCGCAGCGCGGCGGAGCGTCCGAAGAGCGCGTTGAAGTGGAATGGATCGAGCGGGCTGAGCCGGTCATAGCGGTCGAAAGCCGCCATGCCAGTATCGAATTCGCCCACATAGATCGAGGTCCAGCCCAGCCGCAACCAGCCCCATGCGTTGTTCGGATCAAGCGTCAGCGCACGATCGACCAGCCCCTTGGCGCGTTTGAAATCGTTCAGCGCCAGCCCGCTGGCGGCCGAAAGCGCGACCAATGCCGCCGGGTTGTCCTGGACCCGGGGCGCGGCACGGGTCACCAGGTCGGCGGCGGCCTCTCGGTCGAGGCGGCCATCGGTGGTCCACGTGTAGCAGCACTGATGCGCATGGCACCACGCCTTGTAGGCCATTGCCGGGGCATGATCGGGCTGATGCTGCAGCGCCTTGTCCAGCAGCGCGATGGCCTTGACGTTTTCCCCGGCCCGGTGCGCCCAGAAATGCGGCAGCGCCGTCAGCATCAGGTCATAGGCGGTGCGGTCCTGCGACGGGCGCGCGCGGGCGCGGGCGATCTCGGCGGCGCGCAGATTGGGCACGATCTGGCCCGCCACCTGGGCGGCGATCCGGTCCAGCAGGTCAAAGAGGTCGTCCTGCCGGTCATCGAACCGTTCGGACCAGACCAGTTGCCCGTCTTCGCCCCGCACCAGTTGCACCGCGATGCGCACCCGCTCCCCCGCGCGGCGCACCGAGCCTTCGATCAAATAATGCGCGCCAAGCTTGACCGCGCTCTGCGGCGCATCCAGTCCCTGCCCCCGCAAGGCAAAGGCCGATTGGCGGGCGATCACCCGGACATCATGGCTGCGGCTGAGCGCGCCGGTGATTTCCTCGACCACGCCATCGGCGAACATGTCGGCCTCGGCGGCGCCGAATTCGCGAAACGGCAACACCGCAAGCATCGGCTGATCCTGCGTCGGCACCATTGGTGCGCCGGGCGCCTGCGACGGCACGGCGTTGCGCGCATCACGCAACCAGTCTTCGAACCCCTCGGAGGCCAGGTCAAAACCCTGCAGGAACGCGCCCTGCCCTTCCCTGGCAACCATCACCCGCGCGGGATCAAGCCAGACCGCCTGCCGATCCGCTTCCAGCACGCCGTCGGGCAGCGCCCGGCGCAGCACCGACAGCTCCTGCCGAAGCGAGGCGCGGGCCTGGTCCTCGGACCGGTCGCTCCAGAGCAGGTCGGCCAGCCAGGCCCGCTCCGCCCGCATCCCGGCCTGCCGGGCCAACACGGCCAGCAAGGCCTGCCCCCGGCGTGACAGCCCGGAGGCACCCTCGATCCGCAAGGGACCATGCAGATGCAGGGTGAGATCAGGCATGTGGCGAAAACTCCTTTCAGTGACGGCGATTTTACGCAGGAGGTCGCGGTTCTTGCGGAAGTTTTGCACGGAGCCATTGCATTTGCACCCGGCTTTTGCGCCGGACTTGCGGGCATGTCGGACAGTGAGGGCATTGAAACCACCTCTCGAAGGAGCTTCCCATGCAAAGCTTTCGCACCACCCCGCGTCCCGCCACGACCACCCTCCGCCGAAGCCTGTCGCGCGTCCTCCGCCGCGCTCTTGACCGCGTGATCGCCGCCGACAAGGCCTATCGCGACCGTGCCCGGATGCGGCGGCTGACCGATACGCTCTTGCGCGATGTCGGCCTGACCCGCAGCGAGATCGACCGCCAGCGCCGATGACCCGCCCCCCGGGGAACCCGGTGACATGAGCCGGGTTCCGCGCAATTCCCCCCTTTCGGAGGGCAAGTACGCTTGACCTTGGGCATAGGGGCGTCACACTTCCGGTCAGGATAATGTCAGTGGCGGGATCAACCCGCCCGGGTATCGAGCAGAAAGGGTGTGCCATGAAATGGCTGTTGCGATTGATCGGTTTGGTGGTTCTGGTGGCGGCAGTGGCCGTAGGTTCACTATTGCTCTTGCCCGGGGACCGGCTGGCGCGGATCGCCTCGGACCAGTTGACCGCGCAACTGGGGCGCGACGTGTCGATTTCCGGCGATGTGTCGCTGTCCCTTTACCCCGTGCTGGGGGTCAGCACCGGGCCGATCCGCATCGCCAATGCCGATTGGGCCAGTGACACGCCGATGTTCCAGGCGGCCTCGGCCACCATCGCGCTGGAAACCCTGCCGCTTCTGCAACGCGACATCCGGGTGAAGGGCCTGCACGCGACCGGCCCCGACATCCTGTTGCAACGCGATGACCAGGGCCGGGCAAACTGGGACTTTGGCAGTGGAGCATCCTCGGGCGGCGGCACCGGTGTGAACCGGCTGAGCATCGAAGACCTGACCCTGACCGGCGGCGCGGTGCGCTATGAGGCGGCGGGATCGGCGCCGGTGGCCTATCGCAACGTGGACGTTGCGCTGACGTGGCCGGATGCCTCCGGCCCGGCGGCGCTTGAGGTCGTGCTGCGCCCTGCAGGACAGGACGTGACGGTGACCGCCGACCTTGCCTCACCGATGAACTTCCTCGCGGGTGGCGCGCATCCGGTGACGGCGCGGGTGTCGACCAGCGGAGGATCGGCGGATTTCAACGGCAAGGCCAGCCTGGCGGGCGAGGCGCAGGGCACGCTGGCGGCCGAGTTGTTGTCAACCTCCGGTTTCCTCTCGGCGCTTGGGCTTGGCGGCGCCGACCTGCCGCACGGGCTGGGCCAGGCCATCGCGGCGCAGACCCAGTTGACCGTGACCGCCGATCAACGCGTGTCGCTGCGCGGGCTGACGGCGTCGCTGGACCAGAACCGGCTGTCGGGCGACGTGGATATCTTCCTCGCAGACAAGCCGCGGGTGAACGGCAAGTTGCAGGCCGGTGATCTCGACCTCACGGCATTGACCGAAGGCGAAAGCAACGCTGCCGCCTCGGACGGCTGGTCCAAGGCCCCCATCGACGCTTCGGCGCTGGGGCTGTTCGACGGCGAAGTGCTGATTGATGCCAACTCGCTGGACCTTGGCACGCTGAAATTCGGCAAGACACGGCTTCTGATCACCAACGACAATTCCCGGGCGGTCTTTGCCATCCGCGAGTTGCAGGGCTACGAGGGCGGCTTTTCCGGCCAGTTCGTGATGAACAACCGCAACGGTCTGTCGGTCGGCGGCGATCTGACGGCGCGCGGGATTGAGGCCAAGGCCCTGCTGGCGGACCTGACGGGCACCGAGCAGCTTTCGGGCAAGGCCGATGCCGAGATCGACTTCCTGGGCGTCGGGCAATCGGTGGATGAAATCATCGCCTCGCTGCGCGGTAAAGGCGCGTTCAGCTTTGGCCGTGGCGTGATCGCCGGCATCGACCTCGACCGCATCATGCGCGGCGGCGCAATCGGCGGTGGCACGACGATCTTCGACAGCCTTGCCGCGACATGGGACATCGCCTCGGGCACCATCGACAACGATGACCTCGCCCTGGAACTGGCGGCGTTGCGCGCCGATGGCGATGGCAAGGTGAACCTCTACAAGCGCAGCATCGACTATACCTTCACGCCACGTTTCCTGGAGGCCCGCGACGGCAAGGGGATTGCCATTCCGGTGCAGATCAAGGGCGACTGGTCGAACCCGCGGATCAGCGCGGACCTTGAAAAGGCCATCGACCTGAACTTTGCCGAAGAGAAGAAGCGCGTCGAGGACGAGGTCAAGGACCGCATCAGCGAAGAGCTGGGACTGGAAACCACCGAAGGCGAAAGCCTGGAGGACGTGGTCAAGAAGAAGGTCGAGGACGAATTGATGAAGGGCCTGGGCAATCTCCTGGGCGGGAACTGATGCAAGGACAGGTCGAGGGGATTGCCCCCAGCCCATTGGGCTTGAACCAATGGCGCCACAAGGGACGCCCCCCGAGGTATTGTCGAACAGAAGAAGACCGGGGCGCGATCCCCTGCTTCATCTTGCCAGGCAAACTCCGGGGGTGAGCCCGCAGGGCGAGGGGGCTGGCCCCCTTTTTCTGCACATGGCGTTTCGGGCCGCGCCTGCCGCAGGAGCCGAAACCGCCACGAACGAGACTGTGCAGCCCAAGTCCCACAAGCCCTTTCCCCTGCCCCCCCTTTGCGCTATCCCGCTGGCGCAGACAATCGGCAGACCGGAAGTTGACCCATGAAATTCACCCTGTCCTGGCTGAAGGATCACCTCGACACGAGCGCCACGCTTGACGAGATCCTTTACGCGCTTACCGATCTCGGGCTCGAGGTCGAAGAGGTTTCCAACCCCGCCGAGCGTCTGGCCGACTTTACCATCGGCAAGGTGGTAAAGGCCGAGAAACATCCCGACGCCGACAAGCTGCGCGTCTGCCAGGTGGCCACCGCCGATGGCGAGACCCAGATCATCTGTGGCGCGCCCAATGCGCGCGAGGGCATCACCGTCGTGATCGCGAAACCGGGCGTCTATGTGCCCGGCATCGACATCACCATCGGCGTCGGCAAGATCCGCGGCATCGAAAGCTACGGCATGATGTGTTCGGAGCGCGAGATGGAGCTGTCCGAGGAACACGACGGCATCATCGAGCTGCCCTCCGGCGAGGTCGGCGACCGTTTCATCGACTGGCTGGCCGAGAATGACCCGGCCAAGGTCGATCCGGTGATCGAGATCGCCATCACCCCCAACCGCCCCGATGCGCTTGGGGTGCACGGCATTGCCCGTGACCTGGCCGCGCGGGGCCTCGGCAAGTTGAAGCCGCTGGACGTGACCCATGTGGAAGGCCAGTTCCCCAGCCCGATCACCGTCACCATCGAAGAGGACACCCGCGACAACGGCTGCGAGGTCTTTGCCGGGCGCCTGATCCGCAACGTGGAAAACGGCCCCTCGCCGCAATGGTTGCAGGATCGGTTGCGCGCCATCGGGTTGCGCCCGATTTCGCGGCTGGTCGATATCACCAACTTCTTCACCTATGACCGCAACCGCCCGCTGCATGTCTTTGATGCCGACAAGGTGACCGGCAACCTGCGCGTCCATCGCGCCCAGGGTGGCGAGACGCTGACCGGGCTGGACGAAAAAGAATATACCTTCGGCCCCGGCCAGGTGGTGATCTCCGACGACACTGGCGTTGAATCCATCGGCGGCATCATGGGCGGGCTGGCGACCGGCTGCACCAACGAGACCGTCAATGTCTTTCTCGAAGCCGCCGTCTGGGACCATATCCAGATCGCCATGACCGGCCGCGCGCTCAAGATCAACACCGACGCGCGCTACCGCAACGAACGCGGCATCGACCCGGCCTACAACATGCAGGCGATGGAAGACGCGACGCAGATGATCCTCGATCTCTGCGGCGGTGAGCCGTCGTCCATCGTTGTGGCGGGCGAGGTGCCGAACGTGGCGCGGTCGTATGAGCTTGACCCCAAGCGGCTGGTATCGCTGGTCGGCATGGAGATCCCAGAGGCCGAGCAGCGCCAGATCCTGACCTCGCTGGGTTTCCGGCTTGAGGGCAATACCGCGCATGTGCCGTCCTGGCGGCCCGATGTGCTGGGCACCGCGGACCTGGTGGAAGAGGTGGCGCGCGTCGCCTCGCTCACCCATTTGCCTGCCCGCCCCCTGCCCCGCCCGACCAGCGGCGTGCCGAAACCGATCCTGTCGCCCATGCAAAAGCGCGAAGCGGCGGCGCGGCGCACGGCAGCGGCACTGGGCTACAACGAATGCGTGACCTACAGCTTTATCGACGAAGCCTCGGCCCGACTTTTCGGCGGTGGCGAGGATGCCAGCAAGCTGGCCAATCCGATCTCGTCGGAAATGAGCCACATGCGCCCGGCCCTGCTGCCCGGTCTGTTGCAGGCCGCCGCCCGCAACCAGGCGCGTGGCTTCATGGACATGGCGTTGTTCGAACTGGGCCATGCCTTCCACGGCGGCGAGCCGGGGGAACAGCATGTGCTGATCTCGGGTCTGCTGGTGGGCCGCACCGGTCCGAAGGACGTGCATGGCACCACGCGCCCGGTCGATGTCTTTGACGTCAAGGCCGATGCCGAGGCTGTTCTGGCCGCGATGGGCGCCCCCGCCAAGGTGCAGATCCGGCGCGGCGCGCGCGAATGGTGGCATCCGGGCCGGCACGGCATCATCTGCCTTGGCCCGAAGAAGGTGCTGGGTGTCTTTGGCGAATTGCACCCCAAGGTGCTGGAAGCGATGGACGTGAAAGGCCCGGCGATGGGCTTCACGCTCTGGCCCGAGGACATCCCCATGCCGCGCAAATCCGGAGCGACGCGGGCGGCGCTTGAACTGAACGATCTTCAGGCGGTGGAGCGCGATTTCGCTTTTGTGCTGGATGCCGATGTGGCCGCGCTTGACGTGGTCAACGCCGCGGGCGGGGCCGACAAGGCGCTGATCGCCGAGGTTCGCGTGTTCGACGAATTCATCGGCGGCTCGCTGGGCGAAGGCAAGAAGTCGCTGGCCATCACCGTGCGGCTGCAACCCGCCGACAAGACCCTGACCGAGAAAGACATCGAGGCTGTCTCGGCCAAGGTGGTCGAAAAGGTGTCGAAAGCCACGGGCGGTGTGCTGCGCGGCTGACACCCGGTACAGACATGATCCCGGGCCTGCCCCGGGATCTCATGGCGCATTGACCGGGAGATCCCGGGACAAGCCCGGGATGACCGTGTCGCTTGGCATCAGGCCGCCTTCACAAGACCTTCGGCTGCCGTCACATCGAGGTTCAGCGCCTGCCCCACGGCCTCGTAGGTCAGCTTGCCGGCATGCACGTTCAACCCGTTCAGCAGGTGCGGATCATCGGCGCAGGCCTTCTTCCACCCCTTGTCCGCCAGCGCGAGCATGAACGGCATGGTGGCGTTGCCCAGCGCGATGGTCGAGGTGCGCGCCACGGCCCCCGGCATGTTGGCGACGCAGTAATGCAAGATGCCGTCCACATCGTAGATCGGGTCGGCGTGGGTGGTGGCCTTCGATGTCTCGAAGCACCCGCCCTGGTCGATGGCCACATCCACCAGCGCCGCGCCGGGCTTCATCTCCGACAGTTGCCCGCGCGAGATCAACTTGGGCGCCGCCGCGCCGGGGATCAGCACCGCGCCGATCACCATGTCGGCTTCACGCACGATTTCGGCGGTGTTTCCGGCGCTGGCAAACATCGTCTTGAAACCGCCGCCAAAGACATCGTCCAGGTAGCGCATCCGCGGCAGCGACCGGTCGAGCACGGTGACATCCGCGCCCATCCCCGCCGCGACCCGCGCCGCATGGGTGCCCACGACACCGCCGCCGATCACCGCCACGCGCGCCGGCCCCACGCCGGGCACACCACCCATCAACGTGCCACGCCCGCCATTGGCCTTCTGCAGGGTCCAGGCGCCCATCTGCGGCGCCAGCTTGCCTGCGACTTCGGACATCGGCGCCAGCAGCGGCAGCCCGCCACGGCCATCGGTCACTGTCTCATAGGCAATCGCGGTACAGCCAGAGGCCAGCAGGTCACGGGTCTGCTCCGGGTCCGGGGCGAGATGCAGGTAGGTAAAGAGCAACTGGCCCTCAGAGAGCATCTTGCGTTCGCCCGCCTGTGGCTCCTTGACCTTGACGATCATCTCGGCCCAGTCAAAGATTTCTTCCGCGGTCTCGGCAATCCGGGCGCCAATCGCGGTATAATCTTCGTCGGGAAAGCCCGCGCCGGCCCCGGCACCGGACTGGACCATGACGTCATGGCCGTGGGCAATCGCCTCCTGCGCCGCGTTCGGGGTCAGGCCGACGCGAAATTCCTGGGGCTTGATCTCGGTGGGGCAACCGATCTTCATGATGGGACTCCTGTTGGGTTGGGTTTTCCCCCATAGTCGGGCAATCCATCCCGCAAGAGTTTGAATTTTCCCCTTGGCCCCGCGCCCATTTTCGACGAAGCTTCGAAGAATACGACATTTGACCGAAGAATTCGCCACGAGATGCAGCTTGACCCGACAGACCGCCGAATCCTGACCGTGCTTCAGACACAGGGACGGATGTCGAACGCCGACCTGGCGGAACGGATCAACCTGTCGGCCTCGGCCTGCCACCGGCGGGTGCAGCGGCTTGAGGACGAGGGCTATATCCGCAATTACGTCGCCATGCTTGATCCGCGCAAGCTGGGCCTGTCTTCGACCGTCTTTGTCGAGATCACGCTGGCCGGGCAGTCCGACGAACTGTTGGAGGGCTTTGAAACCGCCGCCGCCCGCATTCCCAACGTGCTGGAATGTCACCTGATGGCGGGCACCGCGGATTACATCCTGAAGCTGGTGGTGGAAGACACCGATGATTTCGCACGGATCCATCGGCAATACCTGACCCGCCTGCCCGGGGTCACGCGGATGCAGTCAAGCTTTGCGCTGCGCACCGTGTTCAAGACCACGGCCCTGCCTGTCTGAGGCCGTCCCCGCCTAGGGCGGTTTCCCGGCGCCCGGCAGGGACGCGATGGCGATAGCTAAAATTCTGCGCAAAAAGGCAAAAGGCAAGCGGCGGCTTTAACCGAAACTTTGGCAGGATGCGACAAGTTCGGCGCAAGAGGAACTTGTGCCATGCCATTTACGATTGAATCCGCCGATACCGAGTTTGGAACCGCATCGGGCGGCAATGTGAATTCCAACGGAACCTTGTCGGATTTCGACGGGCCGCCTTCTGGCTCGACCGACCTGGCGATCACCACGCTTGACGGGGACGACGAGCCGCGACTGTTCGAGATCGGTGATACCTATGATGTGTCCTATACCGATGCGAACGGCGTTCTCCACGTCATTGAGGATGCCCAGGTCGTGCGTTCCGACGGGATCGGAACCGACATCGGCATTGTCGTCTTTGAAGGCGTCGATCAGAACGGCGATCCGGCCCAGGTGATCTGGACCCCGAATTTCGACATCGACAATTGGTACGACAACGCCACCGCCGGTGGCGCAACCGCCCGATTCTATACCGTCGACCAGAACCCCTCCTTTACCTATGGCCATGTCTGCTTTGCCGCCGAGGCCCGGCTTTCCACCACCGCCGGGGCGTTGGAGGCCGGCAGGATCGAGGTGGGCCAACGCGTGCCGACCCTGGACGCCGGACTGCGGGCGATCACCTGGATCGGGCACAAGACCGTGCCCGGCCACGGCAGTGCGGCGCCGGTGGTCTTTGATGCCGGCGCGCTTGGCAACGACCGGCCCCTGCGGTTGAGCCAACAGCACAGGGTGCTGGCCCGCAGCCCGCTGGCCGAACTGATGTTCGGCGCGTCCGAGGTGCTCGTCCCCGCCAAGGCGCTGGTCAACGGGCGCGACATCCGGATCGTGCCCTGCGACAGCATCACCTATGTTCACTTCCTGCTGGACAGCCATCAGATCCTGCGGGCCGAGGGGGCCTTGTGCGAAAGCCTGCTTTTGGGCGAGGTGGCGCGGGACATCCTTTCGCTTCCGCCGGACCTTGCCGCGCGCACCGCCCAGGTGCCCGCCCGCCGCATCCTGCGGTATCACGAGGCCATCGCCCTGGCCGGCACCGCCCGCCCCGTCGAGGCCCAGACCGTGCTCTGACGTTTTCCCGTTCAGCCCCGGCGCATTCACCGCTACTCTGGCCGCAACGACCAGGAGCCGCGGGTCAAGATGGACAGGCCTGTCCGTGACTGACATGAAAGCGTCAAACCCGGCTGATATGAACGCCGGAGCAAGGACTTGGAGCGATAGATGACGAAAGACGATCAGGAACTGGACTGGCTGGAAGCCGAGCTGCAGGACACCTTCGACGAAGATATCGAGATCGAGTTCTCGGAACCGATGCTGAGCCGCGAGATCCGCAAGATCTATCTGCGCGAGCATCCCGAAATGCTGGACCGCAAGGTCTATTTCCGCAACCTGCTCCGCCTGCAGGCCGAATTGATCAAGGTACAGGACTGGGTCGAACATACCGGCGCCAAGGTCTGTATCCTGATGGAAGGCCGCGACAGCGCCGGCAAGGGGGGCGTGATCAAGCGCATCGCCCAGCGGCTCAATCCGCGGGTGGCCCGCGTGGTGGCGCTGCCTGCGCCCAACCGCCGCGAACAATCGCAATGGTATTTCCAGCGCTACGTGCCGCACCTGCCCGCCGGGGGCGAGATCGTGATGTTCGACCGCTCCTGGTACAACCGCGCGGGCGTCGAGCGGGTGATGGGCTTTGCCGATGACGACCAGGTCGAACAGTTTTTCCAGGACGTTCCGGAATTTGAACGGATGCTGGTGCGCTCGGGGATCATCCTGCTGAAATACTGGTTCTCGATCACCGACCAGGAACAGCAGCTGCGATTCCTGATGCGGATCCACGACCCGATGAAGCAGTGGAAACTCTCGCCGATGGACCTGGAAAGCCGCATCCGGTGGGAGCAATACACCAAGGCCAAGGAACAGATGTTCGCCCGGACCAACATCCCCGAGGCGCCCTGGTACGTGGTGGAAGGCAACGACAAGAAGCGCGAGCGGTTGAACTGCATCGAGCACATCCTGTCGAAGATCCCCTATGAGGAAGTGCCGCACGAAAAGGTCAGCCTGCCGGACCGGGTCTACAACCCGAACTACGAACGTCAGGTCCTCCCGGATGAGCTGTACGTGCCCAAGGTGTACTAAGGCCGGCTCACTGTTCCAGAACCGCCTGTAGCATCCCGGTGACGTCACGCACGCCGGGTTCCTTCACGATGGCATCGCGGAAGTGGAACCGATAGCTGTTGGTGTGGGCCACATAGGGCGCATTGGCCCGCACCACCTCGGCCGGGATGATGGCCGCCATCGAGACCTGGTAGAGGTCGTCAAAGATCACCGCAGCCAGGAAATCGAACCCCTCCAGGTCGCGGATCGCCGACATCTGCCGCGATTTTGTGCGCCGGTGCACGCGGCGCCCCTTGATCTGGTAGCGGACCTGACCGTCCAGCGCATCGTAGCTTTTCTGAGAGTTCTCGGCCTGCGCCCAGCCGAAAGCCGAGACAAAGAGGTATTCGGCCAGATCGCCGGTCGGGCTGTTGGCGCTGCGGACCACGTTGCGGTGACGCAACTCCTCATGGATCTCGACCGAAAGCGACAGAAGCTGCGACAGTGTCCTGTCGGTCAAGGTCACCTCCCCCGTCGCCCCGGATGGTAGCAAGGCCAGGCCCCAAATCCAGAATGAACGTACCAGATTGCGCATGTGCCCGTGGTAACACCGGGCGGTGCGCAATGGGTTAACCCGGGTCAAAAACATAAAAGGGCCGGTCCACCTGGACCGGCCCCTTCTGTTTGCGAGTGCCCGAAAGGCC
>ERZ1699650.141-NODE-141-length-24295-cov-177.315099_pt1 | contig 24295 bp, 19 predicted proteins | sample MGYA00581512_ERZ1699650 | MGnify/ENA primary metagenome ERZ1699650 (study PRJEB42348, sample SAMEA6618698) | metagenome | isolation source: Polyester-degrading enrichment culture growing on monomer terephthalic acid, Te | collected 2019-05-17 ... | reverse complement strand
AACTGAAGGTGCCCGGCGTGTAGCCGCGCTCTTTGGCCAATGGGGTGGCAACGAAACGCTTGCGAATGGTGTCGAAGGCACCAACGTAGGTCGCCGGTGTTGAACGGGTGGTTTTGCCGATGGGGCTCTGGTCTACCATCACCACCCGGTCAATATGCTCCAGACCCTCGATGCTGTCATGTGCGCCTGGGGCTTCGGTTTGCTCGCCCTGGTGCTTGAGAATGGCGGGGTACAGTATCTGCCGCATTAGCGTGGATTTGCCGGAACCGCTGACGCCGGTCAGGCAGACCAGCTGGCCGAGGGGAATGCGGACATCAATGTTTTTCAGATTGTGTTCGCGCGCGCCTTTAATGACGATGGCGGATTCAGTCGTTTGACCGGTTGTGGCGGGTGCCGTGCTGACCTGATCGGTGCCATTCAGGTAGCGCGCAGTGAGGTTGTTCTTGCGCCTGAACAAGGCCTTGGGCGTGCCAAAGAATTCAATGTTGCCCCCCGCGTTGCCGGGCCCCGGGCCAATGTCGAGAATTCGATCAGCCGCCAGAATAACCTGGGGGTCGTGTTCGACTACAAGCAGGGAATTACCGGCATCGCGCAGCCTGTGCAGTACCGTGACCAGTCTCTGAATATCTCGCGGGTGCAAGCCGGTGCTGGGTTCGTCCAACACGAAGAGGGTGTTGACCAGGGAAGTGCCGAGCGCCGTAGTCAGGTTAATGCGCTGTACTTCGCCGCCGCTCAGGGTTCGCGATTGGCGATCCAGCGTCAGGTAATCCAGCCCGACTTCGCACAGATAGCCCAGGCGCGAGCGGATCTCGGTCAGCAGCAATTGCGTCGGTTCGTCGGTATCGGTAGTGGCCAGTTGGTCAAAGAAAGTGGCACAACGCGACAGCGGCAGTTGCATCATATCGGCGATGTTGAGGCCTGGCAGATGCTGAAAGGTTTCGTTTGTCAGCTTGGAACCCGCTGGAACGAAACGGGGCTGACTCGCCAACGCGTGTTCTGCGGCCTGCAACGAGCCAACCCGCCACCAAAGTGAGGCGGGTTTCAGCCGAGCGCCATTGCAGCTGGGGCAGGGGGTGTATGAACGGTACTTGGAGAGCAGCACTCGAATGTGCATTTTGTACGCTTTGCTCTCCAGCCAGTTGAAAAACTCCTGAACGCCATACCAGACGCCCTGGTCCCAGGCGCCTTCGCCCTCAATTACCCAGGCTTTGTGGTCATCGCTGAGTTCGGCCCAGGGCGTATCGATGGGAATGCCCCTTTTTTTGGCGTACCGCATCAGGTCGCGCTGCACTTCTTCGTAAGCAGGCGTCTGAATGGGTTTGATAACACCGTCTTTCAGGCTTTTGCGCTCATCGGGGATCACCAGGCCATAGTCGACACCGATGATGCGGCCAAAACCCCGGCAGCTTTCGCAGGCGCCGATGGGTGAGTTGAAAGAGAACTGACTGGGGCTCGGTTCCGGGTAATCGATATCACACCGGGCACAGTGGTGGTGGCTGGAGAAGCGCTCGGGCTTACCGGTCTCCCGGGCATCGTCCATTGGGTAAACCAGTACATGGCCTTTGCCGTAACGCAGCGCCGTTTCCACGGCTTCGGTCAGCCGGCTGCGATTATCTTCAGTGAGTTTCAGGCGGTCCTGCACCGCTTCCACCCGGTCGCCCTCGCGCCGGTGGATGCGGGCGTAGCCCTGCTGGTTCAGCAGTTGCGACACCTCTTCATCGCTCAGTCGCTCTGGAACGTGCAGGGGAATGCAAACCATCAGCCGTTGCCCGGCAGACCCATCTCTGTAAAGAGCGCTCACAATACTTTGCGACGTATCGCTGACTACTTCCCGCCCGCAGCTCTGGCAATACAGATGCGCCAGGCGGGCAAAGAGCAACTTCAGGTAGTCGTTCAGCTCGGTCATGGTGCCCACAGTCGAGCGCGAAGTCCGCACCGTGTTGCTCTGTTCGATTGCTATCGCTGGCGGAATGCCTTCAATGCTGTCGACCGCGGGTTTATCCATGCGGTCCAGAAACTGGCGAGCGTAGGTTGAAAAGGTTTCAACGTAGCGGCGCTGACCTTCGGCGTAGATGGTATCGAACGCCAGGGTCGACTTGCCCGAACCGCTCACCCCGGTAACCACCACCAGCTCACCCAGCGGAATGTCCAGATCGAGGTTCTTCAGATTGTTCTGGCGTGCGCCGCGCAGGCGAAGGGTGTCGTTAGACATTAGGTCGGCATCCGGTTTGTGGGTTCAGGGGCCTGAACTATAAAGGAGCCAGGAGGTACTACCAAGGAAGCGGGACAGATGACGATGCATGCTTCGAGAAAAGCGCCTGGGAATGCAGTCGCAGTCTATTTCTGAACAGGGGGCAACTGAAATGCTTCACACCCAATGCCTATTACCCTGCTCGGCACTCTGGACAGGTTCCTCAGGCGGCACCTGTCCAGAGTGCCCCTGAGGTTACTAATCACATCAACTACTTGTGCGGGTGCGGTTCACAATAAGGGCCTTTCCCATAGGGTGCCCATTGTTCCTGATGTTTGGATCAGACAATGCCTGAACCAGACCCACCACTGGCAGGGCGCTGCTTGGCAACGTTGGCCCGGTACCCGCTCTTGCGATAGGTGGCAATCGGGTCGATGGCGCCGCCAGTGCGGTTCCGGGCCATCTGTAAGATGGGTTCGACATCCAGATTAAAGGCGGCTTTCAGGGTTGCCTGTGCCATCAGCGGGTCGTTATCAGCCTGGTATTGGGCCAGTTGCGACCGATCGACCAGGCTGGCCTTGATGAACGCCCGTTGAACTTCGGCGGCGCTATACATCAGGCTTTCGACCGGGTCGGTGACGTTGTGTGACTGGTCGAGCATGTAGAAGGGTGCAAAGCTCGGTTCGGCGGCTTTGAAGTCGACCAGTTCCAGGAACACCAGAAACAGCTGGTAGGGGTCGATGGAACCGCTGTCGAGGTCGTCGTCGCCGTATTTGCTGTCGTTGAAATGGAACCCACCTAGTTTGCCGAACTGCGCCAGCCGCGCGACGATCATCTCAATGTTGACGTTGGGTGCGTGGTGACCCAGATCCACCAGCGACAAGCACCTCTCGCCGGTTTCCTTCGCTGCCAGATAACTGCTGCCCCAATCCTGAATCACCGTTGAATAGAATGCCGGCTCAAACATCTTGTGTTCCAGCAGCATGTTCCAGTCTTTAGGCAGGGCGTTATAAATCGTTTTGGCGCTGTCGAGGTAATGGCTGAAACTGTTGCGGAAATGCTGTTGACCGGGGAAGTTGGAGCCATCGCCGACCCAGACGGTCAGCGCTTTGGAACCCAGTGCCTTGCCCAGTTCGATCACCTCAATGTTGTGCTTGATCGCCTGCTCGCGCACCGCTTCGCTGGTGTGGGTGAGGCTGCCGTATTTGTAAGACTGAGCCTGGTCGGCCTGGTCCTGAAAGGTGTTAGAGTTCATCGCATCGAACGCCAGACCGCGATCATGTGCAAAACCTTTCAACTCGGCCGGGTCTTTGGGCCGGTCCCAGGGAATGTGCAGCGACACCGTCGGCGTTGCCTGGCTCAGTTGCTGAATAACAGCACAATCATCGAGTTTTTCGAAAATAGTGCGCGGTTCACCGGGCCCCGGGAATCTTGCGAAGCGAGTGCCGCCGGTGCCTACGCCCCAGGAGGGCAGGGCAACCGCAAAGCCGGTTGCAGCCTGGGTGAGTTGTTCAATGTCGACATCGTGCCGGGCCAGTTTTGCCGCCAGGGCGTCGTAATCGGCCGTCAGCGCTGCTTCCTGCTGACGGTTGTGTTCGGATACCAGATCCGTTGATATTGGCCGGGTCATAACCCACCTCCAGTCATTGTCTTGTTGTTATCGTGTGAACGAGGGCACATGGCCTGCATCGACGTTCAGGATATTACCGGTTGATTTTGCGGAGGCATCGCTGGCGAAGAAATAGATGCCTTCGGCGATGTCTTCGGGCAGCACGCTCAATTTGAGCAGGCTGCGCTGACGGTAGTGGTCTTCGAGCTCGTCTTCCGCCAGGTTATAGGCATCGGCGCGCTCTTCCTTCCACTTTCCGGTCCAGATTTTCGAACCGCGCAGAACCGCATCCGGGTTGACCACATTGGCACGAATACCGAGTGGCGCACCTTCCAGGGCGACACAACGCGCCAGTTGCACTTCGGCGGCTTTGGCGGTGCAGTAGGCTGACGCATTGGCCGAAGCGACCATGGCGTTCTTGCTGGCAACGAACACCATGTTGCCACCCATCTGCTGGGCTTTCAGGACTTTGAATGCCTCGCGCGCTACCAGAAAGTAGCCGGTATTCAGAATGCTGTGGTTCAGGTTCCAGAGGTCGAGGCTGGTTTCATCCAGCGGGGCGGATGATGCGATGCCTGCGTTGGAAACCACAATGTCGAGCCCGCCAAAGGCGACTGACGTCGCGGCCATCGCATCGATGACGGCCTGCTCTTTGGTCACGTCCATGGTGACGGAATTAACCTGGTCGGCGCTGAACTGCTGTTTGAACGAGCCTTCAACGTCGGTCAGGCTGCCGGTGTCGATATCCATCAACATCACGCAGGCACCGTCAGCCATCAAGCGTGCGGCGGTGGCCTGACCAATGCCGCCGGCCCCACCGGTGACCAGAGCAATGCGCCCGGCTAGAGCTTTGGGCTTGGGCATGCGTTGCAATTTGGCTTCTTCCAACAGCCAGTATTCAATGTCAAACGCCTCTTGCTCGGGCAGACCCATGTATTCGCTTACACCGGACGCACCGCGCATGACGTTGATGGCGTTGACGTAAAACTCGCCGGCGATGCGCGCCGTGGCTTTGTCTTTGGCGAAGGAGAACATGCCGACGCCGGGCACCAGGTAGATGACCGGGTTAGCATCGCGCATTGCCGGGCTGTTGTCGCGCTTGCAGCGGTTGTAGTAGGCGGCGTAATCCTGGTTGTAAGCTTCAAGTTGAGCGTCGAGTCCGGCGATGACTTCGTCCAGGTTGTCTTTGGCCGGGTCGTAGTCGACGACCAGTGGCTTGATCTTGGTGCGCAGAAAATGGTCCGGGCAGGAGGTGCCCAGTTCCGCGAGAGCCGGCATGTCGTTGGAATTGACGAATTCGAGCACTTCCGGTTTGTCGTTGAAGTGGCCAATCTGGCGCTGGCGCTTGCTGGTCTTCCCGCGAATCACCGGCATCAGTTGCGCGGCCACGGCACGGCGACGATTTTCGCTCAGCGTGGTGTGGCGTGCGCCGCCGAAGGCCTTGACGCCGGCCAGGCGTTTGTCCAGCCAGGCTTGCGCCTTGTTGATCATCTCCAGCGAGGTCTCATAGCACTCCTTGCTGGTATCGCCCCAGGTAAAGAGCCCGTGGGCTTCGAGCACGATGCCTTTCAGATGCGGCTTTTCAATGGCCAGTTTTTCCAGCTCTAGGCCGAGTTGATAGCCGGGGCGCATCCAGGGCAACCAGCCTATGTCGCCGCCGTAGATTTCTTCGGTCAGTTCGCGGCTGTTCTTTGAGGCGGCGATCGCGATAACGGCATCGGGGTGGAGGTGATCGATGTGCGCCTTGGCGACATAGGTATGTAATGGGGTATCGATGCTGGCCGCTTTGGGGTTCAGGTTAAAGGTGCAGTGCGGCAGGTAATCGACCATTTCGTCTTCGTGTGCTTTACCCCGATACAGGTTTTTCAGCGCTCGCAGCTTATCCATATAAAGGGTGGCGAAACCATCGAGCCCCATGCTGCCAATGTCCCCGCCCGAGCCTTTTACCCACAATACTTCAACGGACTCACCGTTGAGCGGGTCTTTGCAGAAAATCTTGGCTGAGGTGTTGCCGCCACCGTAGTTGGTGACGCGCATGTCAGAACCGAGCAGGTTCGAGCGGTACTGCAACAATTCCGGTTCAGACAGCGTTGCGGCGGTGGCGTCATCCCAGAGGTTGGGAATAAACGCGTCAGATTGGGCGGGCATAGGAAGGTTCCTCATTGTATTGGGTATAGACGATAGTTCGGTCTGGCTGTGACTGTTCCCCCCGCGCTGGTTATACTTGGCGTTATGACGGGTGGTGAACGATTTTTACCAAGTTTAGCGTCACAATATTTCATTATCAATCATTTATTTTCAAATAAAGGGTTGTAAATTGCATTTTCTTGCTTAATATGACTGAAGGAGATTGGTTATGCATGAAATTGAACGACATCGGATTATTCTGACCGAGGTCGACGAGAAGCCGATTGTCACCCTGGGATACCTGGTTGACCTCTTGGGTGTCTCGGAGGCGACGGTCAGGCGCGACATCAGTCAATTGCATAAACAAGCCAAGTTAAAGAAGGTCCGTGGGGGTGCGGAAGCGATCAACCCACCGAGTCGAACCAGCCTGCTGGGGCGGCCCTATTCGGTGAATCAGTCGATCAACGCCCGCGCCAAACGGGAAATTGCCCGGGCGGCGGTGAACCTGTGCGAAGACGCTGCCTCCATCATTATTAATGGCGGCACCACCACCTTCTTTATGGCTGAGCATTTAAAAACAAAGAAGCTCAACATTTTGACCAACTCCTTTGTTATGGCCGAACACTTGCTGAAACACAGTAAAAATACCGTCACGGTCCCCGGGGGGACGGTGTATCAGGAGCAGAACATCATCCTGAGCCCTTTCCCGAACGACGTGTCCAGCCACTTCTTTGCGACCTATCTGTTTCTGGGCGCTCAGGGTGTTGGGCCACAGGGTGTGCTGGAGGCGGACCCGCTGATCGTACAGGCCGAGATGAAACTGATTAACCAGGCTGAAAAGCGGGTGCTACTGGTCGACAGCAGCAAATTCAGCAATCGGTCCAATTTGATTTTGTGCCCGTTGTCGCTCATCGATTACGTGATTACCGATGATGGCATCGATGCAAAAAGCCGGAAGATGATCGAGGAGGCAGGGTGCCAGTTGATCGTCGTTTCAATGACCAATCAGGCCACGATGCCTGAAACCATACCCTGACAGCAGTGCGACCTTCGTGATGCTCAAAGGGTAATACAACAATAAGATGGAGAAATCACAATGAATCTGAAGACCCTTTTGGCCGCGACGGCTGCCGTTGCAACACTTGTTTTCTCGCCACTGTCTCATGCTGAGGATGTGCGCATCGCCCTGGTGGTTAAATCGCTGGGTAACGGTTTCTTTGAAGCGGCCCATGAAGGTGCGCAGGAAGCGGCCGCCGAACTGGGTGATGTCGAAGTGATTTATACCGGCCCAACCACCACAACAGCCGAGGGCCAGATTGAAGTCATTACCTCGCTGATTGCCCAGAACGTTGACGCCATCGCGGTTTCGGCGAACGATGCCAATGCACTGGTGCCTATTCTGCAACGCGCGCGCAGCCGGGGCATTACGGTAATATCCTGGGATTCCGGCGTAGCGGCTGCAGGTCGCGAAGTGCACCTGAATCCATCGAGCAACGCCCTGATTGGTGAAATGAACATTCGTCTGGCTGCAGATGCGCTGGAACAAGCCGGTGCCAGCGAAGGCCAGTTTGCCATCATGAGCGCAACGCCAACCTCAACCAACCAGAACATCTGGATTGAAGAAATGCGCAAGGTGCTGCCCGATTACCCGCAGCTGGAACTGGTTGATGTCGCCTATGGCGATGACCTGGCCGATAAGAGCTACCGCGAAGCCCTGGCTTTGCTGAGCAACCACAGTGATCTGAAAGTGATCGTGGCGCCTACCACCGTCGGCTTCCTGGCAGCGGCCCAAGCTGTACGCGATGAAGGCCGGGTCGGTGAAGTCTATGTAACGGGCCTGGGTTTGCCGTCAGAAATGGCGGGCCATGTTGACGCAGGTGTCGTACACAACTTTGCCATCTGGAACCCGATCGACCTGGGTTACGCGGCGACTCACATTGCCTATGATCTGGTGAAAGACACCAACGGCAATGACACTGTATCGATGGGTCGCCTGGGTGAAGGCACACTGGACGACAATGGCGAAGTCGCCATGTCCGAGCCCTTTATCTACGATGCCAGCAATGTGCATCAGTTCGCTGAGATCTTTTGATCTGCAGCGGTTGAGTGATGGTGAGCCGTTGGCAAAAACGTTGATAACGGCTCCCTAAGAAATGCATTCAACTCAGGCTGTCTGTTAAGGGTTACTCAGGACAGGCAGCCTGTTACGTTGATTTATAACTATAAGAAATCGCCATGACCACTGATACGCCCTTGTTTGCTCTACGCAATGTGTCAAAAGTATTCCCTGGAGTAAAAGCGCTGGATGACGTTCAGCTCGAGCTTTACCCCGGGCAAGTCACCGCTCTGGTTGGTGAAAACGGGGCCGGTAAATCGACACTGGTAAAAACCATGACCGGTATTTATCAACCCGAGGCCGGCGACATCTGGTTTAACGGTGAGGTAGTGAGTTTTCCGAATCCGGAAGCGGCCCGCCAGATGGGCATTACCGCTATTCACCAGGAAACGGTTCTGTTCGATGAACTGAGCGTCGCGGAAAATATTTTTGTGGGCAGTTACCCGACCAAGGGGTGGCTGAAGTCCATCGACTGGTCGACCGTGAACGAACGCGCCCGGGCGATTCTGGCTGAGATTGAAGCGCCGCTTTCTCCCACAGCGCCGCTCAAAGGGCTGAGCATCGGCCAGAAGCATATGGTTGCCATTGCCCGGGCGTTGTCGGTAAAGGCGCGGGTCGTGATTCTTGACGAGCCCACCGCGGCCTTGTCACACCACGAAATACAAGAGCTGTATGAGATTATCGAGCGGCTTAAAGCCAACGGCACCGCGATTCTGTTTATTACCCACAAGTTTGATGAGATTTTTGCCGTGGCGGATAGGTATACGGTGTTTCGCGACGGCCGTTACATCGGCGCCGGTTCCATTAAGGAGGTCACCGAACCTGAGCTGGTGGAAATGATGGTGGCCCGTAGCGTTAAGGATACCTACCCCAAGGTTGAGGCGGAGCTTGGTGACACCGTGTTCAGTGTGAAAAGTCTCAGCCACCCGACTGAATTCGACGATATATCCTTTGACGTTCGTCGCGGGGAAATCCTGGGGCTATATGGTTTGGTAGGAGCCGGGCGCACCGAGATCATGAAGGCGATCATCGGGTTATCACCCAAAGCCAGCGGGCAGATTTTTCTGGACGGCCAACCAATCGACATTCGTTCTCCGGCTGAAGCCATTCACCAGGGTATTGTTTATGTGCCCGAAGAACGCCAGCAACAGGGTGTTATGCTCGACTTGCCGATTTATCAGAACATCAGCCTGCCGCAGTTGCATCGTACCAGCAAAGCCGGCTTCCTTCGGCCAAGCCGGGAGTACGAGCTGACGCAGGATTATGCTAAACGACTGAATGTAAAAACCTCCAACTGGAGTGAAGTGGTGAATAACCTGTCGGGTGGCAATCAACAGAAGGTGGTGATTGCCAAGTGGCTGGCGACCGATCCCAAGGTCATTATTCTGGATGAACCAACCAAGGGGATTGATATCGGCTCCAAGGCAGCGGTGCATCAGTTCATGTCAGAGCTGGTGCAGCAGGGGCTTGCAGTCATTATGGTGTCGTCTGAACTGCCTGAAGTCATGGGCATGGCGGACCGGATTATTGTGATGCACGAGGGGTTGATCACCCAAACGTTATTGCGCAGTGAAGCCAGTGCCGAGGGCATTGTCAGTGCCGCTACCGGAGGCCAGTCATGAAGTTTGCCATGCGAATCGTGGAGCAACGGGAACTGCTGCTGGCGACGGTGATCCTGTTCATGCTGGTGGTTATTGCCAGTATTAACCCGGGGTTCGTTCACCCTGAGAACCTGGCCAGTGTCTTTAACGACACCTCCATTCTGATCATCCTGGCGCTGGGCCAGATGCTGGTGATTCTGACCCGCTGTATTGACTTGTCGGTGGCGGCGAATGTGGCGCTAACCGGAATGGTTGTGGCGTTAATCAACTCAGTCTTTCCAGGCGTGCCCATTCCTTTGCTGCTGGTTCTTTCGTTAATACTCGGGGCTGGCCTGGGTGCCATCAACGGTGCTTTTGTCTGGTTGTTGAGTGTTCCGGCCATTGTGGTGACGCTGGGGACCATGAGTATCTATCGCGGTGTCATCTTTTTGTTGAGTGGTGGTGAATGGGTAAACGCCCACCAGATGAGCCCGGAATTTCTGGCCCTGCCACGCCAGGTTTTTCTCGGTCTTCCCGTATTGAGCTGGATCGCCCTGGTGGTGATAGTAGCGGTGTACTTGCTGAGCCGTTTTCGCCCCTTTGGCCGTGAACTCTATGCGTCAGGCGGCAACCCCCATGCGGCTTTCTATACCGGCATTAACGTGGGGCTGACGCAGTTCAAGGCGTTTGTTATTTCCGGGGCACTGGCCGGATTGTGCGGGTACCTCTGGGTGTCCCGCTATGCGGTGGCTTATGTGGAAGTTGCCAATGGGTTTGAGCTGCAAGTTGTGGCGGCCTGCGTTATTGGCGGTATTAGCATTATGGGGGGTGTCGGCTCGGTTGGCGGTGTGATTCTGGGAGCTCTGTTCCTGGGCATTATCAATAATTCGCTGAGTGTTGTCGGGGTATCCCAGTTCTGGCAACTGGCCATTTCGGGGTCGGTCATCCTGATCGCGGTGATCGCCAATTCCCGCTCGGAGCGTCGTGCCGATCGCATCATCCTGCGCAAGGCAATAGCTGCCGACGCCCTGCAACCGAACCCGGGAACCGCCGCGAGCCGTTGAGGAACCTGTTATGGAACAAACCATGAATCAAGCCACTACGCCCAATCAGCTGGGCGCTTCCTGGAAGGGCATCGCCTTTCGTTGGGAAACGTTTTTACTGGCGGTGTTTGCCTTCGTTTTTGTCATGTTTGCAATGGCATCACCTTATTTCCTGAGTGTCTGGAACCTGTCGGATGCGACCTTTAATTTTACCGAACGTGCCCTGATCGCCTTACCGATGGCGATGCTGATTATCTGCCGGGAAATTGATTTGTCGGTGGCATCGACCATGGCGCTGGCGTCAGTGGCCATGGGGATGATCGCTGAACTGGGGGCTGGTGTGCCGGCCGTCGTGGTTACCGGCTTGTTTGTCGGTCTGCTCTGCGGGCTGTTCAACGGTTTTATTGTCACGACCTTCGGTATTCCGTCGATCGTGGTCACGATTGGCACCATGAGCCTGTTTCGTGGCATTACTAATGGTCTGATGGGTAATGAGGTACTGAACAGCTACCCCGCCGGGTTCTCCTACTTCGGGCAGGGCTACGTGCACTGGGTGTTTTCCTTTCAGTTTGTGTTGTTTTTGGGTGCGGCTTTGCTGTTCTACGTATTGCTGCACCATACCAACTTTGGCCGCCGGACCTACGCCATCGGTGCCAACCCGGTGGCGGCCGAGTACTCGGGGATTCGGGTGAACCGTCACAAGATGATTTTGTTTGCCGCAGTCGGGTTAATGGCGGGGCTGGCATCTGTGCTGCTGACGTCTCGCCTGGGCAGTACCCGGCCGGCGATTGCCTTTGGCTGGGAGCTGAGCATCGTCACTATGGTGGTGCTGGGTGGTGTGAATATCCTGGGTGGCTCGGGTTCGATTGTTGGGGTGGTGATCGCCGCTTTTCTGATGGGCATTGTGACCTTTGGCCTGGGTTTATTGAATGTGCCTGGTGTGGTGATGACGATTATTATCGGGGCCATGCTGATCACGGTGATTAGTCTGCCGATCATCGCGCAGCGCTTGAAAGCCATGCGGAGTAAACGCTTGTGATCTATGCCTCTGTCATGCAATTACACCCGGGTTACGACGCAGAATACCAGCGCCGCCATGATGACCTCTGGCCAGACCTGCGCGAGCACCTGAAAGCCTGTGGCATGCGCAATTATCGTATTTTTCTGCACCCGGAGACGCTGCAGCTGTTCGCCAGTTTTGAAACCGACCAGCCACTGGACGAAGCTAGGCTTAAGGCTGCGCCGGTGATGCAGCGCTGGTGGAATGCGATGGCGGACATCATGGAAACCCGCACAGACTCAACAGAACCTTTTGCCATTCCCCTGAAAGAGGTTTTTTACTTACCGTGACGGCCCTTCAGCAAACCCAAGCGAGCAAGGCGGACATTGTTGCGGTGTTCGACATTGGTAAAACCAACCTGAAACTGTGTGCGCTTGACGCCAACCAGCTAACAGACGCACCGCTGGATGTATTGCGACACACGAACGAGGTGATCGATCGGTCACCCTACCCGCATCTGGACAGCGAAGGTACCTGGCTCTGGTTACAGCGGGGTCTTAAAAACTTGGGCGAGCGGTTCTGCGTTCGGGCGATAGCCATCACCACTCACGGCGCCACGGCAGCTTGTCTGAAGGGCGATACGTTGGCGCTGCCCATTCTTGATTACGAAAGCGATGTTTGCCAGGCCGTAGTTGAAGATTACAGGGCGTTGCGTTCCGGGTTTGAGCAGACAGGTAGCCCGGAAATGGCCGTTGGCCTGAATCTGGGCTTGCAGCTCTATTGGCTGTCTAAAGCCTTTCCGGACCGGTTCTCTGAAGTCACCGATATTCTGACTCTGCCACAATACTGGGGTTGGCGATTGAGTGACAAAAAAGTCAGCGAAGTGACCTCGCTGGGGTGTCACACCGACTTGTGGTCGCCAGCCCGAAACGACTTTTCTGACCTGGTTACGCGACTTGGCTGGCGTGATTTATTTCCACCCGTGGCTGCTACCGGCCAGCCGGTTGGCACGATTCGACCTGAACTGGCCGACTCATTAGGCTTGCCGGCAGACTGTGTCGTTTGCAATGGCATTCACGACAGCAATGCCTCGCTGGTGCCGCATTTGTTGAGCGCAAGCGAGCCTTTTACGGTGGTGTCCAGCGGTACCTGGACGATTATGTGTCGGGTGGGTGGTGAACCGGTCACCCTGACCGAAGCCGATGACATGCTGCTGAACATCAATGCCTTTGGCGATGCCGTTCCGACCATTCGATTCATGGGCGGGCGCGAGTGGGAAACACTCAGAGTCACCAGTGAGTCGGATTTGAAGGATCTTGAAAGCGTGATGCAGCTGGGTGTGTTTGCGGTACCGTCATTCAGTGATCAGGGCGGGCCCTTCCGCACTCAACATGGCCGTCTGACCGGACCGGTACATGAACTGACCGCCACCCAGAAGACAGCCCTGGCCTCCTTGTATTGTGCGCTGATGACAGACTATTGCCTGGACCGACTGGAGCATCGTGTTGGTGACATCATCGTTGAAGGTGCCTTTGCCCGTAATGAAACCTACTTGAGTGTTCTTGCCAGTCTGCGTCAGCAAAAAGGGGCGCAGCCGGTAAGGTGCAGTGCTGATGTGACGGGTACGGCGCAGGGAGTGGCCTTGTTGTGGCAGGGGAAGAAATCGGGAGCTGAGGCACTGCAAAAAGACAGTGCGCTGGTTAAGCCTTTGCCTGAAAAAGCTGACCGGTTACTGCAGGCGCACGCCAGGCAATGGCACGAAACGATAAAGAGCCATTCTGTTTAAATGCCTGGATGTCTTGCGGGTAAACCTGAAAAAGAAGTGAAAGTAGAGAGTGGGGGAGGGAGCCCTCCCCCGTTTTCAGTGGATATTACCGTCGCTGCAATCAGGCAGCTTTGGTTTTATCCTTGTTTTCCTGATGCTCAATGGCCGTGCTGGAAGCCTTGCCGTTAATGGCAATGGTTTTCGGCTTCATCGCCTCGGGCACTTCCTTGACCAGTTGAATGGTCAGCAGGCCGTGCTTGAGTTCTGCGCCGCGCACTTCCACATGGTCGGCCAGGTTGAACTTGCGTTCAAAGGACCGGTAGGCAATGCCCTGATGCAGGAAGCGACGGTTCTTGTCGTCTTCGTTGCTGGCTTTCTTGCCGCGTACCGTCAGTACGCCGTTTTCGACCTGAAGGTTCAGTTCCTCTTCTTCAAAGCCGGCCACTGCCAGGGTAATGCCGTACTCGTTTTCACCCGTCACTTCGATGTTGTAAGGCGGGTAACCGTTGGAGGTTTGCTCGCCACGCAGGGCGGAATCCAACAGGTTGGCCATACGGTCGAAGCCAATGGTGCTGCGGTACAGTGGTGTTAAGTCGATGTGTGTCATAGTCATATTCTCCAAACGAAGCAATATAATAGTCAGCCCCTGAGGGCACTGGTTAGATAACAGCCGGGACTCTCATCGAGACGTCCTGCTGCACGACTTAAGATAGGGTCGAAGCGAAGGGTTTCAAGCGGCTCTGAAATGTAAAAAAATCGTTAGGAGTGAGTAGTAAAGAACCTGAAGGGTGCATCCAACCGTTACCCGGGTAGCGTCTGTACTGATAAATCGGGTGAATAATCGAGGAATCACAGAATGGCTACCAGCGTCGCCCCTACAATAGTCTCGTTATGCTCGTCTTTCGCAGACAGGGACCCTACACCGCTTTATACTGGCGCCGGATCATGAACGGAGCCCCAGTCGTGGCCACGCCTTCCCGTACCAGAGAGTCAGACCCGGTCGAAGCCGCGCAAATGCAGCGCTGGCTGGAGCGGGTGCGCGCGCAAGACACCCGGGCCCTGCGCAGCCTTTACGACCTGACCAGTGCCCGACTGATGAGCGTGTCGGCCCAGATCCTCAAAGACGAAGCAGAAGCCGCCGATGTCTTGCAGGAGGTTTACCTGAAAGTCTGGCAGCAGGCCGCAGATTATTCGGGTGTCGGTTCTGTCTGGGGCTGGTTGATTGTTATCACTCGCAATGCCTCCCTTGATCGGCTTCGCAGCCGGCAGCGTAAACGTGAAGAATCCCTGGATGACCTCGACCCGGTTGATATTGGGGAGCAGTCCCACCACAACGCAGTGGACAGTGGCATAGAAAGGTGCCTGGAGGTTCTGAACGATAATGCTCGCCAGGCCATCGTTTTATCCTACATTTACGGGTTTAGCCATCATGAAGTCCAGCAGCGACTGGAGCGACCTCTGGGTACGGTGAAAGCCTGGATCCGGCGCGGTTTACAGGAGTTGAAACGATGTCTCGAAGCCTGAGGTATTCCAACCCCGACGTCTGCGACCAGTTGGCCGCCCAGTACGTCGCGGGTGACATGACGGCCCGGGTGCGTCGACGCATGGAGCAACTGACGCGGGAGCATCCGCCGCTGAAGGCTGCGGTTGCGGACTGGTCGGACCGAATGATGCCGCTCCACAACCGCTACCCTGAGCAAGCGCCACCCGCGAACCTCTGGCGTCAGATCGAACACTCATTACCGGCTGATCGCGAACCAAAAGCGCAAACAGCGCAGACTCGAAAAGCCGGCGTCCTTACCCGACTCCTGGATCTGTTTAACCCGGGCGTCTTGTGGCCAGCGGTGACCGGCGGTGCCTTGGTTGCCTTGGTGATGATCACCTTGAACCTCGGCCTGGTGCGTTCGCCCGAATCCATCGGCCCTGCGTATATGGCGCCGCTCAGCTGGGAAGGCGACGTTGCGCTGGTAGTCAGCGGCTACCGCCGCAACGGTGACCAACCGGCCTGGTTGTCAGCCCAGTGGTCGGCCCGCCTGGATGATCGGCCCGAGGGTGCCACGCACCTCTGGGCTGAAACCGGAGAAAACCGGGAGTGGGTCTACCTGGGTGCCGTCACCCCTGAAAACCGACGCTGGGATTTGGATGCGGAAGGTTGGCAGGCCGTGATGGAAGCCCACCGGCTGTTGGTTAACGACAACCCCGGCACGATTCAACCGCAGTTGGCATTAATGGAAGGGCCTTGTATTCAACTGGGTAATTGGGATTCGACCGACGGTTAACATTGCCCGTTACGCTGGTGCTAGGGAGCCTCTGAATAACTCCCCCAGGGCTCTGCGCGAGCTAAAACGTTCTGCCACAAGGCGCACTTCGCAGCGCAATGGCCGTAGCCCTTGTCAAGAAGTGCAACGCCGGGGCAGGACGTTTTAGCCGCGCCCTACGGGTGGTGCGGCATTCCGACTTTCCGAGGAACGCTGCCACTTCGTTGGACTCATTTGAAAGGTCTAGACATTCCTGCATAAGTCCGCCTCGCGGCAACGTCCCTCGGATAAGCCAGAGCCCAGGGGGAGTTGTTCAGAGGCTCCCTAGGTTCGTCGAATGGAACCCGGCACCGGGCCGATGTCAGTGCCGGGCCGGGGTTAGCAGCGGCTCGTAAAGCGTTAGCATCAACTGGGCATCCGCTTCGTTCGGATTGTTCAGTTGCTTGCGGGCGTGCCTGACCAACTTCTGCAAATGTGAGCGATGTTCGGGCTGTTGCGCATCCCAAAAGCCGGCCGGATTGGGTACCGGGTTGGGTGCCCGGCGCCGGTCCTGACTCACCCTCAACCATTCATAGCCGCGCCCGTTTTCAAAAACCACGCCTTCGCTCAATAAGCCGAATTCCTGTTGTTGCAGGTAGCGTCGAACCTGAAAGAGATTATTCGCCGGTGAAATCAGCCAGTCGGGTTGTGTTTCTGGATTGTGTTTTGTAACAGCACCAATAATCGCCTGAGTGACTTCATCGCCAACGCCGGCCAGCACCAGTAAAGGACGGGCGCCGGGTGTGAGTACCAACTGCTCCGCTGGCAGGGTATGCAGTTGGTAGCTTGTCGCACCGTAACGATCCAAACGGCCTTGCAAGTCGGTCATGATCGAGTCGATCTGATCGACGAAATGCAGCTGGTTCGCTCGCTGGCTTTCCAGCAACGCCAGGCCCAGACGGCCATGGTCGCAACACAGATCCCACACCTCGTCATAACCGGGTGGAATGGCATCAAACAAAGCGGTCAGTCGTTTTCCGAGTCGGGTTTTCATGGCGCTATGGTAGCGTCAACCGGCGGCGACGTCTGCGCTTTTGAACGGGACTGGTTGTGGCGCGACCAGAGGATTCTTCCGGGCGACCAGCAAGGGCCATTCGGCCTCCGGGTGTGACAGGCGATGCGTGTGCAACGCAAACGCCTCGACCATGGCTTGAGGAGTCAGGCAATCTCTGACTGACCCGGCATCAAGCAGGGCACCGTCTTTCAGAATCAGCACCCGGTCGGCGTATTGAGCAGCGAGGTGGATGTCGTGGACAATGGCGAGCACGCCAATGCCTTCACTGGTCAGCGCTCGCACCCGCTGGAACACCTGATGCTGGTGCGAGGGGTCGAGGCTGGCGGTGCATTCGTCAAGAAATAAATAGCGATGTTTGGCCTGTGAAGAGAGCAGCTGATTAAGCACCCGCGCCAGTTGCACCCGCTGCTTTTCGCCGCCGGACAGCGCTGTGTAGTTGCGCTCGGCCAGATGCGCGGTGCCGGTCAGTTCGAGTCGTTCCACTGCGGTTTTGCGTTCTCGCGCCGGTCGGTTCAGACCGAAGGGTGTGCGCCCCAAAGCCACCACCTCCCAGGCTTTGAACGGGAAACTCATCGGGCTGGCCTGAGGCATTACGGCCCGGCGTTTGGCCAGGTCCTGTTTGCAAATGTCTTGCACCGGCTCGCCATCGTAACTCAGCTCTCCCTCTTGCAGGCTCCATTCGCCACTGACGACTTTCAACAATGACGACTTACCAGCGCCATTGGCGCCGATCACCGCGACCACTTCGCCGGGTGATAACTGAAAGGAAATCGAGTCCAGCAGGCGGCGTCCGCCTTTGGATAGGCTGAGTTGGGCAACGTTAATCATGTTGAATGCCTTCTGTGGTTTGTCGCATCAGCAAATACAAAAAGAACGGGCCACCGAGCAGGGCCGTAATAATGCCAATCGGCAATTCGGCCGGGGCGACTAGCAAGCGGGCCAGAATGTCGGCCCAGACGAGCAAGGCGGCACCTACCAAACCGCTCAGCGGGATCAGCGCCCGATGGTCCGGCCCGAGGGCCAGGCGCACCAGGTGGGGCACGACCAAACCGACAAAACCGATCATGCCGGCCACCGAAACACCCGCGCCAACGGCCAGAGCCGTGAGCACAAATACACGGCGCCGAATGCGGTCCGGGTCGATGCCGAGGTGGTCGGCGACGGATTCGCCCATCAGCATTACGTTCAGGGCGCCTGCCATCAGCGGGAAACCGATCAGGGATATGCTCATCCAGGGGGCGGCGATGGCCAGGTCCCGCCAGGTGACCGAGGCCAGGCTGCCCATGCTCCAGAAGGTGAAGGAGCGCAGTTCGGCGTCGTCTGCCAGGTAGGTCAGTAGGCCGGATACCGCACCGCTGAAGGCGGTGATGGCGACACCGGCCAAAATCAGGGTGGTGACCTGGCTACCGCCCGGGGTCAGTTTGGCAATGCTGTAGATCACCCAGGTGACCAGTAGGGCCCCTAAAAAAGCGGCAAACGGTAAGGCCAGAAAACCAAAGGTTGCCATGAAGCCGGCCAGAATGGAGTTACCCAATACAATCACGGCCAATGCAGCCAGGGCCGCTCCGCTGGAAACACCAATCAACCCCGGGTCGGCCAGGGGGTTGCGAAACAACCCCTGTATTGCGGCACCGGCCATGGCGAGCGACGCCCCAATCATCAACCCCATTAGGACTCTCGGCAGTCGGATATCACCCAGCACGATGGCAACGTGCCGGGGCAGTTCCGGCAGTGTCATCGGGCTCCAGTGCATCGACCAGATGCCGAGTTCTCGCAAGCTGACCGGCACTGGCCCAAAGGCCAGGGCTGTCATAAGCGCAACGGCCAACAGCAAACCGATCAGCGCGGTAAAAAGCTGGGTGGTCATGTGCGGTCCGTCATGCGGTTCAGTAAAGCCTGCAAGGCCGTCCCGAGCCTGGGGCCGAAGGTGAGCAGATCCAGGTCGTCGACACTGTATAGCTGACCACTTTGAACGGCCTGGGTCAGACTGAGTGCTGGGTTGGCCGCCAGCTCATCCAGGCTTTTCTGGCTGTGAAACACCAGAATGACGTCCGGGTTGGCATTGATGGCCGCTTCGGGCGTCAGGGGTTTGTAGCCCTGAATATCGGCGAACGCATTATTGAAACCCGCCACGTCCAGCACACCGCCCGCCAGCGTGTTACGACCGGCTACCTGAAACCCGCGCGAGCCGCCGTCCATGACGAACATGACGTTCAAGGGCCCCAGTTGTTCGGCGATTGACCGTTGGGCCTGCTCAACCTCGGCTGCCACCCGGCTAGCCAGCTCATTCCCTGCTTCGCGCTGGTCCAAAGCCGCTGCGGTGGCCTGTATTTTTGAGACCAGTCCGGCCAGTGTCGGTGTGTTGTCGAGAATGTTGATGTCGATACCGGCAGCCTGAAGTTGTGACAGCGCATCGGCCGGGCCCGCATCGGCGGTTGTGATCACGCGGTCCGGTGCCAGCGACAGGATGCCTTCAGCAGACAGCGCCCGCATGTAACCCACATCCGGGAGTTCGGTTGCGGCAGGCGGGTAGGTGCTGGTGGTATCGACACCGACCAGATCGGCATCGGCGCCGAGTGCATAGATGATTTCAGTCAGGGAACCGTCGATGCTGACCAGGCGATCGGCACTGGCCAGACTGGCGAATCCGACAGTCGATATCAGCGTTGCCACAAGCAGGCGTGCGGTTGTTTTAGCCAGAGTCATGCCGCCACCACCGCTTTGCTGACCAGTTCGTCCATCAGGGCACGCCAGTCTTCACGCTCGTGGCGGCCCTCGGCCCGTTGCCCGAAGAACTGCACCACGGAGCGGCCCTGCTCATCAAAACCTTCCAGTGAATGCACCCAGCCGTCGACGGTGGGGCGGCGGCTGATCCAGGCGCTGGCCAGGCCTTCGGTGTTCAGGTGCAGGTTAAAGTCCGGGTCCAGAATGTTGAACCAGGGGCCGGTGCGGCGCAGCGTGCCCGGCACCCGAGTATGAATCTGCACCGCGCCGCGGTTGCTGACAAACGTCATCAGCGGAATCTGGCGCAGCTGGCAGGCATAGAGAGCGGTTTCGATCAGGCTGGTATCAACCTGAAGCGCCAGATCATCGTCGGCAGCTTCAAAAGCGCTCAGCCGGTCGACACTGTGGTGTTTGAGCAGGTTGTTGAACTGGTGCACATCGGTCAGGGCGCGCCAGTCTTCCATCATGGCATCCGCCGAGCCTGCCAGTGAGCTGCGTTCGTAGGTGGGTGCCGCAGCGAAATCCGGGGTAATAGGGTTTTCACTGCGCTGTGCGACCAGGTTTTCCCAGTTGGCGATCTGGGTGTCTACCAGGCGGTAGAGTTTGATGATGGCCGTGCCGCTTTCATCGAACACCTGAATGCTGTGACGCTCGCCTTCAATAACGGCCAAGGTGTATCGCCAATGCCGGAAAAACAGACGCTGGTCCTGCTCCCCCAGGAACAATCCCATCATGCCGCCTCCCTGAAGATCGGCAAAGCGCCCGGTTGTTTCATGCACGGCGTTGTCGTTGCGAACCAGGGCCATTACCCGGCCGAGATCAGGTAAGTGCGCGGCCAGTTCGCGACCAGTAGGTTGCAGCGGCACGGTCTGAGCACCCGGCTGGGCCAATAGCAGTTCCAGTTCAGAAACCCCGAGCGTTTCGGCGGCGTTGCGAATGCGCAGTGAAGGTTGTTCCTGTTTCAGTTGCAGCCAGGCGCGGGCGAGGGCGGATTCAGTCATGGCGATGTCCTTGTTGTGGTGTCAGGACCGCGTTGTCCTTTATGCGGACACGGCGGTCTTTGGGTATTTGATATTTAATCTCATTTGAGATTGACGCGCATTGGCGCTTGCCTCTATATTAAATAGGAATGATTGCTAAATGCAAATAACAATCAAGTATTTATAGTTCGGGCACCCTGGTGCCTCGGACTGCCACTAACCAAAGAGGGCAAGCGAGCGTGTCAGTCGTTGTAAACACACCCCGAACCATCCTTTGTCTAAACGCTTTAACCCTCAGTCTGTCGGTTGGCCTGGTAAGTGCGCTGGTACCCGCACTGGCATTGGCCGAGTCGGTAGCGCTGCAGCCTTTGGTTGTTACAGGAACCTTGTCGGAGGTGACGGCCGAAGACAGTCCGGTGGCGGTGCGGGTGATCGACCGGGCGACGCTGGAGTCAACCCAGGCGGTCACGCTCGAAGAGCTGTTGGCTGATCTTCCCGGTTTGCAGCTGAAACAAACCCACGGTCAGACCGGCTCGTCGGTGATGCTAAACGGCTTGTCTGAAAAGCACGTTCTGATCATGCGCGACGGTGTGCCGCTGAATCAGGTGAACGAGTCAACCATTGATACCCGGTCGCTGCGTCTGGCCGACATTGAACGCATTGAAGTGGTGTCGGCCAATGCGTCGGCGCTCTATGGCAGCGCGGCCATGGGCGGGGTCATTAACCTGATCAGCCGGGAGCCACAGGGCCCGGAATTCGAGATCGGCGTTAATGCGCGCCAGTACGAAGCGGAGACCGAACGGCTGCCCAGCCAAGTAGACTGGGCCGGGCGTGTTGCGGTGCCGATTCCGGGTGGCTATTCAGCCACCACCTGGTCGCTAACGCAGGATGCCGGTCTGGATAAAGCGCCCGAAACCTGGGCGGAAGATCTGCCTAACGGAATTGGCTGGTCGCTGGCGCAGCGATTTGATGTTTATGCGCAGCGAGACCATCGCCTAGGTCTGAACTGGAGCGGGTCGGATCTGACCAAACCCGGTGCCCATGCCGTGACCGGTAACCCAAACCGTAACTCGGTAACCGAGCAGCGGGTGTCTGCCCAGTACCAGGCGACGAGCGAACGGCTCGATGTTATCGCTTCCGCAGGGCTCGGCTGGGGTGTTTCCGAGCAGGATAAGCTGGGCAGCGAGGGCATGGATCTGCGCCGCGAATACGCGCTGTGGAACACGGCTTTGGAGGGCCGCTGGAATCTGACTCAGGGCATGCATGAGGCAGTGCTTGGAGGCAAAGTCAGTGCGGCTGGGCTGGAACAGGAAAAGTCGGATTTAAACGCGCCCAGTGAAGACGAGATTGCCCCGGTCGATCAGCAAAGCCTGGAATTGTTTGCTCAGGACAGCTGGTTTGCAACCGACCGGTTGGAGCTGGTTGGTGGCTTGCGCGGCCACTGGGATGAAGCCTACGGCCTGCACTGGGCGCCGAATCTGGCCAGCCGGTTCGATGTGACGACGAACAGTTATGTGCGTGCCAGTCTCGGGCTCGGGTACCGGGTGCCCGATCTGAAAGAACGGTATTACCAGTTCGATCACAGTCAGTTGCACGGTTATCGCGTAACCGGCAATTCGGAACTGGAGCCGGAAACGTCGGTCGCAGTCCAGCTTGAGTGGGTGATCGATCCGGTGTCGCTGGAGCTGTTCTACCGGGACATTGAGCAATTGATCGTCACCGCCGAAACCGAGAGTGATGAACCCGGGGTAACGGTTTACCAGTACCAGAATATCGACCGGGCGGAAGTGTATGGCGTGAATCTTTCGGCCGAGCATCGGTTGGGCGCGCATCAAGTGTCTGCTCATGCACAGTGGCTGCATGCAGTCGCTCTGGCGACCGGTGACCGACTGGCCCAGCGACCGGAGTATACTTTTGGGCTGACGCATGAATGGGCGTTGGGCGAACAACGACCGCTAACACTGCGTACCCAAATCGCCTATACCGGCCCGCAATTTTATGGGGAAGATGAAACCTTACCCGTTGACCCATACACCCTGGTGGACCTCTCACTGAGTTATCAGTTAACACCCGTCTGGACGTTGACCTCAGCGATTAACAACTTCACCGACGAAATTTCCCCCAGCAATGGCACCGCCGATGGCCTGCCTATAGGCGGCCGCCAATATGCGCTGGGCATTCGTTACCGGCATCCATTTTGAGGGTCGGGTTGCTTAGATGCCATGAGCTCGTGCGTGCTGCCGGGTACACCTATCCGGGGTCGGCGTGAACCCGTCCATGGGGCCTAGACCGCAGCATCCTTGCTGCGGACTCCCCCGGATAGGTGTACCCGGCAACCCGCACTTGGTTTGTCGCAAGCATTGATTATTCCGTAAGAGAATTTTGCAACTTAAAAAACACGAAATTTATAACCCCATGTAAATAAGGAGACTGTATGAAAACGACCCATGCTTTGCTGTTAGCCACACTGCCTGCATTGTTTCTGGCCGGCTGCAACCTGGAAGATGACAACGATTCAACCGCGAATGATTCGGATGATGCTCTAAGCGGAGAGTTTGAATCCCTGATGTTGGATGCTTCAGCCAGCTGGGCTTATCTCAGCCTGGACCAGGCAGCCGAAGTAACGGTGGAAGACGATTGGGATCTGGCTTTTAACGGCACGTCTGTTCGAGTTAATCCCGATCGTGCGGCGTCGGTGCTGCTGGCGGAACAAAGTGAGTTTTACGATGCCGATGGTGTCCCGCTGGCGAATGTTTTTACCAATGCGACGGCCAACTCTGAGCTGGAGCATCTGTTCGCCCGTTACGACCTGTCTTCAGTGACTTTTGAGACAGAAGCCACTGATGCAGCACTGGGTCGGGATGGCGAGAATTTTTACGATTACAACTTCATGACGCATGTTGTATCGGCAAATGATGATGCCTGTTGGGTTGTGCGCTCTGCCGAGGGCGACAGCTTTGCCAAACTGAATGTGACAGACGTCAGTTACGCCGATAGTGCACTCAGCTTGACAGCCGATTTCTATGTGCAGGCCAATGGTGACAGCACATACTCGAGCACGGCTGAAACCTGGGCTGCAACGGTGGTCGACGGCGAAGAAAACTGCTTTGATTTCGACAGCGTGACGTCAGTTGATTGCAGCAGTTCGCTCGCCTGGGATTTAAAGCTCAAAGTTGATGGCCACAGTTTCCTGATCCTGACCAATGGTGGTGTAAGCGGCAGTGGCCAGGCAGGTATTCTGGAGTCGATGACCGAAGCTGAAGCCGAATTGGAAACAGATGGTACTGCCCTTAACTCACGCGCCTTTTTGCAAGACAAAGGCGACAATGCCATTACCCAACACGCCTGGTATGCCTATAATTTGCTCAACGGGCATGGTATCTGGCCTAACTTTCGTGTTTACGGAATAAAGAACCTTGAGACTGAAGACGTGATGCTGGTGCAACTGGTGAACTATTACAACGCAGCCGATGCTGCCCGTCATATAACGGTGCGCTTCCGCCCGGCTGATTGATTGGCAGGTGCAGTATGAGAACCCCGGATGATGTCATATCATCCGGGTTTTTTTGTTGAGTAGAAAAGGACCAGAGAAATGAAACGGAGGGACGGTAGAGGTTTTGTTGCTGTGTTACCCGGTTTACTCAGTTCAATTTAAAATCAATCGGTACAGACACCGCCAGCCCTCGATTACCCGCTTCTTCAGGCAGCGCTGGCAAACCGGATATACGTTCGATCATGGCGATGGCTGATTCGTCTAGCAGGTTGTAGCCAGAGCTTGAATCCAAAGTGACGCCAGCAATCGTGCCATCAGTTTCAATGCGCAATGCGATTTGCACCCGGCCTTCCTG